>Ga0182027_10000381_pt1 | contig 76167 bp, 84 predicted proteins | sample 712E1DmetaG_FD_121300 | JGI IMG/M metagenome (GOLD analysis project Ga0182027, IMG submission 121300) | Permafrost microbial communities from Stordalen Mire, Sweden - 712E1D metaG (Illumina Assembly) | ecosystem: Environmental > Terrestrial > Soil > Wetlands > Permafrost | place: Sweden...
CGGTAGCGTCAGAGACGGATAGTATATCTTTTTCTTTTGGATCTACTCTTTACATTGGTAATAAACAAAAGAAAGACGTGTACATGAAATTGATTACGATTTCTAAGCACATTATCGAACCGTCCATAGTTAAAAAGCTAGTTGAACAAATTTTTGATAAAGGCATGACAGTAAATATTGGTGGAATTGAATTTACAAACGAGGGGTATTCGTACAGAAAAGCAAAATTTTTTGGTGCAGGAGAAAAAGAAATGGTGTTTTGGAGCGATATTATATACATACCTAAATATGCTTCAGGTAAAGTTATTCTATTTAGAGACAAAAATGGTCAAAGTCAACAATTCACAACCGTTTCAATGTCTACACCTAATGCTGTTGTTTTACCGGAGCTGGTACAGGCGTGCTATAGTAGGAGAAGTGTAGCGAAATTTAAAAAAGTAATTCCAAAATGAAACCAACGTATGTTTTGTAATAATTGTGGTAATCAGTTAGAGCCTGCCGATAAATTTTGCCTTAAATGTGGAACTCCTAATTACCATCCTTCTTTGCCAGCAATCTCTAATGTTAAGATCGGCCATTGTGATAATTGTGGAAAAAAATTAAAAAGTGATAGCAATTTTTGTGAATCCTGTGGCAAGAAAGTAACCTCTATACATAAAACTTCAATCGAAATAGAGAACCGACATCATGGTTTTATTAGTTGGATTAATAAATATAAAAAACATCTAGTGGTCGGTGTAATCATTGTTCTGTTGGTTGTAGTTTTTTCCACCTTACTTAGAAATGATAATTTTTCAAGAAATAAGGGTTCCTCTAGCAGCAATAGCGCTGCTGCTCTTGAGCAATCCGTTGTTGATGTTATTTGTGATAATGGCGAGGGCGGTTCCGGAACCATTTTTACAACTGATGGTGTAGTGCTTACCAACAATCATGTAATAGAGAATGCAAAATCGTGCGAGATAACCATACCAGATCCTGCAACTGGAGGCATAGCAGCGATATATGAAGCGGCTCCAATTATCGTTCCAAAACTAAGCAAAGAATATGATGTTGCCACACTGAAGATAGACGGTGCTTATACTGACTCAAGAGGTAAAACTTGGGGGACATACCCCACAACGTTTATTCCCTTTACTCTTCCGAGCAGCTGTAATCCGGATGCTCCGTCAAAGCTGGGCGACTCCATTCGTATATATGGTTATCCTGTTACAAGCGGCGGGTATAACCTTACGATTACTGATGGAATAATTAGCAGCTTTCAAGATAATGGTGATATTCTTACTTCGGCAAAAATTGATAGTGGAAACTCCGGCGGTCTTGCAGTAGATCAGAACGGCTGTTGGTTGGGAATACCGTCTGCTGTTTTATCAGGCAATTATCAAAATTTGGGCGTAATAATACCCGGGGTCACCGTGGAAACTTTTATCAACAATGTACCTGCTAAGATTGATCCAATTGCCGTAAGTACGAGTACTAATGGCTTGCCTGAATCCACACAGACATCCCAAGAAACTATCGACCAGCAATGTCAAGACACATACGGCACATACAGTGAATCATCTGGGAAATTAGATAAAAATGGTAACGAGACTTGTATTTGTCAAAATGGGTATTCATGGGACAACACAGGAGAAGCCTGCGCTTCTCAAATATTTCTGCAACAAAAATGCCAAAATAATTATGGACAGGGAAGCTATTCTTATGTTGTGAAGGGAAAATCTGTATGTGGTTGTTTGTCTGGTTACGTTTGGAATAGTGACAAAACTCAATGCATTATACCGCAAGAAACCAACGATCAAATTTGCCACGATACTTATGGTACGGATAGCCAATGGACGGGGCAAATTGGTAGTAATAATCAACCAGAGTGCAATTGTCAGTCAGGTTACAGTTGGGATACAACAGGCAACTCCTGTGCTCTTCAAACATCATTGGACTCATCTTGTCAAAATAGCTATGGAGGTGGAAGTTATTCAATGACTCAGGACGGAAAGGCTGTATGCAGCTGCACTAAAGGCTATACTTGGAACTCGGGACAAACAGCATGCATCTCCAATTATGATTATTGTCCCGAAACGTACCTAAATTCTAGCTGGGACGGCTCATCCTACACAAGTACGGGTGCAGTAAGTTGTACTTGTAATACTGGGTATGTTTCAAACAGTGCAGGTACAGGCTGTGTTTCTTCACCTTAATCCAAACAACTAGGGGGGGGGGACAAAAATAAAGTACCCATAATTTTTAAAAATATGGAATGCAAAAATTGTCATAGTAAATTGTTGGATGACGCAAAATTTTGTTCAAAGTGTGGAATGAGTATTTTTACCGTGAATAATACGCCACCCATAATTGAAGATGAGAAATTTTTATTTTATAGCCAAGATTGGGAAAGAACGAGAGTTTTTACACTTTCTATTCTTCCACATTTTGATATACTAATTACAAATAAATTTCTATATTTAATAGCATTTTCTACAAATGTTGCACATAGTGTAGCGGGTACTATGGGTGTATTAGGTCCAATGGTTGCAGACTCGGCTGAAAAAAAAGAGCGCAATAAAGTTAGATCAACTTGGCTTGATTCAAATCTAAAGCTTATATCTAGAGAGTACGAAAAAGGAGTCCTTCTTAAAATTCCAAGTGAAAAACTGAAGGAAAGTCTTTTGTTAAAAAAATTTTTTAGACAACACCTTGCTATATTTACTTTCGATAATCAAAAAATCACACTTCAAAATAATACAGATGAATATGAACGATTTGCCAAGTATGTCGGTTAATTTTCATATTAAAGGTAATGATTAATTTAGTGCTCTGGTTTGTGGTGCTGGATCTGATAAATCAGGATGAAGACGGAATCAACCGGAAGCATAAAGACATCCTGAAACGGAAGGTAAAAGAACTGGAATATTTACAGGCTAATTATAAAATTATTAAAAAGCAGTATGAAAAAAGATAAAATTTTAATTTTATCCGGCATAATATTAGTGTGTGTAATTCTGGGCGGACTATTTTATTGGTACCAGTGGCGACCAGCTCAAATTCGCCATGACTGTTCGGGGACAAAAATGCATAGCGATGCCGTGATGGAAATGACCCAACAGCAAGCGGATATAGATAATCAAAATTGTATTAATACGGAAAAAAGTAAGCCCGACTTTAATCCGAATAACAGCTTTAACTTTATATTTTGTGATGAAAAAGCAAGAAGTCCCGAGCCTGCAAAAGACTGGTATGAAGCAGCGACAAAAGATGCATATGAATTTTGTTTACACAACAAAGGATTGTAATTTTATAATAAAACCTTATTTAGTGAGCTATAACTATCTCGGGATAAAATAATATGCCTAACCCAACCCCGCAAGCGCAAAGTCTGTATAACGCTTTAAAGAGCAGGCAGATACATTGCATTTTGGAAGCCTGGGATGACCACAAGCACATTGATATTTCTATACCCTGGGCAAAGATAGATATTGAGGTTGACGGTTTGCAACATTATACAGATCCGGAGCAAATAAAAAGCGATTTTAGAAGAAGTTATTACTCAACTACGGATGATGATTACGATACATTCCACGTACCGAACACAGTTATTGAACAACACCTGGATCAGGTGGCAGACGCTTTGGCTGTTGTAGCCCGGTCACACTACAAAGCAATCAAGGAAGAAGAAAAAGAAAATAGTATTTGGTATAAAATATCAAATATTTTTAGATAATATGAAAAAATTTATAAAAGAAAATTGGTTTAAACTGATAGTTTTTGGGGTTATATTATATGTTGTTTATGCCATGTATCAATTTTATTACGGATTTAGAACAACCTACTATATTTGCGATAAAAATTTTTCTAATTGTTCTGCAACCGCTAAATTTAAAGATCTACAAACCTGTTCCCTTATGACTGACAAATGGAGTTGGCATTGTGATGAATCAGATAGAGAGAATATAAAATGCAGCGCCGATGGAAGTTCGACTGTTACATCCTATTGTAAGTAGTTAAGTGATAAATAATGATCGTGTTTATAATATTTCCTAAAATAATTAATTACACATAATTATAAAAACCGGTTTAATAGCCGGTTTTTATAATATTAAATATATAAAATCTTACAACCATTCAGCAACACCGCCATGATGAGAACAGGTGCCGCTTCTATGCATACTGAAACTATATGTTCCATCTGCACATACCGCTGATGCTCCAGCAGGAACACCGTTAGATGAATATGCAGGAGATTGAACAGTGCTTCCATTTACATTTTGATATTCATTACTATTTGAAAGGGTCGTCACCCAATCCGGATGATTAGCAAGGATGGAATTTGCTGAGGCTTCTTCGGTTGGTCCGAAAATACCATTGGCTGGTTGTATACCTTGCTGTTGTTCAAAAGCTACTATAGCGTTTTCTGTAGAATAATCAAATATACCAGTATCTTTACCATAATACAGACCTTCATCAGCAAGGAATTGTTGCACGTTAGCAACGTCCGTACCGGATGATCCATAAGAAAGAGACTTACTAAACACATTGGCCGGAGCATTTTGGGTGCTATAATTCGGGGTTGCGGCAGGTTGAGAGCTTGCTGAAGTGGTTTGGTATTGCGACTGGCTTTGTGTAGCCGTTGAATTTGAAGCCAGACTGTTATAGCCAACAATTAATAACAGGGCAATTGCTGAATAAACAACTATTTTTTTCATATAATATTAGATTTATTTATATAAATAGCTATAATCTGGTGTATACCAGCTATAACTATAATTCTTAGTTGGATAATAATATGATCGATTATACGTCGGCTGGTAGGATTTATAGCTATAATTGTCCCACTTGTAAGCATTAGCACTGGAACGATAATAGCTACTTACATAGGTTCCGTTACTTCTAAAATACCCCCTCACAGAGGTCCTTGCTTCGGCGGGGTGTAAAAATAACAGTGAACCCAGCAAAACTAGACCAAGTATAATTTTTTTCATATGTATAAATTAAGATAAATATATACTAAATTGGTATAAATTTAACATAAAATTATACCACAAAATGACCGTTTTGTCAATGGTGGCCCTTGCCTAGTATTAGATAAAAAAAATAAGCTACCTATCATTATGAAAAATTCTTGACAAATTAGCCATTTTCTGATAAACTAAAGGTGTAAGTTCATTCCAAACCCATTTCTTAGCACCTGGTAAGGTGCCGCATAATTCTGCTAAAAAGCTAGGCAAACAGGGAAATCTGCTGTGAACCAAATGAATTATGACGACTAATCGCTAAAGCGGTTGGGAGATTTCACTCTAAGAGATAGCAATATCTTTAGATGAAATCTCTTAGCCGCTTTTTTGTTTTTCTGGTCGAATGTTCCGGCTAGTCCCTGGGGCAGAGAGAAATAATCGGCTGAATTTATTTTTAACATTAAATATATGAGTTTAATTCAAAAAGCAATATTAAAGGCTCTGGAAGTGCATAATGGTGAGGTTCGCAAAGGAGATGGGAAAACTCCGTATGTACTACATCCGCTAGAAGTGGGTATTATAGCTACCGTCTATACAAGCAACGAAATAATAATATCTTCAGCGATTCTGCATGATGTATTGGAAACCGGGAAAGTTAAAGATGAGGATATTATAAGTGAGTTCGGAGAAGATGTGTTTAATATGGTCAAAGCTATGAGCGAAGACAAATCCATTGAAGACTGGGCGGAAAGAAAAACAGAAAATCTTAGTCGTTTGGCTAACAACAAGACAGCATATATTACCAAGGCCATAGATACTCTGGTAAATATGAGGGATTTATTCGCTATCATCCAGGAACAGGGTGAAAATGCCTGGGCAAAGTTCAACGCGCCAAAAGGCCTGAAAATGAACTACTTCGAACGGATACTTAGTGATCTGAAAAATGATCTTCCGAATGACTTGTTGGAAAAGTATGTCTCCGCTCTGAAAGACCTGCAGTATGCTCATTTAATGCCAAATATTAAACAAAACTTCGGCTTTTAGTCGGAGTAATTTACCCTTTTGTTTAAAAGCAAAAACACCCTCCTTTGCGGGGGTGTTAATGCAATCATTTGGAAGTAAACCTTGAGTATTAAATTTCTTTAATCAATTAAATTAAATCATTGGTCGTTCTGGTTCTTTAAGCATACTACTAACTTCTTTTAGCAATGTCTGGCCATCTTCGTATGCTTGTTTTAATTCTTGTTCAGACACAGATACTTCATTGCCATATTCAAGTTTATTTCTTATTCCCCTCATCTTTTCCAGTCTAAAAAATTCATTTCTTAACTTAGGACTGATTAGTTCAGCAGCCTTTTTAATGACTAATTTATGATGCCCAGGACCGCTGCTTTTAACTCTGTAACCATAAAAAGCCAGGATTGCCTCGCAGCCAATCCTCCTTACGTCGTAGATCATTTCATAAATTTCTTCTTCACCCTCTCCCAACCCTGTTGCTTTCTTTACAAAGCTTAATTTATTTACTGCCTTATTAAGCCATCTCAATGCAGCTTCTTTCGAAGGGGTTATTTTTTCTACCTCAGCTTCCTGCGAGTTTTTGAAGATGTTCAACATTTCCTTTTAATAAAATTAAATGATTTTTAAATATGTTTACAAAAAAACTATCTTTTGAAGATAATTTATCAATGACCTCAGTCTGAGAATATATTTGATAATTTATTTCCCTCTCTAATATTTTTTCTAATTTTGTTATGCCTTCTATCAATTGGTCCTGATTTGGATTTCCAACTATCATGAGGTCAATGTCGCTCCCAGCAACTTCTTTATTATTGGCAATTGACCCAAATATAAAGGCAACATCTATGTTATCCAAACTATTTACCAACTTATTTAAATGAGATTCTATTCCCAAGGTCTTTGAAACGATGCTCTTCAATTCTTCGTAAAGAGCATGATTTTTATTTAACTTAAAAAAACGTAAGTTTCCTCTACGTTCATCAACTAAAATTCCATCTTCAACAAGACTATCTAAATATCTTTGATAAGACGCGGGTTCCTTGTTCAAATACTTTGCAATTTCTCGCAAATAATACTCCCCGTCAGGATTTTTAAAAAAGAAATTTAGTATCTCACCTTTTCCATTTTTTAAAAAGTCTAGCATAATACTTTGTAACATTTCTATTTACAACTGTATACAAATTGTTTACAACTGTAAACAAAATGTTTACAAGGCATTTTGGCTTAAAATAGACATTTTTCAACCTTTTGTACTATTATATATCAAATTATTGAATACTACAATACACTTATCTACAGCTGTATTTATGTGTACAAGTGAACATTGTGAACGTTGTAGAGGTATAGCCACCACAAAAAGGTGGCTTTTGGTTATTGTTTTTGTCTAACCTGTGTGGAATATAGCATTTAAACATATAGGTTAGTGGTTTTGTAAAGCTGCCAACTCGTAAATCGTCGTCAATCGCCCACCCCCTCCTCACTCCTCACCCTCCGCTCGCTTTCACTGGTTTTTTTGGTCAATTTTGGAGATGCTGGTTTTTAGGTTTTTAAGGGTTAATTGGTATAAATAGGATAAAGAATAAGGTATATTTAATATAGATAAAGTAAGGTAAGTATATATAGTAATAGTATATATAATTGCCGTTCAGTTGATTCTCTGGTGAGATAGTAGTCAAAGAAATTAAAAGGATGAAAATGGCTTACTTTAGCTAAATTTCCACCGTCCACCTCTTGAACACTGATTCAAGAGGCTCTTCAAGAGGTCGTTCAAGTGGTTGTTCAAGAGGTGGAGCCCCCGGCCAGACCACCTTTCAGGCGATAATTTCCCTAATATTTCCAAATAGTTCAGATATCGTTTAAGAAGTGCGACCAAACGAGACTTCCCTCAGAAAGAGGGGAGTTTTTGTTTACAAATGATAATTTTGAGAGTAAATTACACATAATTTGAACGTAATTTTTTAAAATATGCAAACAGAAAATCGTCCAAGCGTCGGTGTAGCAACCGTAGTGATAAAAGATGGCAAGATTATTTTAGGCAAAGACATCCGAAAAGGACATGTTTATGGTGTGCCTGGCGGACATTGGGAAAGCGGTGAGACTTTGAAAGAATGCGCTGTCAGGGAAGTTAAGGAAGAAAGCGGCGTGATATGTAAAAATCCGACGCTTGTATCAGTTTATGATTTCTATAGAGAAGACAAGCAAAAAAGTTATGTGACTATTGGTATGAAAGCTGAATATTTATCGGGAGAATTAACTGATCTGCACGAAGAGGGCCGTCTGGACTGGGAATGGTATTTGCCCGAAGATGCTTTAAAATTAAATCTCTTTCCGGCGGATAAAATTTTAATTGAAAGATATTTGTCCGGTGTTGTCTTTGAATAATTTATCTATGAAAATCGGTATTATCGGCAGCATGCAATACACTGAAAAGATGATTGAAGCCCGCGACGAGCTTGCCAAACTCGGCCATGTTGCATTTGTTACGACTTTAGCGGATGCATTCATCGGAAAGAATGACGAGGAAAAAGAAAAAATTAAAATACACCAAAAGAATAATCTCGATGCCATTAGAGAATTTTGGCTGATGATGCAGGGGGCAGACGCGGTATTGGTATTGAATCTGGATAAACATGGCATAAAAAATTATATCGGTGGCAATACACTTATGGAAATCGGATTTGCTCATGTTTTAAATCAAAAAATATTTTTATTTAACCCCATTCCGAATATTCCGTATTATAAATCAGAAATCGAAGCGGTAAAGCCTGCTATAATAAATGGGGATTATTCGCTGATTGTTTAAGTTTCGTTCCCAATTATGGCACTCGAAGCAACACATATAAAATTCGCCCTTGATCTTCGGGATAAATATAAACCTTCCGATTTGGGACAATATATTTGCGGCACGGTTTATCCGGACAGCCGGTATTTAACCGGCATAGATCGGCACTTGACCCACGAAGAAAGTTTGGTGGACAAAAGAAATGCGGATGATTTTTCAAAAGGTTGGGCCGTTCATTTTCTTTGCGACAAAATTGACAATATGTTAATAGGGGAAAATTTTCCTGAGCTTTTGTCGAATAAAAATAAAGAGGAATGGTGGGTAAATCTAAGCGCCATTAAAAATGTTCAGGATATTTGCTTGGTGAAGAATTTTGATGTGCGCGGTTATTTGAAATATCTTGATAATTTATATAATCCAAACGGCGAAGACTTGGGAAAAATTAGAGGCTATAATCAGTTAATTCAAAATTTTTATCGCAATAAAGAAATAGATGCGGAAGATTGTAGAAAGATGTGGCTAGGCTTAGGCGTAGAGAGCCGGCTTGTTGATCTGGTCCATATTGCAACTTGTGAGTTGCTGAATCGTGAAGGAGTAAATATCGTCATGGAAAATTTGTATAAGGAAATGCTGGCCAGAGCTTCTGAAGATTTTTAAATGATTCATTAAACAAAAAACCGGGCGTTATCGCCTGGTTTTTTGTCTCGTTTGTGCACAAGGTGAGATGCCACTTTGGGGTGTGTGGCGCACCGTTTCTTAGAAACTGTAGGACAGACCCGCGAGGATCCTTTTTGAATCAACCGAGTTGGTCTCGGGATCAAGAAGGAGGTGGGCGGCCCAAAGTTTAACTTTCGGGCCATTCGGAAGAGAGAAATCCAGGCGGTATCCCAGACCGGCAAATCTTTTTATCATGGCCCCAAACTGGAACCACGTCGTAAGTTTGCCGAGGAGCGTGGCCTGATACCACGGCCCCGACCCGCCTTCTTCGGCGAGCGCCAGAAGAGAAACATACTTGTTTCCCATCCAGAGGTATCCGCCGACTCTCCAGGGCTTGTTGGCCTGTTCAATGCCCGCACCCAGTCCGAACTCGAACCAGTTAGCGGGCGTGAAAGCCATGCCTGCGTACGCCTCTGCCCACTTCTCTTCCGTCTGAAGCCATGCCCACGCCTTGAACCTCGGCGTGTAGACATGGTCAATCAAAGCGTTGGCCCCGAAGACAGGGCGTTCGGAGGCGCTCGTGCTAAACGCACGAAGCTCCAGTTTGACCGAGGTCTGGGCCGAAGCGGTGGTGGCGAGGGCGGTCAGGGCGAGTACGACCAGAGAACGCATTGTCTTGTCCTTTGTAAAGAGCCTAATCGCCGTTATGGATCCGGCAGTGGCCGAACGCCTCGTTAGAGGCCGATTGTTTTGAAATTGTTTTTCAACTTCAAACAGATTAGTATATCATACTTTTAACATATTGTCAATAGTGAATCAACTATATATGAATAATTTAGCTTATTTAATAGTAAATGTTTCTGTTGATGATAAAGCAACACTATCCTCATTTGCTGTTGACAAATACTCAACAACATGCTATAATTAAATTACTAATAATTCAATTATTTTCGGTATGATTGAAGAAATCCTAAAAAAGCTTGGTTTCAGCGAAAAAGAAGCGGTTGTTTACCTGGCAATTCTGCAACACGGTAAAGTTCTTCCGGCTGATTTGGCTAAAATCACGAACATTAACCGCACAACTGTATATAGTGTAATAAAAGAATTGATCAGCAAAGGCGTTGTAAATGAGGACTTGGGAGGTGAGAATCTATATTTGGTGGCGCGTCCGCCCCAGGATTTGAATCAAATTATAAGTAAAGAGGAGAAAGCGCTTGAAGAAAAAAAGGGACTTATCGGCAAGGCCATTAATGAATTGAATAATTTAACTAAAAACACCAGGTATTCAATACCAAAAATAGTTTTTATCGGCGAAGATGATCTTGAAAATTATTTATATAAACAAACGCCGGCTTGGAATGAGAGTATAAAGAAAGCCGATGGTTGTTGGTGGGGGTTTCAGGATCAAAGTTTTGTCCGTTATTTTGAAAAATGGATTGACTGGTATTGGCAATCCGGATCGCCGAAGGAAATGAAATTGAAATTGCTTAGCAACGAAGCGGCTGAAGAGATAAAAGATAAAAAATATCCGAACAGAAAAATTAAATTTTGGAAAGAGAGTGATGCATTCACAAGCACTGTCTGGATAAACGGTGATTATTTGGTAATGATTGTAACCGGCGGAACTCCCCGTTATTTGGTGGAAATTCACGATGCTGTTCTCGCCCATAATATGCGGGAAGTTTTTAAAGGAATTTGGAAAACAGTTTGATAAAAAAATAAATACATAAAATTATTTATGAAAACCGCTAAAGATATCATCCAATCGCTGTTGTTGGATATTGGTATCGCCATAAACGGAAATAGTCTGTCCGACCCACAGGTCCACAATGATGATTTTTATGACCGCGTGTTGCGGCAGGGTTCTCTGGGGCTCGGAGAATCGTACATGGATGGCTGGTGGGATTGCGAAAGTCTCGATCAATTTATGTACAAAATTTTAATGGCCGATCTCAGTAACCGAGTTAGGGGAAATTGGCATCTTTTGCTTGAATTAGCCTGGCAGGCCGCTTTAAACAGCGGCAAAAAATCGAAAGCGTTTGAGATCGGAGTAAAACATTACGACATCGGCAATGATTTGTACCGCGCGATGCTTGATAAGCGTATGGCGTACACCTGCGGATACTGGAAAGATGCGAATAATCTGGATGAGGCGCAGGAGGCGAAGCTGGATCTGGTCTGCAAAAAAATCAATCTCCGGTCCGGAGAAAAAATTCTTGATATCGGTTCGGGGTGGGGGAGTTTAACAGGTTATGCCGCCGAAAAATACGGCGCAAGCGCGGTCGGGGTTACCGTTTCCAAAGAACAAAAAGCGCTGGCGGATGAAATATACAAAAATCTTCCCATTGAAACCCGTCTGCAGGATTACCGGGATATAGACGAAAAATTTGACAAGATCGTGTCGCTGGGAATGTTTGAACACGTGGGCTATAAGAATTACCGCACTTTCATGAGCGTCGTTTCCAAAAATCTTAAAGATGGCGGATTGTTTTTGTTGCACACCATCGGCGGAAATATTTCGGCGAAAGCCAACGACCCGTGGATTGATAAATACATCTTCCCAAATTCCACGCTTCCGTCTATAAAACAAATCGGCAAATCAATTGAAGGGCTGTTCGTTATGGAAGACTGGCATAATTTCGGAACCGATTACGACAAAACCCTCATGGCCTGGCATCGGAATTTTACGGATAATTGGGATAAGATAAAATCAAAATACGATGACAAATTTTACCGGATGTGGCGATTTTATCTTCTGGCTTGCGCCGCGTCGTTCCGTTCCAGGGGAAACCAATTGTGGCAGATCGTGCTTTCTAAAAAAGGGGTTTCGGGCGGATATGCGTCAATAAGATAACCGTTACGTTTTTTTGTCGGATTCGTTATATTTTAGAGGGAGTTTAATAAAATATTTTAAAATATGCCTAAAAGAACAACGGTTTTAGTGTCTATTTTATTGGTTGTGGCCGTAATAAGCGCGATTTTATTGCTTAACCGGCCGCTGTTGGATAAAGTGGCCAATATCGGCAAGAATACCAACCCTGCGCCGGGCAGGATGTGTACTTTGATCGGGTGTAATTCAGGCGCGACAATATATTTTGATTCGCCCGTGTCTTTTGCCGAACTGCAGAAATCAACAGCCAATTTTTGCCAGAATTCAAAATGTTTTAATATCTATTTTGACAATATCAAGGCCCCGCCACAGCCTGAAACCGGCCTTTATGGCCATTCCGACGGCAACGAGGCCAATGGCATGATCAGCACGGATAAGAACGGTAAAATCTATATCCAATTGGATTGGGGCGGAGAAACCGGAACAAAAAATGACACGTATTCCGCCGACCTGATTAATTCTCAAGGAAAAAGTATTTACAGTGTGGAGAAAGTTGTAAATTACAACGTGAGCTATCCGAACGGAAAGGAATGCGGGCCGACTTGCTACCGCGGTGTTATTGATGAGAGATTGTCGCCAAACTAAATGATTTATCGGCACTATCCGGGCATAGTTATTAACAGCTTTTTATTCAATTTGTATAGATAAAAAGTTGTTTTTATGTTACAATTAATATCGTACGCTGGTTTTATATGGCGTATAGTTAATATACAAAATTAAATAATTTAAATATATGCCCATACAAAGGACTTCTGTGGCTACCGCTACCCCCATCGCGGAGACGGTCAAGTCAAAAAAAGCCTCAAGCAAAAATTGGCTGGTTATAACTCTTGCAGTTTTATTCCTGATCGCCGCCGCCGGATTTGCCTGGTCTTACATCAATTATATCAAGGCTCAAAAACAGCTGGCCGTGCTTGCTGACCCGAAAGCTCAGCAGGATGCGGCGAAAAAAGAATTGCAGGCATTGGTAGATCGGGTAAAAAAATTAGTGGTTTTGCCGGAAGGCGAAGATCCGACTATAGCGACGATTACGGATGCCGCCGGTCTGGCAAAAGAACAGCCGTTCTATAAAGATGCGCATAACGGCGACAAGTTATTGGTTTACATGCAGGCCAAGAAAGCCTTCATCTATGACCCAAGTAGAAATATTCTGGTAAATGTCGGGCCCATATATATGGATAATAGCGGCCAGCAAACGGCGGCTCAATCCACCTTGAATGTTGAAGTCCGCAACGGTTCCAGCAAGGCCGGCGAGGGCACGACGGTTTCCGATGAGATTAAAAAATTGACCGGATTCACCGTGGTTAGCGTGGCGAACGCTGTCAAAAACGATTATCAGGGCAATATTTTGGTGGACCAGACGGACGGCAGTAAGAGCGCCATGGTTAACGCTTTAAAAACCAAATATAATGCCACTGTGGTAAGTGTTTTGCCTGCCGGAGAAAAGGCTACCAGTGCAGAGGTTTTGCTAATCGTGGGAAACTAACATTAATTGAAACTTGCTCCGTGCGAACGGAGTGAATTTCTTTGAGAAATTCATCATATGATCCAAGACAAAAAAAAGCTGGGCGGCATAATTCTTATAGCAGTGGCGGCCGTAATTTTGGTATCGGGCGCGGTATATTTCATCATCGCAAAAAATAGAATGGATATTTCGGATAACTCTTTTCAGGCCGTGTTCCTGTCCAACGGCCAGGTGTATTTCGGCAAGGTTGCCGATAAAAATGATCAATTCGTAAAACTAACTAATATCTATTATCTCCAGCTTAAACAGCCCCTGCAAAATCAGAGCCAGGACGCTCTCAGCCAGCCCGACCTCACCTTAATCAAGCTCGGCAACGAATTGCACGGCCCGGCCGACCTGATGGAAATCAACCGCGACCAGATCCTCTTCATTGAGAATCTTAAAAGCGATTCCAAAGTCACGCAGGCAATAGAGAAGTACAGCGCGGTGAAGTAGAAAATAGTCTTCGTTTTATGAAGATGGAAAAAATAAAAAAGTTCGATAATTTATTTTTACTAGCCATAGGTTTTATGGTTAGTATTTTTTTTAACGTAAATTCCGTTCATGCGGCCAGCTTATTTTTTTCCCCGGGTTCGGGAACGTATAATGTGGGTAAAAGTTTTTCGGTCGGCGTTTATGTCAACAGCGCCGGGGCGGCGGCAAACGCCTTTCAGGGTGTGGTTAATTTTCCCTCCGACAAATTGGAGGTTACATCATTATCTAAGAGCGGTTCAATAATGAGTTTATGGGTGCAGGAGCCTGCTTTTTCGGCCGGAAGCGCCCATTTTGAAGGTATCGTGTTAAATCCCGGATTTTCCGGCTCAGGCGGAAAGATTATCACATTAAATTTCAAGGTTAAGAGTCCGGGTAGCGCCAGTCTGACCTTTTCAGGAGCTTCGGTTTTGGCAAATGACGGACAAGGCACAAATATTTTGTCTGGCGCTGGAGACGCGAATTTTACTTTAAACGCCGGAACCCAGCCGGCGCAAACTCAACCTGTCCCGGCAGTTACCTTTCCCAAGGCGAAGCCGTCCTTGGCCCCGAACGTTTCATCATCAACGCATTTGGAAAGCGCCACGACATCGGAACCGGCGGAAATTACTTTGCCTACGAGCAGTGCCAGATCCGCTGTCGCATCGCCTCAGCCGCCGCAAATGGGGCAGATAAAAAATATAAATAAAAATTGTCAATCCAATGCCGTAACAATCACCACGACATTCGGCGCGTGGGAATCGATTTTGATTTTATCGGTAGCTTTTTTATGGCCGATTTTATTGATAGTATTGTTGGTATTTGCCGAACTGTCATTAATAGTATATGCCTGGTACAGATTTGAATTGTTCAGAATGCAGCTACGAAAAAATTTGTCGCAAAAGAAAAAAATATCGGTAAGGATTTTAAAGAAATAATTGAGAATTAAAAAAATCCCCTTTGCGGGGATTTTTTATTTTTTTTGGATTTAGGCTTTTTTAAACTTCACGCTGAAAACAGGTTCGTAATTATTGTTGTACTCATCCTCAACGGAAACGGTTTCTCCCTTCATCAGTTTTGTCAGGGCGGCGTCGCTCAAAAGAACGCTGTCGGATTCAAGATCGATTTTGACTTCGTCCAGTTTTTCAAATTCTCCCGAAAAATCCTGTTTCACATTGGCTTCAATTTGTTTTTTTCTCATGCGCAGAGCCTTGATTTTTTCGTTTATTTCTTTATATTCCGAAGAGCCGTCCAGGGCGTCTTTATATGTGGTGCGTATGTCTTTTTGTCTTTTCTTCAGTTCCTGGATATGATTGAAAATCTCCTGTATATTTTGCATACGCCTTTAAATTTATGTTTAATGTGTGCGCTATTATACCATAAGTTTTGAAAACTAAAAAGCCTGCAATGTTAATAAAAAAACGGCCCTTTTTTAGGGCCGTTTTTTTATTTATTCTTCCACAAGCGGCGGCGGTGCGTCGTCTTCAGGCGTTTGCGGTTCTTCTTCCGGGGCTTCGCCTCGGTCTACCACTTCGATTATTTCTTTTCTGATTGAAGCCATTAATTTTGGATTGTCTTTTAAATATTTTTTTGCGGCTTCACGGCCTACGGCCATTTTTTCTTCTTTGTAGCTGTAAGAATTTCCCGATTTGCTGATTACCTTATACAATACGCCAGCATCGAGCAAATCGCCGCTTACCGAAATGCCTTCATTGTACATGATGTCAAATTCGCAGGTGCGAAAAGGGGCGGCAACTTTATTTTTTACGACTTTCGCTTTTGTGCGGTTGCCGATAATTTTATCTCCCTGTTTTATCTGGGCGGCGCGGCGGACTTCGATGCGGATTGAAGAGTAGAATTTAAGCGCATTTCCTCCGGTTGTCGTTTCCGGGTTTCCGAAGAAAACACCGATCTTCATGCGGATCTGGTTTATGAAAATAACCACGGTTTTTGATTTGCTGATTATACCGGTAAGTTTGCGCAGAGCCTGGCTCATCAAGCGCGCCTGCAGGCCCATGTGCGAATCGCCCATGTCGCCTTCAATCTCGGCTTTCGGAACAAGAGCGGCAACGGAATCGATAACTATAATATCAACCGCGTTGGATCGCACCAATGTTTCAACTATGTCCAGAGCTTGTTCCCCGGTATCCGGTTGTGATATTAAAAGCTCGTCAACTCTAACTCCGATTTTTTTGGCGTAATCCGGATCCAGCGCATGTTCGGCGTCAACGAATGCGGCGATGCCACCTAATTTTTGCACTTCCGCCACTATATGCTGTGCCAAGGTGGTCTTTCCGCTTGCTTCGGGCCCGTATATTTCGATAACCCTTCCTCTGGGAACGCCTTTTACTCCCAAAGCTATATCTAAAGATAAACATCCTGTTGAAACTGCATCCACCTCCATTGTTTTGGATTCGCCAAATTTCATTATGGCTCCGTCGCCGAATTTACTCCTAATCTGTTCAATTGCGCTTTCTGCGGCTTTCATTTTCTCCTTTACCTCCTCGGAAATTTTTGGCATACACCTAAAAAATTAAATTGCTAAATGCTAAATTGCTAATAAATTAACAACCTAATAATTTGGCAATTTTGCCGAGTCCATTCCGACTTTTTCTATACCCGGTTTTACCACCACGTTTCTGGTAATGGTAGTTGTTTTTCCGTGCTTTTTGATTGCTGATATAGTAATGGTATTTACGCCGTTTGACAAGTCTATCGGCGTTTCAAACTGGCCCTTATCGTTCGCCATGACTTCTTTTCCGTTTATGGTTATCTGGACTTCTTTTTCGGTTTCCCCCTGAACCAGTGTGGTCAGACGCCCGGAAACATAGCCGTCTACAGGCGTGTAAACGGTGAGTTCTGGGGGGCGCAGGATGCCGTTAACCTGCCAGACAAGATATCCGAGAAATCCTATGACGAATACGGCGAATATCGCGCTTTGAATTATGTATGACAGAGAATTCAGGTATCTTATTTTAATATTTTTTTTGGGATGGACAAGCTTGTAATTTTCCAAATTTGATTCCTGCGAGAATTGATAGAGAAAACTTGCCGGACTCATTTCAAGCGTTTCCGCGTATTCTCTGACGTAGGCGAGGCGGTGCGCTTTCGCCGGAGGAAGCATCGAAAATTGTCCGGATTCAATCGCAGACAAATATTTTACCGGGATATGCGTCCTGGTTGAAATTTCATTGAGATCCAACTGTCTGTCTTCGCGGGCTTTTTTCAGCCGTTCCCCGACGCGCATTGAAGTCTCCAATTTTTTTGAACAGAAAATAGCCATAGTTTTTTCATGTCATGCTGAATTTATTTCAGCATCTTTCTTGTTTATGAGATCCTGAAACAAGTTCAGGATGACAACTGTATTTATTCGTTTGGAATTTCGTCATTTAAAACCGGACTACCGCCGGCATCCATAGTTTGTTCACTCTCGGGAATTTCCTGCTCCTGTGGACGCAAGTGTTCGGTGAAAACTTCGCGCGGTTTTGCGCCATCGGCCGGCCCTACTATACCAGCCTCTTCCATTTCGTCAAGCAATCTTGCGGCGCGGGCATAGCCGATTTTTAATCTGCGCTGAAGCAGGGAAGCGCTGGCTTTTTCCGACTGGATCACAACCGCTTTTGCTTCATCAAACATGGCGTCATAATCATCGCTCATGCCTCCGAACATGTTTGCCGTTCCGTTTCCGCCGCCCGAATTTCTTGAAACAATCGATTCGTCGTATACCGGCGGTTCGTCTCCTTTCAAATGATCTACCACCCGTTTCATTTCTTCTTCGGAAACAAATGCCCCCTGTATGCGTTTTGGTTTTGACAGTTCGGCCGTCAAAAATAACATGTCGCCGCGTCCCAACAGTTTATCAGCTCCCGGACAATCTAAAATTGTGCGCGAATCAACAACGGAAGCGACCGAAAAAGCGATGCGGGCCGGAATGTTTGCTTTCATCAGACCGGTGATTACATCAACGCTCGGCCGTTGTGTGGCGACAATAAGATGAATGCCGACCGCGCGCGCCATTTGCGCCAGGCGTATGATGCCGGCCTCAACCTCACTCGCCGCCGTTGCCATAAGGTCCGCGAGTTCGTCGATTATAAATACGATATGGGGGAGAGGCTCCTCGGCTGTTTTATTGTAGGAACCGATGTCTCTTTTTCCCGCTTCCGCCAGCATTGTAAATCTTCGGTCCATTTCTCCGATTGTCCATTTGAGGGCGTTAACGGTTTTGGCCGGATCGGTAATTACGGGAGTCAGCAGATGCGGAATGCCGTTGTATAAAGTTAATTCAACGCGTTTGGGATCAACCATTATCATGCGCAAAGTTTCGGCAGTGTTTTGATAAAGCAGGCTTAAAATAATCGTGTTTATACAAACCGTTTTCCCGGAGTTGGTTGCGCCGGCGATTAAAAGATGAGGCATTTTGGGAAGATCGGCGAACCAAACTTTACCGGCCACATCCTTGCCGAGAGCAATCATCATGCTGTGTTCTGTATTTTTAAATTCCTGACTTTCAAGAAGCTCGCGCAAGGTAACCATCGCCACTTTTTGGTTGGGCACCTCAATGCCGACCAAAGACTGCCCTGGAATCGGCGCCTCAATTCTGATCGGGTGTGCCGCCAGAGCCAAGGCCAGATCGTTGCTTAAGGTGGTAATGCGTGTAAGCTTTACGCCCTTGGCCGGTTTTAAAGAATATTGGGTTACCGTCGGTCCGACCCGTACTTCTCCCATATCAACTTCTATCCCGAAATTAAACAGTGTATCGCGGATGACTTCCGCGTTGCTTTTTATATCTCCCGATGTCGGTTTGCTTTTTGAAGTGAACAATAAATCGATCGGGGGCAAATCGCGGATAATCGGTTTCGGCGGTTTCGGCATCACGACCGGTTCGTTTTTTTTCTCGTCAGTCTCATCAGCATCTTCTTTTTTACTCACTTTATGCTGTTCAAAAATTCTTTTTTCTTCATCCTCTTCGATTTCTTCCGTTTCCTCCTCCGGCGCCTCCTGGTTTTTTTGGTATTCGCCTTTTATTTTGAATTTAACTTTTTCTTCGGACTTGAATATGGAAAAAAACGCGACAATTTGTCGTCCGATCCAACCCAAAACCAAAAAAGCTTTCTTATGCATTGAAACTATCTGTGCCAGCGAGGTGTTGAAAAGAAATATTAAGGAGATTAGCAGCAGGCCCGATAAAACCGTGGTGCCGCCCCAGTAACCGAGGTATTTTAACATCGGCCAAGCCAGAGCAAAGCCAACTATGCCGCCGCCGTATCCCTGCAGAGCCAGATTCCACATATCCTGCAGAGGTTTTTGCAGGTGGACAATGCCGTTGAATGAGAGGAGAAAAAGCAAAGAGCCGAACCAGTGAGTTGGCCGGTATTCATACGCCATGTCTTTCACCATCAGGATTGCCACTAAAATTAAGATGATGGGAAAAACATACCGGACCTGGCCGAACGTTATCGCCAAAAGCGAATCGATGAAATTTCCGGCCACTCCCGCCAGCGAAAAAAAGCTGAGAGCCGCGAGTCCCCCGAGGATAAACAAAAAAATAGCGAGAAGTCCTCGGCTTAAATCGGGGTTCAGATTTATTTTTTCTCTGAAAGTTAACCTTGATCTGCGTCTCGACATAGATTTATTCCATTATACCATATTAGGAAATAACAAAAAAGCAATGCGGCTGTGGAAAATTTTGACTCGGGTTTAAATCTGTGGTTTTATATTGTTTAGTTCATTAACTCGGGTGATTTCTGGGCGAAGTGTTGCTGGAAAGGCTATAGAAATGAAGTGCGACTGCGAGGAAAAGTGGATCTTCAGTTTCTACCAACACTCTTTTGCTGGCTTCCTGATCGCCAGCGGTTCACTGCTTGTCTGCATGTGTTTCACGGCGGCTGGTTTTTTGGTCTCGATCCTCTCGTGGAATTTTGTGAGGGGTATCTGGATTTGGGTCACCGGGCTGACCATCATGGGTTTATCCTGGCTGGTAGCCGAGGTGCTTGACCGCAGGGCAGCAAAGTTGCAACACGGGCCCAGGGCAGAGCGCAGAAGGCGTGAGCGCGAAGAGCGAAGGCGCGAGAAGCGCAAGAAGTAATCACTTGGCCGCGCCAGCGGTACCAACCCATTCCCAGTGCTGGCGAAGCTCACTGGGATTTTTTTTATCAAAAACGGTCCCGACTTAGTCGGGACCGTTTTTGTTTTTCTACACTAAGCTGCGGCAAGAATTGCATGTTTTAGCTTACGGATCAAACTAGGAAACGTTCTCTGAACAAAAAAATGTTCTAGAGAAGAGAGAGTATGTTTTCTAGATTCGATCCGGTTGAGACATCAACTCTTGCGCAGCTTGATGGAGAAAAACTGATAACCTATTGTACAGTCTTAAAAAATTCTTTGTCAAGGCGGGCTAATTATCCACAGGGCAAGGAGGCAAAAATATTTTTTTGAAGGTCCGTAAGCGCTAGAAAGCCCTTATTTGAAGTTGAAAGGGAACAAACGGCGGCAATCTGCGAAAAATGCATATTTTCTTGATTTTAGTGCATAACCTGTGGATAGATTTTTTAGAATAAATCCTTAAAATGCATTTTTTGCCTTATTCTAGCCAAAGATTGCTATACCCTTGACAAAAGTTATTTTTTTTATTCTGCTTGACAAAGTTTAATAATTGGGGTAATATTTAACTACTTTTTATTACTTCTGAAAAATAACGGAATTAAATGAGATTTTTCGCTCAAATAAGCCAAAATAATTAGCCTCAGAAAATAGGGAGGACGTCGTGTCATGCAAGTAAAAATTTACATCAGCATGAAAATCCTGCTTTCCTTAGCCAAATTTTAACAAAATTTAAACCGCCCAAGAATAAAGGCGAGCATTTTTTTGTTGTCATTGTACGCAAAAAACAAGTAGTGATGAGCAAAAATCATTTTGCTGATGACTATTTGATAAACTAAATAGAAATTTATCTATGTCAATATTCAAACGACAGACGATTAGCAAGAACTCCGAGCGTAAATTTTTCACTTCCGTTCGCGACTCCATGCCGATGCCTGACCTCATCGAGGTGCAGAAGAACTCCTATGATTGGTTTTTGAAGTTCGGAGTCAAGGAATTATTCGACGAAGTTTCGCCGATGACCGATTTTACCGGACGCGACCTTGAGTTGTACTTGGATGATTACTATTTGGACGAGCCGAAATTTGATGAAGTGGTGTGCCGGGAAAGAAATATCACTTATGAAGCCCCTTTGAGAGTGACGGCTAGATTGCTGAACAAGCGTACAACCCAGTCAAAATCTCAGGAAATATATCTTGGGGATGTGCCCTTGATGACAAAACGCGGAACTTTTATCGTAAACGGAATTGAGCGCGTGGTGGTATCCCAGCTCATCCGAAGCGCCGGCGCTTTCTTCACCGCGGAAAACATCCGCGGACGCAGATATTACGGAGCCAAAATTATTCCGAACCGCGGCGCCTGGATTGAAATTGAAACAGACATGAACAATGTCATTTGGGTCAAAGTTGACCGCAAGCGCAAGGTGGCGGCCACTTCTCTTTTGCGCGCATTCGGTTACAGCACGGATGAACAATTGTCAGATTTATTTAAAGACGTAAACAATCATCCGGGAATTGATTTCGTGGAATCGACAATCAAAAAAGATATTGCCAAAGGCACCGACGAAGGCTTGATTGAAGTTTATAAAAGAATCCGTCCGGGCGATTTGGCCACATCCGACAATGCCAAAAGTTTGATTCACGCGATGTTTTTAAATTTTGAAAGATACGATTTGGGCAGAGTCGGCGTTTATAAATTCAACACTAAATTTGATCTCGGATACGAATCCGGCGATTATGATAAAAAAGAAAATCGCGTTTTATCCCCGGAAAAATTACTGCTTGTTTTAAAAGAAGTCGTCCGTTTGAATGTCACGCAGGAAGAGCCCGACGATATCGATCATTTGGGAAACCGCCGCATCAGGGCGGTGGGCGAGCTCGCGCAAAACAGATTCAGAGTCGGGTTGGCCAGAATGGAAAGAATCATTAAAGACAGAATGAGCACTCAGGACATTGAATCCTTAACTCCGAACAAACTTATCAACGCCAGACCGGTTATCAGTGCAATTCGCGAGTTCTTTATGAGTTCCCAGTTGTCACAGTTCATGGATCAGACCAATGCGCTCTCCGAATTGGAACACAAGCGCCGCGTTAGCGCCCTCGGTCCCGGCGGTTTGTCCCGCGACCGCGCGGGGTTTGAGGTCCGCGACGTCCACACCACCCATTACGGCCGCATTTGTCCTATCGCCACTCCGGAAGGACCGAATATCGGCTTGGTAAACCATCTTTCAAGTTTTGCCAGAGTCAATGAATTCGGTTTTATTGAAACTCCTTACAGAAAAGTTTTAAAAGAGGTTTCCAATGAGCCCGGTCTTACCGAAGGAGAAATTTTATCGCAGGATGTCGAGGGAATAAAAAAAGATACAAAAATTACAAAAGAGATTGCGGTGAAACTTGCAAAATCAAAATTGAAAAAAATCCCGGTCCGCTCCAGAGTGACGAATGAAATTGTTTTTTTGAACGCATTTAAGGAAGAAAAAATGATAACCGCTTCCGCGACAACCAAACTCGATGAAAACGGTTACTTTTTGGATGAAGAAACTCCCGCCCGCATCCACGGAAATCCCGGAGTTTCAAATACGGATGAAATTGATTATCTGGATGTCGCTTCCAACCAAATTATAAGCGTGGCCACTTCATGTATTCCGTTTTTGGAACACGATGACGCCACCCGCGCCCTCATGGGTACGAACATGCAGCGCCAAGCAGTGCCTTGCATCAAGCCCGAACAGCCGCTGGTCGGCACGGGAGTTGAAGCCAAGGCCGCTTATTATTCCGGCCACGTGATTTTGGCCGAGGCCGATGGTGAAGTTACCGAAATGGACGGAAAACATATTGTCATAACCGATAAGAAAAACGAAAAATATACATATAATTTAAATAAATTCGTCAGATCGAACGCTTCCACCTGCATAAATCAGATGCCGATCGTTGATCTCGGGCAAAAAGTAAAAAAGAATCAGGCTTTGACCGACGGCCCCGGAATCAGAGAGAGCGAATTGGCTTTGGGACAGAATATACTGGTGGCGTATATGGTTTGGGACGGATACAACTATGAAGACGCGATTATCGTTTCCGAACACGTCGTGCAGGATGACAGATTCACTTCGATACACATTGAAGATTATACGATAGACGTGCGTGAGACAAAGCTCGGGCCGGAAATAGTCACTTCCGATATTCCGAACGTAAGCGAGGAAAAATTAAAAAATTTGGACAGCGAAGGCATTGTCCGCGTCGGCGCCGAAGTAAAATCCGGCGATATTTTGGTCGGCAAAATTACGCCGAAGGGTGAAACCGAACTTTCCGCCGAAGAAAGATTGCTTAGGGCGATTTTCGGCGAGAAGGCACGCGACGTGCGCGACTCGTCTTTGTATCTTGAACACGGAGAACACGGCCGAGTAATCGGTATCAGAATTTTCTCCGCCGAAAACGGCGACAAGCTTCAGCCGGGAGTCATCAAGCAAGTGCAGGTGAAAGTTGCCGATATGCGCAAGATCCAGGTTGGAGACAAGATGGCCGGACGCCATGGAAACAAAGGCGTAATTTCAAGAGTGGTTCCCGATGAAGACATGCCGTTTTTGGAAGACGGAACTCCGATTGATATAATTTTATCTCCTCTGGGAGTTGTTTCCCGTATGAACCTCGGGCAGTTGTTGGAAACCCATTTGGGATTGGCCGCCAATGCTCTCGGCTACAGGGTCGCGACTCCGGTTTTAAACGGTTTGAATGAAGAGCAGATTAAAGAAGAATTGAAAAAAGGCGGATTCCCGACCAATGGACAGGTTACTTTGTATGACGGCAGAACAGGCGAGCCGTATGATCACAAAGTTACCGTGGGCTACAACTACATGCTCAAATTAAACCACATGGTTGAAGATAAAATCCATCAGAGGTCCATCGGCCCGTACAGTCTGATTACCCAGCAGCCGCTGGGAGGCAAGGCCCAATTCGGCGGACAGAGATTCGGAGAAATGGAAGTCTGGGCTTTGGAAGCTTATGGAGCCGCGCATACTCTGCAGGAAATTTTAACCATCAAATCTGACGATGTGCCGGGACGCTCAAAGGCGTATGAGGCAATCATTAAAGGTGAAGAAATAAGCCGGGTGAATTTGCCGGAATCATTCAATGTTTTGGTTCGCGAGTTGAAAGGCTTGGCTTTGGATGTTGAACTTTTACAGCGCTCTGAATCGGGTGAATATCGCCCTGCCGAAGAAGTGAAAAGACAGGCTGAAGCCGCCGCTGGAAATCAGATGACGAGTATTCCGGAATCTGTCGCAGAAAAGAAAGAATAATTTATTAATTTTTTTCATCACCTTTAAATAAAATTATTATGGCAAATGATAATCTTCACCTCATGGACTTCGACGCCATACGCTTGAAACTCGCCTCTCCGGAAGTTATCCGGGGATGGTCTTTCGGAGAAGTCCATAAACCGGAAACGATTAATTACCGCACCCAAAAACCTGAAAAAGGCGGTTTGTTCGCGGAAGAAATTTTCGGACCCACCAAAGACTGGGAATGCTACTGCGGAAAATATAAAAAAATAAGATACAAAGGCATTATCTGCGACAAGTGCGGAGTGGAAGTTACGCATTCATCGGTACGCCGCGAAAGAATGGGACACATAGAATTGGCCGCATCCGTTTCTCATATCTGGTTTTTACGGTCCGTTCCTTCAAAGATCGGATTGGTTCTGGATTTGTCGGCCCAGGCTCTGGAAAAAGTCGTTTATTTTGCCGCTTTCATTATTACCCATGTTGACGAGGAAGGAAAAAAGAAAACCTCCGATTTGTTGAGGCAGGAATACAAAACAAAGAAAAAACAGATAGAAAGAGACGGGGAAAGCGCGATAAAAAACGCCAATGACCAGAAGCTCGGAGCGAAAGATATGGAAAAAATTCAGGAAGACACGGAACGCAAATACAAGGCTCTTGACGCCGACTTCCAGCAGGCCGACAAAGACCTGAAGGAGTTGCAGATTTTAAAAATTATTTCGGAAAATAAATATCAGGAATTGTCGTTGCGCTACGGACATTTGTTTGAGGCGTCCATTGGCGCCGAAGGCGTAAGAAATTTGCTGGCCAGAATTAATCTGGACGAAACTATAAAAAATTTATTGACCGAACAGCAAAAAGTTAAGGGTTCAAAATTGGAACGCATTATTCGCCGCAGAAAAATTTTAAAGAGTTTCTTCTTAAACAAAATAAGGCCCGAATGGATGATCTTGCAGACGATCCCGGTTATTCCCCCGGATTTGCGCCCGATGGTCGCGCTCGATGGCGGACGTTTTGCCACTTCCGATTTGAACGATCTGTATCGCCGCGTCATCAACAGAAACAACCGTCTGCGCAGATTGATCGAGCTTGACGCTCCAGAAGTAATTTGCCGCAATGAAAAACGCATGTTGCAGGAAGCGGTAGACGCTTTAATAGACAACAACGCCAGACATTCAAAAACCGTTACCGCTTCAACCGGACAAAAAAGACAATTGCGTTCTTTAGCCGATATTTTAAAAGGTAAACAAGGTCGTTTCAGACAGAACCTACTCGGCAAGCGCGTCGATTATTCCGGCCGTTCCGTCATCGTCGTCGGTCCGAACTTAAATATTGATGAATGCGGATTGCCAAAGAGAATGGCATTGGAACTTTTCAAACCGTTCATAATGAGCGAAGTAATTAAAAAAGAATTGGCGCACAATGTTCGCAGCGCTTCAAGATATATTGAGGCCGAACATGACGAAGTCTGGGATATTTTGGAAGAATTGACCAAGAAAACCCGCGTTCTGCTCAACCGCGCTCCGACTTTGCATCGCTTGGGCATACAGGCATTTCATCCCCGTTTGATTGAAGGCAAAGCCATTCAGTTGCATCCTTTGGTTTGTACGTCTTTTAACGCCGACTTCGACGGAGACCAGATGGCGGTCCACCTTCCTCTCACAATGCAGGCCCGCTGGGAAGCCGACAATCTTATGGCTGCCGAGAAAAATATTTTGAAGCCGGCAACCGGAAGCCCGGCCATAACCCCCAAACAGGATATCGCCCTCGGATGTTATTATCTCACTAGGACCGATGCCACCGATAACGCGGAAGTAAAGAAATTCTTCGGTTCGGAAAAAGAGGCGACTATGGCATATAAAGCCAGACAGATTTCTCTTCAGGAAAGAATCAAAGTCCGGTTTACGGATATGGATAAATTTCCGGAAGGAACAAAATCATTGATGGAAACCACGGTGGGAAGATTATTGTTCAACAGCGTGCTGCCGTCAAAACTGCCCTACTTCAACGAAACGATTACCGTAAAGAAATTGGCTCAGATCATCAGAATGTGCTTGGAAGTTATGGCGGACCAGCAGGAAGTGGCCTTTTTCCTTGATGAATTGAAAAATATAGGATTCCGTTATGTAACCAAATCCGGTTATTCATTGGGTATGGACGACTTCCCGGAAATTGCCGAAAAGCCCGGTTTGTTAAAAGAATCCGATAAGCTTGTGAGGCAGGTTGAAGACCAATATAAAGAAGGTCTCTTGACGCAGTCCGAACGCCATACTAAAATTTTGGAAATTTGGACGGAAACAAAAGACAAGATCGTCGCAAAAAACCAGGAAATCCTGGCTAAGGACGGTCCGGTATTCGCCATGATCGATTCCGGCGCCCGCGGTTCATGGGGCCAGCTGGGACAGGTTATCGGTATGAAAGGCTTGGTGGCTTCTCCTTCCGGCGATACCATCGAATTGCCGGTAAAAGGCAACTTTAAAGAGGGTTTTGATGTTCTTGAATTCTTTATCTCATCCCACGGTACCAGAAAAGGTTTGTCCGATACCGCTTTGCGCACGGCCAACGCCGGTTATTTAACCAGACGCTTGGTGGATGTGTCTCAGGATGTGATTGTTTTGGAAGAAGACTGCGGAGACAATATCGGCGAAGTGTTCACGGCCGCGCAGTCAAAGGAAATGGGTGAAAGATTATCGGAACGCGTATGGGGCCGTTATGTTTTAGAAACCGTAAAATCAGGCAATAAAATAATCGTCAAAGAAGGAGAAATTATCGATGACAAGATAATGCGCGCCATTGATGAATACAAAGTTGAATCAATCAAAGTGAGAAGTATTCTCCAATGCCGGATGCAGAAAGGCGTGTGCCGGAAGTGCTACGGGTTTGATCTCGGCCACAACAAACCGGTACAGCTCGGCACGGCTGTCGGAACCATCGCGGCTCAGTCAATCGGCGAACCGGGCACCCAGCTTACCATGAGAACCTTCCATACCGGCGGCGTCGCCGGCGGCGGAGATATCACCCAAGGTTTGCCCCGCGTTGACGAATTGTTTGAAGCGCGCGCGCCGAAAAAACAGGCCGTTCTTGCCGAAGTCGCGGGAGAAATAGAAATTGAAGAAGCCGACGGCAAAATCATCACTTCTCCGAGCGGCAAGAAAATTTTTGAAGGCCGCCGCGGACAAAAAATCGTGCACATACATTTCTCCGGCATGGATGAGATGAAAATCAAAACCAAATCGGAAGATGAGGTTTTGGTGAAGGACGGCGGAACCGTAAAGAAAGACGATGTGCTGGTTGTGCGCGGATCTTCGGGCGAGGAAATCATAGCTAAATATTCCGGATCCATAAAAATCGAAAAGAATAACATCACCTTAACTTACGAAGGCCCGCACGTGCGCGAATATATCATACCGCTGGGGTATAAATTATTCGTGAAGACCGGAGACAAAGTTGAACAGGGCGATGTCATGACCGACGGCAGCGTCAATCCGCATCAGTTGTTCGAGCTGAAGGGGCGCGAAGCCGTGCAGAGATATATTTTGCAGGAAGTACAGCACATTTACTCTTCGCAAGGCCAGAAGGTTAATGACAAGCACGTGGAATTGATTATCCGCCAGATGTTTTCCCGCGTATATATTGAAGACGCAGGCGATACGGAATTATTGCCCGGCGAGGTTGTGGAAAAGGCCCAGCTTGAGTTCTCAAACAGGCAGGCCAAGAAAGACGGCGGAAAAGAATCGGCCGGCAGAGAGATGTTCCTCGGCATCAGCCGTGTGGCGCTTTCAACTCAGAGCTTCTTATCAGCCGCTTCGTTCCAGGAAACAGCGCGCGTGTTGATCAACACCGCCATCACCGGCAAGATAGATTATCTTGAAGGCTTGAAAGAAAACGTGATCATCGGGAGATTGATTCCGGCCGGCACCGGTTTTAAACAGTAAAAATACTTTATTAAAAGAGGCGCTCAAAAGGCGCCTTTTTTAATTTGATTTTTACCTAATTCCAGAGTAAAATAGGCACATTATGAAAGAGAAATTGATTATCGGAATCGTTCTATTTTTGGCTATGGGAGCCGGTATCTTCGGCTATTTTTGGGCCGGCAGAAATATAAACGGGCAGAAAAATTTTGTTAATGCCCAGGCTGATAACAGTACCATACTTCCTTTGACCGCTCAAAACGACAATACGAATTTGCACAAAAGTTCTACTTCCGATTTGGATTTTTACGAAAACTATTTTAAGCAGGCCGGAGCGGTGGATACGATAAGCGAGAAAGTTATCTCCGGCGTTATGCCGCATCATTTGATTGCCGGAAAATATCTGGCCACGTATTTTGAAAAACTGCGCGGGCAAAATCCAAGAACAATCGTTTTGATCGGTCCGAATCATTTGCAAAAAGGACATGACTCCATCGTTAGCGGAGTCTATGGTTGGCAAACGCCTTATGGAATTTTAAAAACCGACGAGCAAAGCATTAAAAATTTGGAAAATGCGGGAATGCTGAAAATAAACGATGCCACGATTGACGGGGAGTGGAGCATTTCCGGGGACGTCCCGTTTATAAAAAAAATCTGGCCGGACGCAAATATTATTCCGATCATCGTAAAAAACGATATCAATCATCTTGAACTTGATAATTTGGCTATTCAGCTTGCCAATATATTGCCGGAAAATTCTCTGCTTCTGGCCAGCGTTGATTTTTCCCATTATCTCCCCAAAGAAGTCGCCGATTTCCATGATGAATTATCGATAAATACCCTGGCCAGCGGCAATATCGCCAACCTTGAAAAAATCGAGGTTGATAGTCAAAACAGTTTGTATTTATTGATGAAATATAATCAACTGAAAGGTTCGGAAAAATTTAATTTGGTTTCGCATACAAACAGTGCGGATATAATGGGCCAGCCCGATTTGCAGGAAACAACCAGCCATGTGATCGGATATTTTACCGAAGGAAAAGCCACCGAAAAGCCTGAGGCTGCTATTCAGTTTTTCGGCGATATAATGCTTGATAGAAATGTTGCCAAAGCCATGGGAACGGACGGGCTTGATTATCTGCTTGAAAAAATAAAAGGTCAGGAAAACAGATTTTTGTGGGGGACGAATTTGATGGTGGCGAATTTGGAAGGACCGTTTGCGCCAAAAAGAATCAGCACCTCCAAAGAAATCGCTTTCAGGTTCGATCCGGCTCTGGCACCCCGGTTAAAATCATACGGGTTCGGTTTATTTAGTCTGGCGAATAATCATGCCCTTGATATGGGATGGGCAAATTTAGATTTTACAAAAACCGTGTTGTCCGCCGGCGGTATTAATTATTTTGGAGACGAACTGCGCGAGGGTCCGGAATATACGTGGATAGGCGACGTGGGCGAGTATAAAATTGCGTTTATTGGCTTAAATAACACCGATCACGTTCTGGATCTGGCAAAAGTTGGAACGGCTATATCCGAAGCTAGGAAATCCGCTAATTATGTTATAATAGACATGCATTGGGGAACGGAATATAAGCCAAAATCAAACAAAGCCCAGCAGGATTTGGCGCATTGGTTAATTGATAAAGGGGCCGATGCGGTAATCGGCGGCCATCCGCATGTTGTGGAGGAAGCGGAGGTGTATAAAGGAAAACCGATATTTTATTCTTTGGGAAATTTCATTTTTGATCAGTATTTTTCAGAGGAAACACAGGAAGGTATAAGCGTCGGTTTAATATTGGGAGAAAACGGCGTCAAAAAAGTTTATGTTTTTCCTTTCTATTCCCAAAATTCACAACCGCAACTGATGGTTGGGGAAAAAAGACAGGAATTTATAAAAAAATATAATTTATCAATTTAATTCTAATTAAACGCCGCGCTTCAAAGGACGTTGCGCGGCATGATTTCGTTAAATCATATGTCCGGACATTCAAAGTGGCACAATATACAAGAAAGGAAGGGAAAGCAAGACGCAAAAAGGAGCGATCATTTTTCAAAAGTAAGTAAAATGATAAGCATCGCCGCCAGGGACGGAGGCGATCCGGATGCAAATTTTTCGCTGCGCCTTGCAATTGAAAAAGCGAAGGAAGTGGGAATGCCGAAAGACAATATTGAACGGGCGATTAAGAAAGGCACGGGCGAGGGCGGCGGGGCGATAATTGAAGAAGTTATGTACGAAGGCTATGGCCCGGGGGGCGTTGCTGTAATGGTAAAGGCTTTGACTGATAATAAAAACAGGACCGTTTCCGATATAAAACACCTATTGTCCGATGCCGGAGGATCTATGGCCGGGGCGGGAAGCGTTATGTGGATGTTTCAGCAGTTGGGCGTGATAACTATAAATAAAGAGCAATTAAACGGAAAGATTTCGCGGGATGATTTTGAATTGCAAATGATAGAAGCCGGCGCCGAAGATATAGAAGAAAGCGAAGATCAAATAGATATAAAAACAAAAGTGGAGAATTTCCAAAAAGTTTTGCACAAGGTTAAAGAGTTGGGGGTTGAGTCTGTGGAGTCTGGTTTGCAGTGGGTGGCAAAGGATAAGGTTGTGGTGAGTGAAGAAATCAGGGGAAGGCTGGAAAAGTTATTTGGCATTTTTGAAGAGCATGATGATGTGGACGATTTTTACACAAACGCTGACTAGTTATTATGAGCGATGAAATAATTTTAGGCATTGATCCCGGGTTCGGAAGAGTGGGTTTTGGCGTTGTGAAGAAAAACAAAGTTTGTGAATGGAAGGCGGTTGCCTATGGCTGTATAGAAACTTCCGCAAAGAAGAAATTCGTTGATAGAATAGCGGAAATTCACGAGGAACTCATCGGTTTGATTAAAAAATACAAACCCACGCGCATGGCCGTGGAAGAATTGTTTTTTTTCAAAAATTTGAAGACCGCGATTGAAGTGGGACAGGCGAGAGGCGTGATTTTATTAACCGCGGTTGAAAACAAATTGCCGGTTGATGAATTTACGCCTTTGCAGGTAAAGCAGGCCGTGACCGGTTATGGCCGGGCCGAAAAAAAACAGATGCAGAAAATAGTGGGCATGATTTTGAAATTAAAAAAACCGATAAAATCGGATGATGCGGCGGACGCGCTGGCGGTGGCATTGTGCGCCGGACAAAGTTTGTGGGCGACAAAAATTAATTAGTATTTTATGTACGCGTTTATTTTGGCGGTAGCTTTGAGTCTTGTAACGGTTTTGGGAGACTATTGCGTTAAAATGTCTTCACTACGCCCTTCGTTGGAGAGTCTGAAATGGCTTATTCCCGGCGCGTTAATTTACGCGGCCTCGGCATTTGGCTGGTTTTATATATTCACGCAAAAGATGAAATTTTCAACCGCGGCGGTTGTGTATGCCGTTATTGTGATAGTTTTTCATGTTTTGCTGAGTGTTTTTTATTTTCATGAAAAGATTCATCCGGTTGAATTTATCGGTATCGGATTTGCGCTTATTTCTTTGATTATTTTAGTTCGTTTTGCATAAATAATCAGTCGATTATGAAATTTGTCTTAATTCTCCCCAATATCCGTAGCGGCCACAATGTCGGTTCAATGTTCCGCACGGCTGATGGCGCCGGGGTGGATAAATTGTATTTAACCGGATATACGCCTTGTCCGCCGCACACCCAGGTAGACAAGGTTTCCTTGGGCGCCGAAAAGTCCGTGCCGTGGGAATATTTCAAGCAAGTCGGACGCCTACTTAAAAAATTTCGGGAAGAAGGGTATAATATAGTGGCGCTGGAGAAAACATCGGAAAGCAGGAATATTTTTGAATGGACGCCTAAATTTCCGCTTGCTTTAATTGTCGGCAATGAAAAGACCGGAATTACAAAATCAATCCTGAAATATTGCGACGAGGCGGTTGATATACCGATGAGGGGCAAGAAAAACAGCTTGAACGTAAGCATCGCGGCCGGCATAGCAATTTATCACATAGCCAATTTTTAATATGTCACAATCTACGCTAAAAATTTTTCGCTACCTTTATGAACATCTTCCGCCTCTGTTGCCGGAAGATATTTCACTAAGAATGAAGGCCGAGCTGGAAAGCCTGGAAACCCAGCAAAATATTCCGGTGGAAAAAGTTGAAGACGTAATGATAAAATTCGGGTATGAAGTATGGCCATGGAATCAGGCCTATAAAGAATTTTTGGAATCTGCCGAAAATAAGCTGGGCGAGCATTTTCTGTTGCCGAATTTAAACGAACAATTAAGACACAAATATCTTGAATTTAAGGAATATGGAGGAACGCTCCGCGACATGCATTCGGGCCGGCCGGCGGATTTTTTTACTTCCGACGACAGAAATGAATTGTGCCGCGAATTGATAAATATGCAGAATAATTTGCGGGACAATGTCAACAGGGATATTGTCGGCTTGGATAAAAACAAATATCTAAAAAAAGTGGAAGATTTTTACAACTTGCTTGAAGAAATAAGAGGCCATATTGAAAATTTGAGAAAATTAGCGCAAAGCGAACAGGATCACCCCGCCTTGGTCGGCGAAATTAACGCCAAAATAAGAGATTTTGAATATAGTCTTTGTTTGCTCGGCCCGGAATTGCAGTATGAAGCCGTCTGCCAGGCCCATGAATTTTTTAAAGGAAGAAAGCAGGATCTTTCCCGCATGCGGGGCATAAACATTCCCGCGCAGATTGATTGGTATAATAATTAATATGGAAGAGAAGAGGCCAAAAGTGGGAGTCGGAGTTTTTGTTATAAAAGGGGATAAGGTTTTGTTTCAGAAAAGAAAAGGTAAACACGGAAGCGGAACATGGTGTTTGCCGGGCGGGCATCTGGAATTCGGAGAAACAATTGAAAGTTGCGCTGCCAGGGAAACAATGGAAGAGATGGGAGTAGGTATAAAAAATATTAAAATCGGTCCGTTCACAAATGATATTCATGTGACGGAAGACAAACATTATATAACCATTTTTGTTATTTCCGAATATGATTTTGGCAATCCCGCGGTGATGGAGCCGGAATTTTGTGAAGCGGCGGAATGGATGGGATGGGATGATTTGCCAAGTCCGTTGTTTCTGCCGCTGAAAAATTTATTGGAAACGGGTTATAATCCATTTAATTAAAAAACAGGCCCGAGGGCCTGTTTTCTGTTAAATCTTTTGCGGTATTATTTTTGAGTATTTTGCCAGCATTTTTTTAATTCCGTTTTTGTCCAGAAGCGTTTTTTGAGATCCGTGCGAAGTGATTACGCTGCAGCTGTTCGCAATTCCCCATCTCAAAGCTGTTCTGATATCCTGTCCATAAATTTTTGCGGCCAGATATGCGGAAGCGAATGCGTCTCCGGCTCCGGTTTTTGCCACCACTTCAACCGGAAAACTATCCAACTGCCATATTTCTTCTTCGTTTCCCGCCCAGGCGCCGTTTTTTCCGTCCGTTAAAGCAACTTCCTTGACCCCCGTAAGCAAAAGCTTGTGGATGATAGCCGGCACGTTTTTTTCTTTTTCAAGGGTCGTACCCGCGACAATTTCGGCTTCCTCCAAATTTAATATCAGCATTTCCACGTGCGGCAAGACTTCCTTAACTTCATCAAGGGCATATTTCAATTGGAATGATCCGGGGTTGTATGCGAGGCGGACAGTTTTATGTTTATTTAAAAAAGATAATAATTTGTCCTGCATCGGTTCAAATCCCTCGCTCAAACTGGTGTAGTATATCCAATCCGTTTCCGGGATTTCGGACGGCCAGAGGTACTTTCTTTTTTGATGATAAGACAGAATCGTTCTCTCCCCTTTAAAATTCAAAACTATCGAGTATCTGGTTTTATTTTTCGGATCGGTATATACAAGGTCGGCGTCAACTTTTTGTTTTTCAAGTTCATCCATTATTAATTTTCCGTTACTGTCTTCTCCCAGCGAGCTGACAATGGCGGTTTTTAAACCGAGTTTTACCGCGCCAACGGCCACATTGGCCGAATTCCCGCCCAAGGATTGAAAACTATCTTCAATTGGAATTTTACCGCCGTATTCCAGGCATAATTTTGAATCGCTGGTTTGATTTTTTTCCAGCAGCGCATCTTTAATGATTACATGCGTGTCTAAAACCGCATCTCCGATTGTTATGAGGTTGTACATATTATTTTTTCCCTTTAAGTTTTTTATAATCTTCTACCATTTCTGTACTATGCACATGCCTGCCCGCCATTATTTCAACCAATTCAATAAAGCTGGCAAGCATGAATCCGGCCATAGCCACGCTGAAAATTTTGTTTCCCAACCAGAGAGCGTAAGTTAAAAGACAGGCCGAGCCGACGGTAAAAATCGCATCTTGCTTGCGTTCGGCTTCCAAAAAAACTCCATAGGTAATTAAAATCGCTCCGAGCCCGGCGACAACATTCATGATGACATCAAAAAACGGCCAGGGCAATGTAGGTAAAAAGTTTCCTAGTGGCATATTTGAAGTTAGTTATATTTTTATTCTTTCCATCTGTTAATATACTCTATTACCGCAAGCGCCGCAATTATTCCCTGACCGGCAGAGATACCGATTTGTTTGTAGGGAATATCGGTGACATCGCCGGCGGCGAAAATTCCCGGAAGATTCGTGCGGCATTTTTGATCAACGATAATTTGGCCGATTTTATCCTTTTCAGCTTCCACAAATTGAGAATTCGGCACCTGGCCGATATGTACCATGACCCCTTCCACATCTATGGAATGATCTTTCCCGTCTCCGTTTGTATATTTTAGTGATTTTACCCTGCCGTCTCCCATGATTTCGGTTGTCTTGGCGGAATAAATAATTTCCACATTTGGAAGTTGTTTTACTTTCTCAATTAAAATATTTTCCCCTTTGGGAAAGCCGCCGTTCGCTTCCGGCGTATCCGGATATTTGCTTAACAGATATACTTTTTTTGCGATGTTGGTCATCATTAATGCTGATTCCAGGGCGCTGTTGCCGGAACCGACTGTGACCGTAGTCTTGTTTTTAAATAACGGACCGTCGCAAACAGTGCAGTAGGTAACCCCCTTCAGATAAAAATCTTTTTCTCCAGGCACCTCAAGATGGCGCGGATGAATGCCGGTGGCGATAATAATTGTTTTGGTTTCGTATTCTTTTTCTTCTCCGGTAGCGTTTTTGGCCAAAATTTTGTAGTGTTTTTTTACCGGTGTAATTTTTTCCACTTTCCAGCCAGCATCGGTTTCAACCCCGTAAGATTTTACATGTTCGGAAAATTTTTGAGCGAGTTCAAAACCCTGAATGCTCAAAATTCCCGGCCAGTTGTTTACTTCTCCCGACAAAGCCACTTCGCCGCCCAAATCGTAAGTGACGATTTTAAAATTTAATTTTCTTCTGGCCGCGTAGATTGCCGCGCTGCTTCCGGCGGCAGCCGATCCGATAATTATTAGATCTAACATAATAATGCTTTTAATTCCTTAAGTGATTTTTTTATGTCTTCCGACATTGTAAGCGCGCTTCCTACGGAAAATATTTCCACTCCCCAGGATTGGACTTGGGAAATATTTTGTTTATTAATTCCGCCGTCAACCGCGCACAGCGGACGTTTTTTTAATTTTGTGAATTTTCGTATTTTTTCTCCGACTTCAGGCAAAAATGGCGCCCCCTGCCGGCCCGGATACACGGTCATAAACATTACAATATCCACCAGTTTATAATACGGTTCCGCGGCCGTCAAAAGTGTTTCCGGATTTAATACAACGCCGGCTTCCCAGCCGTTCTGGCGGCAGAATTTTATAACGTCTTCCGGATCGTCTTTGCACTCTATCGGAAAAAGTATTCTGAATACGTTTTTTATTTCCTTCCATTTTTTTAATTCGTCCAAAGGATGTTCAACCAGCAGATGAAGTTCAAATTTTAGGTTTGTTTTTAACCCGTTTATTTTTTCAATCTCCGTAAATGATTTGTTCGGCACGAAAATACCGTCCATGACATCAATCTGGGCATAGTCAAAAAGATTTTCCACTTTTTTTACTTGTTTCGAAAAATCTTCAAAATTATTTACAAGAATTGCGGGAGCGATCATACAATATCTTTTTCCAATTCCTCAATTTCTTTATTTCTTCTGACAAACCTTTCGTCGCCGTCAAATTCAGTTCCAATGAATTTTTTAACGATTGCCTTGGCGTGGTCCTCGGTCAAAACCCTTCCGGCCAGGCATAAAATATTGGCGTCATTGTGTTTTCTGCCCAGTTCGGTGGCGGTTATGTTGTAGCCGATTATGGCTCTTATTCCTTTTACCTTATTGGCGGCGATGCACATTCCGTGTCCGGTTCCGCAGATTAAAATACCCATATTTCCTTTACTGCCAGCCACTTCTTTAGCCACAGGTTCGGCATAATCGGGAAAATCATCGTTTTCTTCAAAGTTAACCGGACCTAAATCATTAATTTCAAGGCTAAGCTGTGTTTCTATGTATGTGACCAGTGCCTTCTTTAGCTGAAAACCGGCATGGTCGGAGGCGATAAATAGCATAAAAGGTTATTATTAATTGCTGAATATGAAATAATTATACCTTTTTCAATTTAAAAATACAATTGACAATCGTCGCGCATTGGGCTAAACTTAAATCAATGCGTTATACCCGTTATCAACGGGAAGCAGGGGAAAGAAAGCTAATAAAAGCGAGTAGAATCCCCCGGGCAAGCCCGTTATTGCTGTGATTAAGGCCCTTTTGGGCAAAGTTGAGATGGTACCGCCCTCGCAAGAGAGCTCTCGACACGTGAATAACGTGTTTTTTTATTAAAAAAAGTATTATGTACAACTCAAACGAACAGGAACAGGAAATTTTAAAATACTGGGAGGAACATAAATGTTTTGAAAAATCAATTTCACAGCGGCCGGACAACAAGCCATACGTTTTTTATGACGGCCCTCCGTTTGCCACCGGCTTACCTCACTACGGGCATATTTTGAGTTCGGTGATTAAAGATGTGGTGCCGAGATATTGGACGATGAAGGGCTATAAAGTGCGCCGCCGCTGGGGATGGGATTGCCACGGCCTGCCCATAGAAAATTTAATCGAAAAGGAATTGAAAATCTCCGGAAAACAGATTGAAGAAAATTTGGGCGTGGACAAATTTAACGAAGCCTGCCGTTCCAAAGTCTTGTTGTACACAAAAGAATGGAAAAAAATGATTGAACGCATCGGGCGCTGGGTTGAGTTTGATAATGCTTATAAAACAATGGATCCCACTTACATGGAAAGCGTCTGGTGGTCTCTCAAAACCATCTGGGATAAAGGTTTAATTTATGAAGGCAGAAAAGTTTTGATGTATTGCCCGCGCTGTGAAACTCCGGTTTCCAAAGCCGAAGTGGCCATGGACAACAGTTATCAGGATATTACCGAGGAAACCGTTATCGCCAAATTTAAAATAATAAAACCGGAGAAGCGTAAATTGCCCGAAGATACGTATATTTTAGCCTGGACAACCACGCCATGGACATTGCCCGGCAATGTGGCTTTGGCTGTCGGAGAAAAAATTGATTATATTATCGCCGAAACGGAAACCCCGGGCCAGAAATTTATTGTCGCCGCCGATAGAGCCGGCGCGGTGTTGGGCAAGAATTATAAAATTATAAAAGAACTGAAAGGAACTGACCTGGTCGGTCTTGAATATGAACCATTGTTTGATATTCCGGCCGCTAAAGAGAGCGGCAAGAAAGCCTGGTATGTGGCGCCTGCCGATTTTGTGACAACCATTGAAGGTACCGGCGTGGTGCACACGGCCGTTGTTTACGGCGAGGACGATTATAATCTGGGCATAAAAATTGGTTTGCCGGTGGTGCCGCTTTTGAATGAAGCCGGCCATTTTAACGAATCGGCGCCCGAATTGATCCGCGGCCAATATTTTAAAGGTGCCGAAAAAATCATTAAACAGGATCTTGATTCCCGCGGCCTGATTTTTGCCCGCGAACAGCACACTCATTCGTATCCTCATTGCTGGCGCTGTGGCACGCAACTTTATTACAACGCCATTTCCGCCTGGTTTATTGATATCCAAAGCGTAAAAAAGCGCATGATTAAGCTGAATGAAAAGATAAATTGGTATCCGGAGCATCTCAAACACGGTCGGTTCCAGAATATTTTGGAAACCGCGCCGGATTGGAATATTTCCCGCAACCGCTATTGGGCCACGCCATTGCCGTTTTGGAAATGCGACAATAAGGAATGTAAAAATGTCGTATGCGTTGGTGGTGTTAAAGAACTAAAAGAAAAATCAATAAATTTTAATGAGGTATACAAAACCGAAAATATTGAGGAGATGGATCTTCATAAACATCTGGCCGATAAAATTAAATTGAAATGCGAAAAGTGCGGCGGGAAAATGACCCGCATTCCCGAAGTGATAGACTGCTGGGTGGAATCGGCATCAATGCCGTTTGCGGAGTTTCATTATCCGTTTGAAAATCAGAAAACATTCGAGGCCAGATTTCCAGGCCAATATATCGCCGAATACATCGCGCAAACCCGCGCATGGTTTTATTATATGCATGCGATGGCTGTGCTGTTGTTTGATAACATCAGTTTTGAAAATTGCGTGACCACCGGTACGATTCTAAATGAAAAAGGCGAGAAGCTTTCTAAGTCAAAAATGAATTACACCGACCCATGGGTGATTATAGAAAAATACGGCGTTGACGCTCTTCGTTATTATTTGATGACCAGCGTGGTGATGGATGCCGATAATTTATTTTTCAACGATAATGAGGTAAAAGATATATATAACAAAGTAATAAACATGCTCTGGAATGTGGTCACTTTTTATCAGATGTATGCGGGTGAAAAAGCCGTGCCGGAAAAAATATCCTCGGAGAATATTTTAGATAAATGGATTTTGGCCAAGCTTGAAGTATTGAAAAAAGAAGTTACGGAAAACATGGACAACTACAATACGGTTAAAGCCGGCCGGCCGATTAAGGATTTCATCAACGATCTTTCCACCTGGTATGTCCGCCGCAGCCGCGACCGGTTTAAAGGCGATAATGGCGCCGACAAAGATTCGGCGATTGATACGCTGGGTTATGTCTTGTTGAATTTATCCAAAGTGATGGCCCCGTTTATGCCTTTTATGGCCGAGAAAATATATCTGGCCTTGGGCGGAGAAAAAGAGAGTGTGCATTTGGATCTGTGGCCGGAAGTTGATGAAAAATTGATTAATAGGAAAGTGCTGAATGAAATGGAACTCGCCAAGAAAGTGGTTGAAATTGGTTTGGCAATAAGGGCTGAAAAGGGCTTGAAAGTAAGACAGCCTTTGGCAAGGCTTGTAATCAGCGAGTCGCTGTCAAAAGAATTATGCGAGATAGTTGCCGATGAGTTAAATGTAAAAAAAGTGGAAATGGGAAGGATTGAAGAAGGTGAAAATTTTGCGGTAAAAGAGGATATGGGGATAAAAGCGGGTTTGGATATTTTGTTGACGGAAGAGTTAAAAAAGGAAGGTCTGATGCGGGAACTTGTGCGCACGATAAATCAGATGCGGAAGGATCAAAAATTAACGATTGATGATATGGTGATTGTTACATATAGTACGGATGATAATATATTAAACTCGATATTTAATGATTGTGCGGACGAAGTTAAGAAATCCGTGCTGGCATCTGGAATTGAAGCCGGCGTCGGCGGCGAAGAGGTTGAAATTAGCGGAATAAAGCTGAAATTAAAGGTGGAAAAAGCAGGCCAATTGTAATATTTCTTCTTAAATTAGCCTAAATTAGGCTAAAGCACCTTGACAAAGTGCGCTTTTTGTGTTATGCTTTTAAGTTATATAAGCCAAAAAAGTTTTTTATAATTCGGTCTTTACAAGTCATGATCCTCCGCGTGGGTAGAATTTTATTTATCATTTGTGGTAAATTGGATTTTGCCCACATACTTGGAGATACCAAGACGGGAGGAAGAAATGGCCAGGATTGCGATTTTTTGGAAGTTGATGCTCGATTTTTTCAAGGCGACCGAGACTGCGAAGCAGTCAGATTTTGACACGCTTCAGCAGGTTGTACTCGCCGGACTCGGCCGACCTGTTTCCAGCTTGGCCCGAACCCTACTCCCGGCGTACAAGGAATACAGCGAGGAATGGGAACAGGTGCACAGTTTCATCACGTACACCGGCCACAAGGGTGATGCAGGGTTCGTGCTGGGTCAGCTGAAGATGGTGGCGGACGGCGTCAGAGATGCCCGACGCCTCGACAGCACTACTGCCATGCTGCCCCTGTATTAGCGGTGGGTGCAAGGAGAAGGTATGAATATGAACTCGGATCCGAAGAAGAATACCGTTACTCTGTATCGCCCGTCCGTTACGGCAATCCTGCTGTTCGGCGCGGTCCTCTTGCTCGCGGCGCTCGTTCTGGGCATCACGTTCTTCAGCTCTTAACATCGCACCTTCCAAATGCCGCCCCGATTCCACGAATAGGGGCGCAAAGGCCTGAATTCATTTCGGGCCGCCGTGCTGGAACTACGCATTCGCGTTTTCCGGCCGGATTCGACAAACGATCGCTCCCTGCGGTCGTTTTTTCGTTATATTTATGCACAGCCGTCAAAAATATTCATTGACAACGAATATAAAGGTGATAGAATTAACCTGTTAGTTAAATCTTAATTGATTTATGGATCTAGAGGATCCTCTTCCTGAACACAAAAATTTGATTTCTTGAATCTGGCCCAAGCAACCATGAGTTTGCTTGGGTTTTTTAGTATCCGATATGGGTAATTCCAGGGTAGCAATTTTATACAGCGACGCAAAAAGAGAATATTTTCCCACCGAAGAGCAGTTTATAACCGAAGCCGAAGTTTTTGACCGTGCTCAAAAATTGGTTCCGTATTTTGAAAAATTGGGATATCGGGTGGAACTGATTCCCGGTAACAGCGAACTTCCGGATCTGTTGCGAAAAAAAGCGCCGTTTGATTTTGTTTTAAATCTGGTAGATTCAATTCTGGGCAAGGAACATCTTTCCGCGGCTATTCCAGCCACGCTTGAAATTTTAAATATTCCTTATTTGGGAACGGGAATGCTGGGATTGGCCATCAATTCAAATAAATTTCTGACGAAAAAAATGCTGGAGCAGGCTGGTTTGCCCTTGCCAAGATATCAACTTTTTGGAACCGCCAGCGATCCGATAGATACGCATCTAAAATTTCCCTTGATTTCAAAATTAAACGAAGTGCACGGCAGTGTCGGCATCGACCAAGATTCCGTAAGTGAAAACGAATCGCATTTGCGGGCGCGCTTAAAAAATTTAATCGGCACCTATCATCAGCCCGTTTTGGTGGAGGAGTTTATTGTGGGTAAAGAACTGACCGCTTATGTTTTGGAAGGCGTGGTGCGGAAAGTTTATACCGCAGAGAAAGTTTTCCGGGAGAGCAATGAAAAATACAAGCTGGCAACATTCGCGGCCGTGTGGCAGGATATAAACAGCTACGATTATCAGCGGGCGGACGGACACGGAATTTTTGACAATTATGCGCGCACCGCTTTTGATGTTTTGAAAATGGATGATTATGCCAAATTTGACGTTCGCCAGGACGAATCCGGGCGTTATTATTTTATAGACTGCAACGCGAATCCGGCTTTTGGCCCGATTGAAACCGATTGCGCCATAAGCCATGTACTGAAAATGTACGGTATCGATTTTGACGAAGTTTTAAGGAGACTGATCGTTAATATAAATCGTGAAAACGGAGGCACCCAAGCTACCATATGAACATAGGATTTACGTATAATGTTCGGCACATGGAGCCGGACATAAATAATCCGCAATATATAAAGGAAGCTGAATTTGACACCAAAGAAACAATTGACGGTATAACACAGGCGATAGAATCTTTGGGGCATACCGTTTACAAAATTGAGGCGGATGAGAACGCATACGAACATTTCAAAAATTTAAAAAATAAAATTGATCTTGTTTTTAATTTTGCCGAAGGGATATACGGTGCGGACAGGGAAGCGCAGATTCCGGCCATGCTTGAAATGCTGCAAATTCCTTACACCGGCCCGAAACCGCTTTCTTACGCGCTCGGTTTGCATAAAGCCAAGGCAAAGGAAATTATGGCCCACTACCGCATACCGACGCCGAGGTGGACGGTAATTCGCAGTTTGGAAAATGTACCAAAAAATGGCGTGGATTTTTTCCCGGCTATAGTCAAACCGATGCGGGAGGGTTCGAGCAAAGGCATCGGCGCGGAAAATTTGGTGTATAACCAGGAAGAATTGCAGAAAATTGCGGAACAAACTATCAAAGAATTCAATCAGGAAGTTTTGGTTGAGGAGTATTTGGAAGGCAGGGAATTCACGGTTGGAATTTTAGGAAATCCGGCCCGGGTTCTGCCGATAGTAGAGGTAACCTTTGACGAATTGCCGAAAGGAATGCCGAAGTTTGATCACTATGAAGCAAAATGGGTCTATGACAGCACGAAAGAGAAAAGTGATCCGCTCATTTGTCCGGCTGTTTTGGAAGAAAATTTAAAAATTAAAATTGAGGATGTTTGCCTGCGGGCTTTTAAAGCTTTGGAAATGAGCGATTGGTCCAGATTGGATGTGCGTCTGGATAAAAACGAGGCGCCCAATATTATTGAAATAAATTGTCCGCCGGGAATCATACCCGATCCGAAAGAAAATTCCCGTTTTCCGCGGGCGGCCAGAGTTGCCGGTATGGACTTTGCGAAAATGATTGAAACGGTAATCAAATCGGCCTGTTCGCGCTACAAACTTGAATATAAAATCTAGTTAAAATCAGCAGATTAAATTTATGTTAGCAAGTAAATTTTCACCGTATTTAAAGAGGCTCATCAAAACTTGCCCGGCCGTTTATAATCAATTCACCCCGTCGGACAAGGAAGAGGTTGATGACGAAAATGCCACTGACGACCCTTTGCTTGAAGAAGAACACACTGTAACGCGCGGACTTTTGCATAAGTACGAGAATCGGGCACTGATACTGACAACCATGAATTGCGCCGCTTACTGCCGGTTTTGTACGCGCCGGCGCAAGGTGTCGGATATAAAAAAAGGAATATTAACGGATGCGGATTTGGATAAAATGCTTGTCTATCTGAAAAAGCATCTGAAGATAAAGGAGTTGATTTTTTCCGGAGGCGATCCGCTTACCGTTCCCGCGATTTTAAAAAAGGCCTTGAAGAAATTTTCCAAATTGCCGCAGATTAAAATAATCAGAATCGGATCAAGATTGCCGGTTTCGAATCCTTCAATGGTTAATAAGCAAGTTTTGGATGCACTTAAGGTTGTTAAAAATCAGCCGCTGTATTTAATGCTTCACTTTGACCACCCGGCCGAAATAACCAAAGCGACAATCCAGGCCGTGAAAAGATTGCAGTCGGCCTCCACCATGCTGTTGTCCCACACGGTATCTTTGAAAGGCGTTAATGACTCGTTTGAAGTTTTGTATGATTTATTTTCCAGGCTGGTGGAAATTGGAGTAAAGCCTTACTATTTTTTCAGGTGCGATCCGGTAAAAGGCGCGGAACATTTTATCGTCGATATAAAAAAAGAAATACAGATCTTTACCGAGCTCCGCAAACATCTTAGCGGCTTGGCGTGTCCGGCGTATGTAATTGACGCTCCGCACGGTTCCGGTAAAATTCCCGTTCCGCTCAATTTTTGGAAGTTTGACTCTTCCGGATATGTGGATTTCGACGGAAAGAAATTGAAAGTCTGAAATTTGGGCAAACTTTGCTTAATCAAGCAGAAATCAGGTTGACAGCCTGATTTTTTTGCGTTAGTATTACCATTGTAATTATTAACATTTATTTATTATGATGACCATAAAACAAATTTACGATTTAGGAATTAAACTGGGAACCGCCGCCGATCCGCGCGGTACAAAAGGCGTGAAAAAATATTTGGACCGGGTGAAAAAGGAATACGACGATCTAAAGCCTGAAGAAAAAAAATATTTTGATGAGGAAAAATTAAACAATCCTTACGACGATACCCGGGTGCACACAGACGATCTTAATGTAAAAGTAAACCGTGTTTTGACCGGTATTGATATCGGATCCGGCGAAGTTTTGTTGGCCAGCCAATTGAACGAAAGAGGCAGGAAAATCGATCTTGTAATCGGACACCATCCCATCGGTGGAAGTCTGGCTTCCTTGCACGGGGTTATGGATATGGTGGTGGAAGTTTATGAAAATCTCGGTATGCCAGTGCATGTTGCCGAGAGGTTGATGGAAGAAAGAATAAAAGAAGTCGGGCGAAGCGTGCACCCGTCCAATCATTACCAGATAATCGATCTGGCCAAGGCTTTGGGAATAAATTTGATGAATACTCATACTATCGCCGATAATTTGGTCCATAATTTTCTGGCCGAATATCTGGAAAAGAAAAATCCGGAAACAGTGGGTGAATTGATAAAGGTAATTTTGGAAATTCCAGAATACCAGGAGGCGAAAAAGAGGGGAGTTGGGCCGAAAATTTTTGCCGGCAATCCGAAAAATCGCGTCGGAAGATATCTGCTTGAGATGACCGGAGGCACGAATCCTTCAAACAAGGTTTATCAGGAACTGTCCCGCGCCGGTATCAGCACTATTATCGGAATGCATATGCGGGACGATGCCATGGAAAAAGCGAATGAACAGCACATGAACGTGGTTATAGCGGGTCATATATCATCCGATTCTTTGGGTATGAATTTATTTTTGGATGAGCTTGAGAAAAAAGGAATTGAGATCGTTCCGTGCAGCGGTTTGATAAGAATAAGCAGAAATAAAAAGAAATATGCTTAACATATTTACTCATTCATTCGGAAGATCAAATGAGTTTGATCTTCCTCGCTCAAATCGCAAATAATATGATTTCCATTCTCAGCGGAAAAGTTCTGGCAAACAGCGGCAGTCAGATTACGATTCTGACTCCGGGCGGAGTCGGGTATGAAGTGATGGTGAATTTGAAATCGGCGCAGGAAATTGTTGTCGGATCGGAGGTGAGAATTTCAACTTATATGGCCGTTCGTGAAAACGCCATGGAATTGTACGGGTTCGCTAATGCGAACGAAAAAGACTTGTTTACAAAATTTTTGCTTGTTGGAGGAATTGGTCCGAAAACGGCTTTACATCTGCTTTCTTTAGGTACTGTAAATGAAATTTCAGCCGCGATCGCCAGAGGCGATGTGGACTATTTGAAAAATGTTAGCGGTATCGGTAAAAAGACCGCGGAAAGAATCGTGGTTGAATTGCAATCAAGAATTAAAGATATTGGAGGCGAAATTGGAGATGATCTTGGGGGTGCGATGGGTGATGCTGTTGAAGGTTTGGTGGCTTTGGGATATTCTTCCTTTGAAGCGCGTGATGCGGTGAAAAAAATAGATGCAAAAGGGAAGACAAGCGAGCAATTATTGAAAGAGGCATTGCAAAGAATCAAATAAAAAAGAGCGTCCATGCCACTCTTTTTTATTATCTGTTTTTATATGCGCTCCATCCTGCTTCTCTGTACTTTTTTGCTTCCGCAACCGGATCTTCGGCTTTATAAATTCCACGTCCGACAATAATTATGTCGGATTTTTGTTTGCCGATTACATTTTCGGGGGTGTTATATTGTTGGCCGAGATTATCTCCGCCCTGGGTCAGTTGTACTCCCGGAGTCATATTTATAAAACACGGATCTTCGATAAGCTGACGCATGGTTATAAATCCAATCACAAAATCTTTGTTTTCCTGCGCCATTTTAAGCGTTTCTTCAGTGTAGTTCCCTTTTGCCAAGGTGCCTTTTGAACTCATTTCAGCCAGCAAAATCAGTCCGCGTCCTTTCTCGAGGCCGACTTCCTTCAGCCCTTCAATTATACCCGGACCCGGAACCGTGTGCGCATTTACAATATGCGCCCAATCCGCGATATGGTATATGCCGTCCTGGTATTGATGTTTAACGGTGTTGCCGATGTCGGCGAATTTTCTGTCTTCAAAAATCAAAAAATTATGTTTTTCTGACAGTCGCTGTAATTGTATTATTAGGTCGGCGTCAAAATCTTCAATAATATCAATATGGGTTTTTAGCAAACAAATTTCCGGTCCGAGTTTATCGGCAATTTCTATCAATTCTTTTTTTGTTATTACATCGGCCGCGATCGCCAGATTCGTTTCTTTCTGATCAATCAATTCCAAAAGTTTGATTGCCGTGGAATTTGTGCATAATTTTGCGCGTTGGGAATAGCTCAGCATAGGCTTACGGTAAAGGATCGAATTTATCTATGATAGCAAAGGCTTTATTAAGTTTTGTTTCCCTGTTTTTTCGCTCCTCTGCAATTTCCAATGTTCTGGATTTTGTTTTTTCCATCTCATTTGCAATTCCGTCTTTTAATATTTTTTTTACATATCCGACTCGTCTGCCTAATACGACAATTAATTTTTTTATTTCATCATCTTCAAGTGCTTTAAAGTCCTCCAGAGCATTAGGGTGATTCTCCTTGAGATATTTTTCAAGATTGGCTACCTCATTGGCTGTTATTTTTTCGGCGTCTCTAAAAATTGAACGAATTAGTTCATCAATATTTATAAGTATCTCTTGAGTATGTTCGCTATCCATATAATTAGACCTGGTTCGCTTTAATAAAATCGTTCACTTTTACAGCCATTTCATGAGTGAGCTTGTTTTCCTTTTCAAGAATATCAAGTATTTCGGAAATTGTACATACGGAATACAGGTTATAGCCTTTATCCGCCAAATGCCGCCTTCCGCCCTGCTGCCTGTCCACCAAAACAACGATGTCGGTTACTTTTAATCCCTCATGCTGTAGCGGTTCTATGGTTTCAAATACGCTTGATCCGCTGGTAACCAGGTCTTCAACCACAAGGCAGTTTTGACCGGCAGAAAATGCGCCCTCAATGGCTTTCTTTGTGCCGTAATCCTTAACTTCTTTCCGCCTCATTATCATCGGTTTGTTGTGTGCCAGCGAGATGGCCGTGGCGATCGGAAGCGCCGTGTATGGAACTCCGCAAATCAAATCAAAATTCAGATTTTGAACTTTTTCCCACATGGCTTCGCCGACCATTTTTAAAACTTCGGGATAAGAAACGGTTATACGGAGATCTATATAAATAGGGGACATTATTCCACTTTTCAATTTGAACTCACCGAATTTTACTGCTCCTATTTCGTATAATTTTAAAATTAATTCCTGCATAAAATTATAAATTAATAAATAATTTTACTTCCCGTTTTATCCCTATGATATTTTCCGAATTCCGTTATTTGATTGGCGATTTGTCTTGAAACAACCGGACCGTCGGTGCACATGCAGATACCCAGTGGATCAACCGCGCATTGGCCGCATACCCCGTTGCCGCATTTCATATATCTTTCAATACTAAGTTCGCAATCGGTGTTTGATTCATTGCAAATTTCGAGAACCTTTTTTTCCATCATTTCCGGACCGCAGGTGCAAACCAGAGTATTTTTTTCGGAGTTTACTTTTAATATTTCAGGAAGGATATCGGTTACGAATCCTTTGTGTCCTTCGGATCCGTCGTCGGTAGTGATATGGAGGTGTAAATTTTGCAGTTCGGACAATTTATTTTGAAACAGCAGATTCTCGGCGTTGCGCGCACCGATTATAAAATCAATTTGGCAGCCTATTTTTGAAACTTCAGCCGTCAGGTATCCCAATGGCGCGGCGCCATATCCGCCGGCAACCATTATATAATGGGTGTCCGGCTTTATTGAGAACGGTTTTCCAAATGGCCCGCTTATGCCCACCCGGTCGCCGGTGTTCAAACCGAATAATTTTTCCGTTAGAGGACCGCGTTTGAAAACGCTAAGGCCGAAAGTTTGGCCGTCATCGGAGCCGATTGAGAAAGGCTTTTGGTCCACTCCGGGAATCCAGAGCATTACAAATTGTCCCGGTCGGCTTTTTAATTCCAGATCAAAATAAAACGTTTTCACAAACGGGGTTTCGGTTACTATATTTTTGATTTTAATGTAATTTGGTTTATCCATAAATCCTGGCGGCGGAAAATTTATTACTTTTTTTTCGCTGCGTATGCGGACACCCGCAAGCGGCCTCAAACCGGCAGGCGTACTCGCTTCAAAAAAAGTAATAAATTTTCCGCCGAATATTTTATAAATGGGCTGAACCTCTAATTTGGTCCAATGAATCAATGTTTTCTGCCTTCATAATATCCTCCATTTCCGTTGTAATTTTTTTAAATGCATCCTGGCCACGGAAATAGACAGCCGATCCGACACCCAACAGAGTGGCCCCGGCCATAATCATTGCCAGCGCGTCTTCTCCGGTTGATATTCCGCCCGTGCCGATAATGGGGATTTTTACTTTTTTATATATATCAAAAACGCATTTGAGCGCGATTGGAAACAACGCCGGTCCGGAAACTCCGCCTTGTTTATTGTGCAATACCGGTTTCCGGCTGTAAACGTCGATTATCATTCCGCTGACCGTGTTTACGGCCGTAATCGCATCCGCGCCCGCACTTTCCGCCGCCTGAGCGATTACATCTATATTCCACGCGTTGGGGGAAAGTTTTATAATAACCGGGACTTTTGATCTTTCTTTAACTTTCTTTGTGATTGTTTCAACAGCTTCGGTGGAATAGGCGAATGGAGTGCCGAATTCTTTGCTGACGTTGGGGCAGGAAACATTCACTTCCAGAAAGTCTATCGGTGCTTCGCATATTTTTTCCGCGACTTCCGCGAATTCATCGAAAGTGCCGGCAAAAATACTGCCGATTAACGGTCTGTCGGAAAACTTTTTGAATTCCTTTAATTCTTCGACCGCTTTTTCAACTCCCGGGTTTGACAGGCCGACCGCGTTAATAAAAAAATGATCCATGCCGATGCAGGTCGGGTTTGGGTGGCCCGTTCGCGGTTCTTTTGAGACGGATTTTGCGGTCACCCCTCCGCATCCGTCTTCTATGGTTCTGGCCATGCTTGCGGCCGTAACCCCACGGATGCCGGAGGCCAGAACTATCGGATTAGTAAATTTTTTGTTTAAGAATATTGTTTCAAGCATACTAAACCGTTTTTTCCAGCAGCCACATTATTATTGCTTTTTGGGCGTGTTTTCTATTTTCTGCCTGATCAAAAATTATTGAGTTCGGATGATCGATGGCGACGCGCGAAATCTCGTATCCGATATGGCAAGGCATGCAATGCATTATTTTTGCATTCGGGGCATAATTGTTTACCAATTTGGCGTTTAATTGGAACGGCATAAATAGTTCTTTTCGGCGCTGGTATTCCTGTTGGAATTCCGGTTTAATTTGTCCTTTGTCAAAAAATTCCATATCCATCCAGGTATCGGTGTGCACATAATCCGTTCCTTCCATCGCCTGTTTTAAATCCAACACCTTTTTTACTTTTCCGCCGACTTCCGCCATCTGGTTAAGTTCGCCATCGACGCTGGCCGGGTTTGCCTCCGGAGCCGCAATGGCAATTTCAATTCCGAGTTTCGCGCAGACGAGTTTTAAAGTATTTGAAACGTTATTTTCAATTCCCAGCCAGGTTATCTTTTTTATATTTTCCAAACCGCCGGAATGTTCAATCATTGTCAAAAGATCTCCCAAAGCCTGGCAGGGATGATATTTTTCGCTGCAGGCGTCAATTACCGGTATTTGATTAAACGATGCCGCCAGTTCCACGTCGGCGGCTTTCATTGCCCTAAACATCAAAACGTTGCCGAAGCGCATCACCGCCCGTACTTCATCTTTGAAATCAGTCAATGAAAATTGCGTTGTCTTGCTGTCCAGATAAATTCCGTGACCGCCTAGTTCGGTCATGCCGGCTTCAAATGATAACCGCGTTCTCGTTGATCCTTTCTGGAAAAGCATTACCAGAGTTTGATTCGGCAGATAGTTTGTAAGTTCTCCGGCTTTATATTTAGCCTTGATCTTTTTGGCCAAATCTAAAATTTCCAAAATATCTTCTTTGCTTTGCTCCTTGAGCGAAATTAAATGCCGCATAGATTAAATTAATTATAAAATTTATTATTTAAAATTATTCCGACCGGCCAGCCTTTCAGGATCCGGCCCGCAAAAGGCGACCATTTGCATTTTGTTTTTAAATTTTCATTTTTTACTTCTTTTTCCAAATTAGGATTAATCAAAGTCCAGTCTCCGCTTTCCGGAAATCCGAATATTTTTTGAATATTTGTACTGGTTAGTTCGACAATTTTTTCTAAAGAAATTTTCCTCTGGTTGTGCGCGTTTAGCATTAGAGGTAACATCGTTTCGATCCCGGTGACACCGGACGGGGAAAGGGGATATGGCTTGGCCTTTTCCTCCAAAGTATGTGGTGCGTGGTCGGTTCCTATCGTATCGATAGTGCCGTCGTTTAAGGCTTGCCACAGGATTTCCCGGTCTTTTGTTGTCCGCACGGGCGGGTTCATCTGCGCCTTTGTTCCAAGATTTTCATAATCGGATTCATCCAGAAATAAATGGTGCGGCGCGACTTCGGCGTATATTTTTTGGCCGTCGGATTTTGCTTTTTTTATCAATTCAATCTCTTCTTTTGTGCTCACATGGCATATATATAATTTTGTGCCGAATTTTTTGGCCAGTCCGATTGCCTGCATAACCGCAGCGACCGCGGCCTCACGTGAACGGATTTTTGAATGGTCGGCCAACGCTGGATTTGAAAATTTTGCCTGATTTTCTTTAATAATAGCATCGCTTTCGGCATGAACAGAAACAACAAGATCAAGTTCCGCCGCTTTTTTAAAGATTTTTTCCTGATCTTCATATTTATCCACCAACAGATCTCCGGTACTGGCGCCCATAAACATTTTTATTCCGATAATTTCATTTTTTACATTTTCGATTTTACCGGCATTGCCGGCTGTCGCGCCGAAATAAAAATAATGGCGAAGAGGGATGCCCGTTTTTTGAAGCTGTTGCCGGATAATTTCTTTTTTTTCCGCCAATATTTCTTTATCTGTTACAGAAGGGCTATTGTTGGGCATATCAAAAACACCCGTCACGCCGCCGGCGATTGCCGCCCGCGCTCCCGTCTCCCAATTTTCCTTATATTCGGCTCCGGGCGTGCGGAAATGCACATGCGGGTCAATGATTCCCGGGATAGCAAGCAAATTTTCAGTTTTAATACCAGGCGGCAAATCAAATTCTATGAATTGGTTATCGTAGGTTTTTATTTTCATGGATTGAAATCTTTGATATCTTCCTGTTTGAAAGTTTTCTCACAGTATTTGCATTGTAAATTAATTTGTTTGTGGTTTGGTTTGACATAGAAAGATGTTTCCATGCGTTCGTTATTGGTGATGCACTTGGGATTCGGGCAGACCATGACGTAGTCAATTTTTTCGGGAATGTTTATGTTAAATTTTTTGGTAATTTCATAATCTTTTATAATGTTTATGCTGGCTTCGGGGGCTAAAATCGCAATATGTCCGGCTTCGTCTTCGTTTAATTCTCTGTCGGCCACTTTTATAATATCTTTATACCCCATGCTTTTGCTCGGAAGGTTTAGTCCTACAGTCACCACTTTTTTGTGCTCCGCCAGATTTAGCAGGCGGATAATTTTTAAGGCATTTCCGGCGTGGATATGGTCGATTACCGTTCCGTCTTTGATCGCCGATACCAATAATTTTTTATCTTTTGTCATAGGTTTTTTAAATTTAATTTTATAATTTTCCAAGTACCATCGCAAGCAGAGCTTGGCGCACATATAATCCGTTTTCCGCCTGTTCAAAGTAATAGGCGTGTTTGGTTTTGTCTATTTTTATATCTATTTCATTCACGCGGGGCAGGGGATGCATGATTTTTAAATTCGGTTTTACTTTTTCCAGCATATCCAGTTTTAACACAAAGGCATTTTTTACTTTTTCATAATCCATAGGATCGGCAAAACGTTCGCCCTGGATGCGGGTCATGTATAAAATATCGATTTTGTTGATAACTTCTTCTATTTTTTCGTGCAGTGAAAATTTAAGTTCTTTTTCTTTGAGTTCATCACAGATATATTGGGGCATCTGCAGTGATGGCGGGGCGACAAAGTATAACTTCGCATCGAAGTGAGTTAGGGCTTGGGCAAGAGAATGTACCGTGCGTCCGTATTTAAGGTCTCCCACCAAAGCAATTTGCAGGCCGTTCAATTTTTTCTGGCATTCCTGGATTGTAAACAGGTCCAAAAGGGTCTGGGTGGGGTGCTGATTAGCTCCGTCGCCGCCATTGAGGATCGGCTTATCCGTGGCCTCGCTGGCCCGCCTGGCCGCTCCTTCCATGGGGTGGCGCATTGCGATTACGTCGGCGTATTGTCCAATGATTTTTATCGCATCATAGAGTGTTTCTCCTTTTTTGGCCGAAGTAACCGCCGGATCGGCAAATCCTATCACTCTGCCTCCCAGTCTTTGCATTGCTGTTTCAAAAGATAGCCTGGTTCTTGTCGACGGCTCGAAAAAACAGCTTCCCATGACATGATTATTCAGAAGGCTTGGCTGATTTTTCTTTTTTAAAGCTTCGGCCGTCTTTAAAACCTGAAGAATTTCCGCTTTTGTCAGTTCGTTGATCGAGATTATGTCCCGTCCTTTAAGCATTGTCGGCATATTTTTATAAATCAATATTTAAAAAAATAGCCACCCTCTTTGGGTGGCCGTTTGTTAAAATAGTTTTCGTTTGTGGGTATATTTTTTCATATATCCTTAACAGTTTATCAGAAAAGGCCTTTCAGGTCAAAGGCGGTTATCCACAATCAATTTTTAAGTTTTTCCCTCAGCAAATTTTCGGTAATTTGCGGATCGGCGGAGCCTTCGGTAGCCTTCATCACCATTCCTTTTAAAAATTGGAGGAGGGGCTCTTTGCCATTTTTAAATTGTTCAACTTGCGCCGGATGGTTTTTAATTACTTCATCAATAACTTCAGATAGTTTTCCTTCATCGCTCACCTGGCCGTAGCCTTTTTCTTCCATGATATGCGTCGGGTCCATATCAACCCCGGAATCGAGCATTTCCGACAAAACTTTTTGTGCGTTCGTGGAATTTATTCTGTTTGTATAAATCAGCGCCATCAGCTCGGCAAAATTTTCCGGTTTTAATTTTAAAATTCTGATATCGATTTTTCTATCGGCCATCGCCCCCATCAGTTTGCTTGTCAGCCAGCCGCCGGCCAGTCGTGCTAGTTGCTGTTTTTTATCCGTTAGAATTGCGTCAGTATCGGATTTTTCTTTCAAGCTATGAACCCAGTCGGCAAGTTCGCTCATAACCTCCTCAACGTAAGACGCCCAATGCGCATCCGCGGTCAGAATTTCCGCGTCGGAGAATGAAAATCCGTATTCATCGCGGAATCTGGCCCGGCGCGCCTGAGGGAGTTCAGGAAGTTCCAATATTCCGCTTATTTTAGCGGGATTGAACGGAGGGATATCAGGTTCGGGGAAATAGCGGTAATCTGCGGAAGTTTCTTTTTCCCGCTGCATGACGGTTTCGCCTTTAGGATCGTCCCAGCCGCGGGTTTGCTGTTTCCATGTTTCGCCGCTTTCAATCATTTTTGTCTGCCTTTTCATTTCAAATTCAATCGCTTTTTCCACCGCCCGGAAAGAATTAATATTTTTAACTTCAACCTTCGGATTAAGCTTGTATTTTCCAATTGGTTTTATTGTTCCTTTTTCTTTTTCAAATTTCCCGTCCTCCTGAATTGAGATGTTTGCTTCGCAACGCATGTGTCCTTTTTCCATATCCGCGTCGCTGACGTTCAGGTATCTGAAAATCATCTGCAGTTCCTGGCAGTAGGCTTTGGCTTCAGCCGCGCTTTCAATGTCCGGTTCGGACACAATCTCCACCAGCGGCACGCCGGCCCGGTTGAAATCAACAAGCGTGTTTCCGGAAGCATCGTGGGATAATTTTGCCGTGTCTTCTTCGAGATGAACGCGTGTAATTCCAATGACTGCACTTCCGCGGTCGTTTTTCCCCGGCAGAAAATCCAATTTTATTTTTCCGTGCTCGCCGACCGGCTGGTCGTATTGGGAGATTTGGTAGCCCTTGGGCAAGTCGGGATAAAAATAGTGCTTGCGGTCGAATTTGCTCTCTTTCGCGATTTTACAGCCTAATGCCGCCGCGATTTTTGCCGTCCATTCAATGGCGGTTTTATTAGGGACAGGCAATGTTCCGGGGTGAGCCAGGCATATTTCACAAATGTTCGTATTGGGCGCGGTCCGGTCCGGGTCGTTTTTGCAGGAGCAAAACATCTTGCTTTTTGTCTTGAGTTCAACATGGATTTCCATGCCGATGATGGGGATGAATTTGGCCATATTTAGAGAATATATTTATAATGCTAATCTTATCATTTTGGGGCTTTTTTTTCAACAGTAAGCAAAATTTTGCATTATAAAAATCCACCCCGGTTTGGTTGGGGTGGATTAGTTTTTTGTTTTAATTTTTTTATTGCCCGGACGGGTTATTTTTTGCGCTTAGATATAGAATTAAAATCGCGGCTGCCGATAGTGGAGTAATGGCCACGTTTACAACAGCGCTCATTATTCTTTCGGCAATTGCGTATCCAAGCGGATCCATCGGAATTAAATCAACAAGTCCTATAACTACAAAAGACAATAGTGCGCCCAAGATTCCAAAAATCAATCCCGGAGCGATCAGTCTCCACACGATTGCCCACCATCTTCCAACCGTGAGCGACTTGCTGGCGCTTAAGGATTTGAACCCCCGTTTGTCTTCAAAAATTACGGTATAAAAAGTAAATGCGTACCAGACCGAGAAGATTATTCCGGGGATGATCAGAAGAATTGTTCCTCCCAATATGATTAAGAATACCAAAATACTGGTGTATATTATCGGCATGATCAGGCCGCTGGATTCGGAAAAATTGGTTTTCCATTCTTTGGGCTCCTGACCGATAAAAATTTCTTTTAAAGCCCGCACCAGAGCGATAGAAGTCCAGACGGCAAATACAAGACTGGCCGCGAACACAAACAGAATGATAATTTCGCTGGCCATCGTGGAAGAGGGTATATATACCGATAAATACAATGAAATTGTGCTTAAGGCGGACAGAGCCAGTGTCGGGACGAGCAGCATAAGAAGATAAACCCAAATTTTTTTCCACCCTTTTTTGTATAAATTCCAGCTTTGTTTAACAATTTCAGAGTAGGAGATTAAAGTCATATTGTAGCCCATTAGATAAAAGAAGCCTATTATATTGAATATAGCCAAGGTTATTTTCAGCCATTGCCGGATCGCTATTTTTTGGGCATACCAGTAGTTTATGAAAAAACCGCTGATTAGCTGCAGGCCTATGACAAAGTAATATATGTCGTATGACAATTCCGGACGGCTGAACAGAAAAATTTTCAGCAGCGTTAATAAAAAAAGGGGAGCCGCTGCCGATATAAGAAAGTAGAGTATAAAATATTTTGTTTTCGTTCGCATACTCTGTTTAATTGGTTAATATTTTTTTTAATAAAATTACCGCTTCCTGCTTCATTATATCAATTTTCAGCTCCGCATTCAAGTAATCTATTTTTGTGCCGCGCCCGGTAAAAAGTTTTTGGTATTCTTCGGATTGATATGTCTCCAGGCTTTTCTTCAAAAATCCTGATTTTTCAAAGATGGCGTTGTCGTCTTTTTTCATTCTTGCTTTCAGCCGTTCGATTGCCGTTTCAGCGGAAATTTTCATCAGAATCAAATAATCCGGCCGGTTTTCCAGGGCCAATTTATTGCCCGGAAGTTCGGTCAGAAAACCGTATTCCAATCCTTGTGTTTTTTGGTAAGCCAGCGAGGTGCTCACGCCGCGGTCCTCAATAACGCATTTTTTATCTTTCAAGAGGGGAATCAGGATTTTTTTATAAAGTACAAGGCGGTCCAGGGCGTACGCTTCGGCAATTGCCTGTGCGGAATAATCGCCGCCGTTCTTTATAAGCTCTTCGCGGATAACCGTGCCTATGCCGGTATAAGTCGGTTCGCAGCTGAAAATAAAATCGTAGGATTTAATTTCCTCAACCTCCGGATACTTGCCTGTTTTTTGCCAATAATTGCGCAAATCAAAAATAGCGTTTCCTTCTTTTGTCAGAAAATCTTTCCAGGCATCTATAGCTGTGCTTTTTCCGCTACCGTCTATGCCTTCAAGCATTATTAGCATACTAGCCAATTTTTAAGTATTTCGTAAAAGAAAATCCTTCGTGGTCTTCGCGCCAGGTTTCTTTCCAAATTTTCGGGTCTATTGCCGGAAAAAATACGTCGCCATCCGGTTCTTGATTTACCCAAGTAATGTATAAGGTGTCCACGAGGTTTATCGTCTGGCGGTAGATGCTCGCTCCGCCGCAGATGAAAACATCCTCGTCTTTAAGTTTTTCCCAGGCTTCATCCAGCGAATACAATACCCGCACGCCTTCCGGCGGTTTAAAATTTTTATCCAAAGTGAGCACAACCGTTTTTCTGCCCGGCAACGGTTTACCCAGATAGCCGAGTATGGATTCAAAAGTCGCCTGGCCCATCAGGCAGGTTTTGCCAAGCGTTGTTTTTTTGAAATACTGAAAATCCTCGGGGATATTCCAGGGTATTTTGTTGTTTTTGCCGATGCAATTATTTTTTGCGACGGCGGCGATTAATGAAAACATATTTTATACCGCGATTTCAAATGCGATTTTAGGAAAACTTTGATAATTTATAACTTTTGAATCTTCGGCTTTCCAGTCAAAGATGGAAGTAAAATTTTCGGTTTGGACGGTCGGCAGGGGATAGAGGTTTGGGTCGCGGGACAGTTGTTCTCTTGCTCCTTCAACATGATTTACATATATATGAACGTCGGCTAAAAATCCCACCAGCTTGCCTTCCTGCAAGCCTGTTTCTTTTGCCAAAAGATGAAGCAACAGGGCGTAGCTTGTGATGTTGAACGGCAATCCGAGCATCGTATCAACCGAACGTTGATTCCAAAGAAGGTTCAATTTGCCGTTAATCACCGTAACCTGAAAAGCGTAATGGCAATAAGGAGGCACGGCCTTGTTTATGTCCAGCGGATTCCACGCCAGCACAAGCATTCTCCGGCTGGTCGGGTCTTTTTTTAATGTCTCCACCACGTATTTTAACTGGTCCACGCCGTGTCCGGTATAATCGGTTTGGTAATCCTTGTAAACGGCGCCGAAATGACGCCATTCCCAGCCGTAGATCGTGCCCAAATCCCTTTCTTCAAGCATTTTCTTCTTCGTCTCCTCATCGTTGGCGTAAGGAACTTTTAACGGTGTGCACCATTCGTCCCAAATATGATTGTTCCTGTCTTGCAGCCATTTTTTATCGGTTATGCCTTTGATAAAAAATTCCAATTCCGTGGCCACCAGTTTGAACGGCACTTTTTTCGTGGTCAGCATCGGAAAACCCTTGGACATATCATGCTCAAACATAGCGCCGGCCATAGCAACTGTATCGATGCCGGTTCTGTTGGCTTTGGTTTCTCCTTTTTCTAAAATTGTTTTGACAATATCCAAGTATGCTTTCATAAATCTATTGGTAAAAATTATTTTTTCCCGGTACTGCCAAATGCTCCCGCACCTCGTGAACTTTCTGAAAGCTTTTCCGTCTCCACGAGCTCGGCAATAACAACAGGGTAAATAATTAGTTGGGCAATTTTATCGCCTTTTTCAATATTATACTTTTCTTGCCCGAGGTTTATCAATTGAATTTGATATTCACCTCTAAAACCGGCGTCAAATACGCCTCCCATAGTATGTATGCCTGCGTTTTTCGACAACGAACCCTTGTCTTTGACAATAGCCGCATATCCGGTTTCAAATTCCAGAGCAAACCCAATTGAAAATACTTTTCGCTCTCCTGGTTTGAGCGTATAATCATCCAAAGAAAAAAGATCCATGCCCACGTCGCCAGGATGAGCGTATTGGGGGAGTTTTGCTTCGGGATGGAGGCGTTTAATCTTAATTTGCATACTTATTTACGAGAGTGTCAAGTTGTTTGTGCAGTTCTTCAGCACTGCCGTTGTTGTCTATTTTTTCCGTTGCCTGCTTCGCCACCTCAAGGATGCTAAGCTCCGTCGATCTTTGGTGATCGGTCATGAATTGTTCGAAAGTCTTGGTTGAATCATCGGTTTTTTGACTGCGGTTCACCAACCGCCGGTAGCGCGTTTCCGGGTCCGCGGAAATTTCCACCAAAACAAAATTCGGCAGTTTGGAAAGATATTCGATATCCGCCGGCCGTCTGGCGTTTGAGACCACGATTATATTATTCGTGTCGTTTTCAACGTCTTTGGCCATTGTTTTGGCCATTATATCTTCGCCGAAAGTCTGTCGGATCATTTCGGAAATCTTAATTAGATTGTCGCGGTTGAAATCAAGATAAAATCTTTTTAAAGTGTCTCCCAGCATTGTGGAAAAACTGTAAATACTCGCCTGATATTTATTTTTTAGATAATCCGCCGATGTGTCTTTTCCGCTGGCCATTAATCCGCAGAATACAAAAACTGTTTTTTGCATATTTAATTTTTTTTAACCCAATCACACTCATACTGCCGGCATTTTACGCCTGCCGCGTCAAAAAGCCTGCGCGAAGCCACAAACGCATCCACATCGTGGTATTTATCGCTTTCATAAACTATTTCCGTTATTCCATTCTGGATGGCGGTTTTGGCGCATTCGTTGCATGGGAAGAGTGTGCAATAAATCTTACAGTTTTTTGTGGAGTTGTTCGAATTATATACGGCATTTTCTTCGGCATGGCAGACGTAGGCGTATTTTGTATTCAAAAAATCACCTTCGCGCTCCCAGGTGAGTTTATCATTGCCTATTCCGCGCGGAAATCCGTTGTATCCCATGCCGACAACGACGTTGTCCAGGTTAACCACTACGGCGCCCGCTTGAGTGGACGGATCCTTAGAGCGGTCGGCGATGACGTGCGCCATGCGCATAAAACATTCGTCCCAGGAGATATTGTTTGTGCGTGGTCCTTGCATATTTTGGCTTATTTTATAGTTAAAACACTGTTCCAAGTGTATCAAAAAAGCCGATGCTTTGCAACATCGGATTTTTAGTTTCTAGACGAGATATATGGAGCCATTGTCCGCATCTACCAGTATTTTTGAACCGTCGGAAATTTTTTTGGTTATGTTTACGGCGTTTATGATGTAAGGTTTTTTCAGTTCATGCGTAACTATGGTTGTGTGCGACAGTAAACTTCCCTGTTCGGAAACAATCGCGCCGGCTTTTTTTATCAGCGGCAAATAATCGTATGTTAATACCTTGCAGATCAGGATATCTCCTTTATTAATATCTTCGGTTTTGGGTTTGGTGATAATACGCGCTATTCCCACGACTCCACCCGGGCTGGCGGTGATGCCCTTGATTGCAGATTGCGTATTGTTTATCTGGAATTTTAAATCTTTTAATTTTTTATAGATCAAGCGGTTGTAATCGTTGTAGAGAATAACTTTTTGAGGGGTAACAAAAAATTCAAAATATCCTTTAATGTATCCCTGCGGCGTAAATTCCGAATCAAGTTTTTCTTTGAGCAGTTTTTGTTTATTTTCATCCGTGACGATAATCATGTCCAGCGCCTTGGAGAGTAATTTTTGCACAGGATCGATTTTGGCTTCTCCGCCGACAAATGAAAAAAACCATTTTTCAAAATCGGAATAAAAAGTTATCGGTACGCCTTTGTCATAGATGCCTTGGGTCAATTGCCAGTGCACTCCCTTAATTATCTCTCCCAAAATTCCGTGTTCGTTTACCAGGACAATCGCGGAATAAATAATGTCGGTATTTTGGGGCAAAATGTCCATGCGGTATTCTTCAAACTGGATATTTTGCATCGGAAGCCAGATGTTTACATATTCCTTCAAATTCATCCCGCGGGCGCGCAGTCTCGGTTTGCTGACGTCGTGATGAATCAGCCTGATGGCGCAATGTTCATGCGATCTTCTCTTCATGATTTCCTGGAAAGCCGGCGAATTGTTTATTACATCAGCCACTTCGATACTCTCCGGCTTATCATACGGCAATTTAATCAAAACGTTCAGTGTTTTAAGGCGGTCAAATTTTGTGTTGTCCTCCTGGTTGAAGCTGGCCAATTCGGGGCTGTTGATCTGGCGCAACCACTCGGTCAGAGTCGGAAGATTTGTGTATTTTTTATATTGATTTCTAAGATTTAACATAGCGTTAAGTTTTTTGTACGTTTTTTATAATGCTTTTTGCCACATTAATCGTGTAAGCGGGGCGGCTGCCTAGAGCGGTTTCATGTCCAAGAATTATTCCCTTGACGCCGTCTTCGATCATATTCGTAAAATTGATGATTTCGGCCCGGTTTGGCGTATAACTGCTGATGGTGCTTTCAAATAATTGCGTCATGGCGAGGGTCGGTTTTGTGTAATTTTTAGCGATAGACATGATTTTTTTATAGAAAATACCCATCTTGGCGAACGGCATATTAACTCCGATTTCACCGAGGTCGATCAGCACCATGTTGTAGAGAGGATTCTTATAGAGACTTTCGATTTCCGAATCGGAAAGTTCGGATTCTATTTTAATAATTATTTTTTGTTCCACTTTATCAAGCTGTAAATCTTTCAGAAGGGATCCGTTCAGGTTTCTTATATATGATATTCCCAGGTAATCGGGATTAACTCTCAAAACTTTTTCAAGGATATTCTGGCAATATTTGATGTATTGATCGTCGCTGAAATATAGTCCCGCATTGAAGGTTCTCATGGTTTTAATGTAGCCATTATTCAGAATTTTAATTTTGATCGAGTCTTTGTCGACTATGTCCAATATTTGGAAGGCCACTTCTCCGTCTCCGATGGTTATGGTCTGATTGATCTGGATCTTGGTTCCTATCTGTTCGGTTTCAACCGGAATAAATTCATTGCAGTCTTTGGAGTAAGATGCCGACCTGACGGTTAATTCCTGGTTTTCGTGCACGGAAAAAAGAATGGGTTCAAAATAACCGAGACGGATTTTATTCGTAGGAAGATCGATCATTATTTTAGCCTGGGAGTTGAGATTTTCAATGACGCGTTTACCCAGTTCAACATATTCGATGTTGTCGGAAATAAGACGATGGGAAAAATTATAGCGGATTACGTCGGCGCCGGCGAGAATTATTTTATTTATTTTGTCTTCGGTGAGTGAGTTGAGCCCGACTGTGGCGAAGATTAACATATATTTAAAACACCCCTCCTGGAGGAGGGGATGTTTATGTTATGGATTTATCTTTATTGCCGGTCCCATCGTGGTACAGATGACTATGTTTTTTATGAAAGTTCCTTTGGCGGTCGCAGGACGCGCCTTTTTCAGTGTTTCAAGGAAAGTGTTAAGGTTTTCTTTGAGCTGGTCTTCGCCAAAGCTTGCTTTGCCGATGGACTGGTGGATGTTGCCGGTGTCGTCGTTCTTGAAAGTGACCTTGCCTTTTTTCAGTTCTTCAATCATTTTTTTGATGTTCGGTCCGACCGTTTCCGTTTTTGGATTCGGCATCAAACCGCGGGGCCCGAGCACTTTCGCTATCATTGCAAGTTTAGGCATCATGTCCGGAGTGGTTACGGCTACTTCAAAAGCAATTTTTGACGTATCTTTTATTTTTTTGATTTCTTCTTCGCCGTAAACAAAATCCGCTCCCGCTTCTTTCGCTTCTTTTTCTCTTTCAGGTGCTACGAAAGCCGCAACTGTTTTTGTTTTTCCGGTTCCGTGGGGCAAGACAACCGTGGCTCTGACCTGCTGTTCGGTTTTCTTGGTGTCAATGCCCAAATTAACGTGTACTTCCACGCTTGGATCAAATTTCACTCCCGATGTTTCTTTGACGAGTTTTATGGCCTCGTCTATCGGATAGACTTTGTTTTTGTCTACTTTTGCCCTAAGGGCAGCCATTCTTTTAGACATATTTATCTAAAGTTAGTGGTACAAACCCCCGGATGACCGGGGTCCCACAGAATTAATAATGCCCCAATTATACAAAATTAGCCCAAATTTGTCAAGATTCGGTATTTATAAAATTTTATAAACGATTTTTTTGTTTCTTCTGTAAACGAAAAGTTCATTTACAAGAGATACTGAGCAGACACGGCGTTTAGGGCGCGCGTGTCTGCTCGGATTGCCGGAAAAGGCGGGTTGGGGATCTCGGATTCGGGCGGAGTCAGCCGACGGCTCGCAGCTGTTCTTCTTCCTCGAGATCCTGGGAGGTTGGCGGGTCGTAAGAACCGATGTCGATGTTGTCTTTGCCGATCCTCACGTAGGTCCAGTCGGGGTGGTGGTCGCAGCCGAGCATGACCGCTTTCGTTCCGCACACCGTGCAGACGATGTCGATACGGTCGCGCCTTTCCGCGTTCGGCTTCGGCGTTTTGTTGTCCCCGCGGCTTCTTTTTTTCTTTGCCTTGAAGCTGTTGGGAACGACCGACTCGGCCTTGGGGCCGGGTGCCAGCACCAGGAAAATGCGGTACATCCTGCATTCCTCGTGGAAGCAGAAGGCTCTTTTTTTATACATTCGGCATGCCCCCGTTTCCTTCCTTTTTTCCGGTTTGGGTTAGTAATCATTGCCATTTCGAAATCCAATCAGTTCGGATTCCTAAATGGCAATGATTACATTTGTAAAGAACGATTTAATTTAAAACTCCCGCCTTCTGAGCGGGAGTTGTTGCTATTATTCTGAAATCTATTTGCACAACAAACCGCCGCCGCTTGGGGATACGACATTCATATTCTTAATAAAGTATTGGTGATTGCTGACAAGTTTATTCATACTAAATTAATATTACTATTATTAATTTAATCGGTCAAATGAATTGGGGATAACTTGGAATGTTGGCGGGCGAATCTGATATCCTGTATAATTGGGAAAGAATATGAAATTAGATTTAAAACAAAAAAGACTGGTTTATTTGTTTGTGTATTTTTGGCTGGCCTGCATGGCGGTCTATATTTTTCGTCCTTTTTATATCTATTCGATTCTAATAGTGATGCTGCCGCCCAGCCTGGCGAATTTTATCTGGCTTAAAAATTCAAGGATTAAAGTTTTTGTGTTTTCTTTGCTCGCCACGATTTTATTCGCCCCGCCCGTTGAACTTGCAACGAGGCTGGCGAATGTCTGGGACGTGCAATCGGTTTTTGCCAGGCCTTTCGGCCTCGTGCCCCTGGAAAACATGCTTTTCGCGTTTTTTAATTTTTTCTGGGTATTATGTTTTTACGAATATTTTGTGGATAAAGACAAAAAAGGGAAAATTTCCAAAAGATTAAAATATCTTGTCGGATTATTTGTTATTCTTTCGGCCTTGGTGTACGGGACTTATTTTTACAACAAAAATTTTATTTCAGTAAATTATGTTGCGATGTCGGTTCTGATTTTAATCATTCCTTCAATATTAATATTTTATAAAAAACCGAAATTGCTTAAAAAAACCGTTCTTCCGACTTTGTTTTTTGCGGTTGTATTTTTTATTTACGAAATCGTTTCTCTGCATGTTGGAAGCTGGTGGTGGCCGGGGGATTATTTTTACAGCTTTAATCTGTGGGGAAAAGTTTTTCCTTTGGACGATATAGTTATCTGGTACTTCTTGTCCACGCCGGCGCTGATCGGCGGATATGAGTTTTTTGCAGATGATTACAAGTAATTGGTATCTTGAAATAAAAAAGCCTCCATTTTGCATGGGGGCCTTTTTTTATTTTTTGTTGTTTACTGTCCGGGCTGAGTTTGCGGAGGCGGTACCTGATTCCTCAGTTGAATGGATTTGGCAGTGACGCTTCCGTCGGAATTTGCCGTACCTGTTATCTGGACATTCGCTCCGCTTGCAAGATCGGAAGCGGTTCCGTCGGTCGTTTTCATTATGGTGGTTGAGCTGGAAAGTATAACAATTTTTGATCCGCCGTTATTCGGCAGTTGCAATGTTAAAATTCCGTTGCTCATGGATAAAATTTGTCCGGATACGAAACTGCCCTGAGCACCGCCGGCTTGTCCATTGCGGAGTCTGGCGCCTGCCACGCCTGCGAATCTGGCTGATGGAGCCGGAGTCGTACTTTGCTGGTATTTCATGCCTCCGAAAAAAGCTCCCACTCCGACGACTAAAGCGACTACGATTGTGATATAAATACTATTTTTCATACCTCTAAATTAAGTTAATAATTAAAATTATTTTTTATTAAATTATTCGTAGCGCAGCGCCTCGATCGGATTGAGTTTGGCGGCGCGGCGGGCGGGGTAGTATCCGAAAATTATACCGATGGCGGCCGAAACTCCGAAAGCCAGTAATACCGATGAAGAGGATATCTGGGTTGCAAGACCGAAGAATTTCGTTGCAATTAGCGTGATCAGCCAACCGAGAATCACGCCGATTATTCCACCCAGGAAAGTAAGCGTGACGGCTTCCATTAAAAATTGGCGGCTGATGTCCGATTTTTCCGCGCCGATTGCCTGGCGGAGGCCGATTTCGCGCGTGCGTTCCGTTACCGTCGTAAGCATCATGTTCATAATACCGATGCCTCCGACCAGCAGCGAGATTCCGGCGATGGAAGCGAGCAAAGTTGTAAACGTGTTTGTCACGCTTGAGGCCGCAGCCACGATGTCGGATTGGTTTTGAACGGTGAAATCCGCTAGGGCGGAGTTACTGATGTTGTGCCTTTGCATTAAAATTTCAGTGACCTGGGATTGAACGGATGTCATGTCATTGGCGCTTTGAGCGGAGATGCTGATCGTGCTCACGTATAATTTTCCGTCCGCGTTCGGGCCGACCATGTAGCGCTGTATGACCGAAATCGGAATATAGACCATATCGTCCTGGTTTGAAAAACCGCTGCCGCCTTTGCTTTGAGTGACGCCGATAACTTTGAATTGCATGCTGTTAATGCGGATTGTCTGTCCGATGGCGTCCGTACTTGTTCCGAAAAGATCATCGCGTACCGTGGGTCCGAGCACGGCAACTTTGGCGAGGTCGGTTACCTGCTGTTCCGTAATAAATGATCCTGTATCGATGTTTAAATTTCTGACAATGGGGTAGTTGCTGTTTGTTCCCACAACTGAACTGTTGGTATTTGTGCCTTTGGCGGTAATTTGGTAGCGTTTGCTAAGTTCGGTATCAACCGCTTTAACCATAGTGGCCTGCTGTGTTATGGCTTGCGCGTCTTCCATAGTCAGGCTTTGGGCGCTTCCTTGTCCGGCGCTGATCGTTACTCCCGCCCCTCTTTGCACTCCCGGCGTAACGATAATCATATTTGACCCGATCGATTGGATGCTCGTAGAAATTGAGTGTTGCGCTCCCTGGCCGATTGCCACCATGGCTATAACAGAAGCTATGCCGATAACAATACCGAGAATAGTAAGAAAAGATCTGGCTTTGTTTGCAGAAAGGGCGGAATAAATTTCCTGGAATAAATCTATAAATTTCATAATCGAAATGTTTTTATGTTTTTGCCGTTACCGGATTCGGATTTATTTTATCGGATACGATTGATCCATCGCGGATAAAAATTATGCGCTTGGCGTGTTCGGCCACGTCTTTTTCATGTGTGATTAAAATAATGGTGTGTCCTTCTTTGTTGAGTCTTTGGAAAGTGCCAAGCACGATCTCCCCGGTTTGCGTATCAAGGTTGCCGGTCGGTTCGTCGGCCAAAATCAGGGAAGGATTGTTGACCAGCGCGCGCGCGATGGCTACGCGCTGAATCTGTCCTCCGGAGAGTTGGTTTGAAAGATGCAGAAAATGCTCTTTGTCAAAACTGACGCTGTTGAGTGCTTCGATAGCCCTTTTTTCCCGTTCAGGACCGGGAACGCCTTCGTATATTAGAGGTAACATGACGTTGCGCAAAACCGTTGTTCTCGGAAGCAAGTTGAAAGACTGGAACACGAAGCCTATTTTTTCTTTGCGCAGGCGCGCCAGTTCATTTTCCGAATAGCTGGCTATGTCTTTGTTATCAAGAAAGTAACTTCCGCTGGAAGGAGTGTCCAAGGCCCCGAGAATATGCATCAGGGTTGATTTTCCGGAACCGGACGGGCCCATGATGGCGACAAATTCTCCGTCGTTAATTTTAAACGAAACTCCCTTTAAAGCGTTGAATACAATGTCGCCGTTCGTGTATGTTTTGGTTATATTTTTTATGTCAATCATATTGGACTTTTATTTTCCTTAACCTCCCGGACCCCGGAAATTTCCGCCTCCGCCTCCGCCCGTGGTAAGTCCGGGTATTCTAACCGAACTGCCCGTGCTGGCGCTGGCGGCGGTTTTTGTGCTGCCCGTTATTGTCTGAGTCACAACGATGTCTCCTTCCTGCAAACCGCTGGTGATTTCGGTCAGCGTATCGCTGGAAATACCGGTTTCGACGGCTTGCTGGGCAGGGGGATTTTTTGAAGTTACCTGCGCGGTTGTGCTGTCGGCTTGCTGCATGTCGGCCTGTTGCAAAATCAATACATATTGCTGGTCGCCGGATGTTTTGATTGCGCTGCTTGGGACCGCAAGCACATCCGTTTTTGAAGCGGTAATAATTGCGGCCGATACGCTCATACCCGGTTTGACCTGATCGTTTTGCGTGTCAAAGGAAATTTTTACGGTATAGTTCACGACTCCCTGGGTAACCGTTCCTATAGTATCAATTTGTGAGACTGTTCCCGCGATACTGAGTCCGTCTATGGCATCAAAGGTTAAAGTGGCCTGCTGGCCGAGCTTAATATTTGCGACATCGATTTCGTTTAAAGTTATAGTTGCGACTTTCTGATGGGTGATAAGGGTGGCAACGGCTGTTCCTCCGGCCTGGTCTCCCTTTTGGACGTTTAGCGTCGCTATTTGTCCGTCGAAGGGCGCTTTAATAATCGTGTAGTTATAATTGTCTATAGCTGTCTGCAAGCTGGCTTGCGCGTTATCAATTTGTGCCTGAGCAGTGGCCACATCGGCCGGAAGCGCGGGAGCGGCTTTTAAGGCGAAAGAATCGTTGGCCTGTTGAAGGTTTAATTGTGCGGAGGTGATGCTTTGCTCGGCATTGGTGATGGCCTGTGTCTGGGATTTTATAGCGGACTGGTATGAATTGTAACTGGAAAGATAATTTGTAGCTTTTGTGTTGGGAATATTAACTGTCCAGCTGTCGCTCGCCCTATAATTGGCAGTGGGGAATTGCAGGTAAAGCCCATGCGAACCAAGCGGTAAAGAAATGCTGGCGCTGTTATTGGGAATTTGTGCTCCCGGAGATGATTCCAAGCCGCTGACGGTATAATACATACTGCCGTCTGAACCTTTGTATAAATTTATTACGTACTGTCCTTCGTCGGTTCCCGTATACGTGCCGCTGATTGCCGGGTTCGCACCGGCGAGATTGACTGGAGAAGGCGTGGCCACTATTCCGGCGTTAAGCAGAACACTATGCGCATTGGCTACCGCCAGCGCCTGCTGTTGTTTAACCATGTCCAAGTTATTTGTCGCATTATCCAAATTTGCCTGCGCCGAGTCTATTGAATTTTGGGATACGGCCAAATCTTGGCTGGTAGCTCCCGATACCACTTTTTGATAGTTGGCCTTTGCCGATTCCAGCGATGCCCGGGCTTGTCTTAATGCGGAAGCGGCGTTTGCCGCATCAATCGTGGCTATGACCTGTCCGGCTTTGACGGACTGTCCGCTTACCACTTTAACCTGAGTTACAGTTCCGGATATTTGTGGTGTGATATCAATTGAATTGGCGGCGGCAACTTGGCCCGTGCCGCTTATTGAAGAAATGATCGTCTGTTTTTGGACGGTAGTGGTGACGTATTTTGTGACCGATGTTCCGTTGGCCGTTGCGTTGTGGTAGAAATAATAGCCGATTCCGATAACGGCCACGATGATTAGAAATGCCCAGCCTTTATGTTCTTTAATATAAGTTTTAATTTTGGTGATTATCGGCATATTGATATTTATATTTTTATTTTTGGTAATTGTAATTATTGTTTGTCCGTATCCGTGGCTGTTTGCACCGGCTGGGGCGGCGGAGGAAGCGGATCTCCTTTGCCAAAAACCCTTATAAATATAGCATCAACCTGCCCGGTGCTACTGGGCGTACCGATGATAATTACATGTTCATCTGTTTTTATGTCTCCGAGTTTTATGGTCTGGTGATTTTTTTCTATAACTGTCTGGTCGTCTATTATAACAGATTTCTCGGTGTTGTCATTTCCGCGGATTGTCAGGGTGCTTGAATTTGCCTGAATAACGGTTCCAACCACGCCGTTGCCGTTTATGTAATCGTCTTTGTCAATCTGCTGGAACCATCCGTGGCTGGGTCCGCCAAAAATCGTGTGGTAGTTTTCTCCCCATTGGTAACTGAAGTTCGCTTTTTGGAATCCGACCACCATCCCCAGCCTGAAAACCATCAACAGAACAACCAAAGAGGCAAGGAATATCAAAATACCCTTGAAGATCTTTGAATTAAGCGCTTCCACTAAATTCATATGGTGATATGTTTAGAAGTAATAAAATGTTTTGGCGTGACGGTTAGCGCGATCTTTCTGGCGACCGAAAGCAGAACTACCAATAATGTTAAATCCGCGGCAATCGGCAGAACCGGAAAAGCCTGAAGCAGTGAAAGCGCGTATGCTATCCAATGGGACGAAATTTGGGAGAAGTCGGTAAATAAAGTGGACAATATTTCGGATGTGCCTGTCTGGCTCATCTGCTCTATTGTATTCCTTATTGTAAAAACCAGCGCGCTTATGCTCGCTACGGCCAGAGCGCTCCACGCGTAAAGCCTTATTTGTATACTATGAAGCTCCCTGCGCGTTATTGCAGTCCGTATATTTTGGGCAAGTGCTTTCGGCGGTTCAATTTCGCCAATCTTAGCAAAAATCTTTCCAAGTCCGGCATTTGTATTGTGATTATATTCTTGTTCCATACTGTGATATTATACGTATTAAAGCGTATTTTTGGTGCATGGTTACCGCTTTTTTCCATCGGCGAATTTCTTTTTCAAAACAACCAGCGCCCGGCGGTGCCGGCTTTTTAGGGTATTTAGAGATTCCCCGGTAATTTGCGATATCTCGTCAAATGTAAGCTGTTCAAGATAATGGAATATTATGACATCCTTATAATATGGAGGCAATTCATTAAGAACGGATTGCACGGTATTCTCCAATTCAAGTTTTTCCATATTTTCCAGCGGAGAGAAGCCATCGTCTTTGAGCGAGTCTTCAAAGTTTTTTTCGTTGTCTTCATCGTTGCTGTAAGAAAGATCGCTAAAAGGTATTGTTTTCTTTTTTCTTATGAAATCTATCGTCGTGTGGCGGGCAATCTGATAAATCCAGACCTTGAATCTTTTATTTCTCTTGAATTTTTTTAAGTTCGTCCACACCTTCAAAAATGTTTCCTGCGATAAATCTTCGGCTTCTTTCGGGTCGCCGATCATCCGGAATATAAAATTATAAATAGCTTTAAGATAGCGCTCAAGCAAAAGATCAAATGATTCCTGCGCTCCTTCAAGGTATTCAACTATAAGTTGTTCGTCTGTTACAGAAACCATAATTCTTAATATTAGCAAGTATTGGCGCGTTTGGCAATTATAAAAAAACCGGCGTGAAATCTTTGCACCAAAAAAAAGTTTCCATGCGTATTAAATACCAGAGGAATCAAAATTTTAAAAAAAGTTCTTTTATTCTTAATTCATAATATTATGAAGAAACGTTCTACAAAAGTCGTTTTAGGAGGATTAATAGGAATAGGAGTTTTATTTTTAACTTTGGCTGTCGTCCCCGCGGCAGCAGCAGCCACTGTCAAACATGCGCGCCCCGTAACGGCGCCCAAAATGCACGCCAATATTAAGAAGCCGAATTTGGGCGGAATATTCGGAACCATTACGTCGATAAGCGGAAATACGCTAACCGTGCAAGGGAAAAATAATTCCAGCACTGTTTATACCGTCGACGCCACCGGCGCCAAAGTTGTGATAAATGGACAGGCTTCGTCTTTATCGGGATTAGCAGTGGGCAATCAGATAGCGGTTAGGGGTAAATCAACCGGAACTAACCAAATCAGCGCTCAATCCATTATGAAAGGCATGCCGCCTATTGTTAAAGGCGCGCCGCGTCTAAATGGAATTATGCATGGGGGCGCCGTTGTTGGAAGTATTACCGCTATAAGCGGAAACAGTCTCACTGTACAAGGTAAAAACGGAACCGTTTATACCGTTGACGCAACAAGCGCCGCGGTCAAGGTAAATGGTCAGGCCTCGACTTTGTCGGCTTTGGCCGTAGGCGACCAGATTTCCGCCAGAGGAACCCAGAACGGTACGAATCAGATTACCGCCCAGACGATAAGCAAGGGTACAATGGGTAAAGGATTCGGCGCGGGAGGAGCGCGTGGTTTCGGCAGATAAAGCAACCGGCTTATGGGGCCGATGTGAAACTAAAAAAAACAACCGGTGAGAGGCCGGTTGTTTTTTATTCAGGAAAATTTAGTGTACGTCTGTTTTGGGACGACTTAACTTGCTGGCGGCGACGGGACTTAGCGCGGTTCCTTTTCTAGTCTTCATTGTTTTTGCGCTAAAAGAGTCCCTTGAAGATTTTGTTGGGGCTTCTTTTTGGTTTAAAGATATCGATTCTGTCTTGTTAGACATTAGGTTGTCCATCTGTTTTTTGTACCATTTCATATATTTTTAATTTGCTCTGGGGGTAGGAATCGAACCTACACTAACCTCGTTAACAGCGAGGCGTTTTACCATTAAACTACCCCAGAATTTTATGGATTGGATCCTGAAACAAGTTCAGGATGACAAATGTATTAATTTAAAAATCCCCTTGCGGGGAGTTTTTGCAATTTTCAAAAACTTGCCCGCGTTATGGGGAGCAATTATTATTGTTAATATTAATTGAGACAAACAGTATCTTCATATGAAGATATCATAATTCATTTTGTAGGTTTTGTCAATATTAAAAGTTGCCAAAAATTCAAACCGGTGCTAGAATTGAAGAAATTTGTATGGATTCCCGCTTTCGCGGGAATGACAAGTTTGGCTAACTAATTATTTATGCGCTATTCAAATCTCTTCGGAAAAACCAGTAAAAATATTCCGGCCGATGCCGACAGTATCAATGCCCAGCTTTTAACCAGAGCCGGTTTTATCTCCAAGCAAATGGCCGGGGTATACAATTATTTGCCGCTCGGTCTCCGTGTGCTGAACAAAATTCAAAACATTATCCGCGAAGAAATGAATGCGGTGGGCGGAAACGAAATTTTGATGCCTGTTTTAACTTCCGAAGAAAGTTATGCCACAACCGGACGAAACACCATAGATATTTTTTTCCGGACCGAAGGCGAGGGGGGCATGAAATTGGTTTTGAACCCGACTCACGAAGAAGTGGTGACTCCGTTGGTGCAAAAATACACTTTTTCCTACCGCGATCTGCCGGTTTCGGTGTATCAGATACAAAATAAATTCCGCAATGAACCGCGTGCAAAATCCGGTTTGCTCCGCGGCCGTGAATTCAACATGAAAGACATGTATTCTTTTCACGCTTCCACGGAAGATTTGGATAAATATTACGACAGGGCGATTGAGGCGTATTTTAACGTGTATAAGAGATTGGGAATAGGGGGTATCACGGTAAAAACCTACGCATCCGGAGGAATGTTTTCAAAATACTCGCATGAATTCCAGACTTTGTCCGATATCGGCGAAGACACGGTTTATTTATGCGAAAAATGCAATGTGGCGATAAACAAAGAAATAATAAACGATCAGAACGTCTGTCCGGAATGCGGAAACCAGGATTTGGCTGAGCGCAAGGCGATTGAAGTGGGAAATATATTTAAATTGGGCACGAAATATTCCGGCGCGTTTAATTTTAAATTTACGGATGCCGAAGGCAAAGAACAGTCGGTGGAGATGGGATGTTACGGCATGGGCCCGTCCCGGATTATGGGCACGCTGGTGGAAGTGTTTAACGATGAAAAAGGCATTATCTGGCCGGAAGCGGTGGCGCCGTTTCAATATCATCTTGTTTCGTTGGGTCAGGATAAAGAGGTGATTGAGGCGGCGGATAAATTATATGAAGATTTAATTAATAAAGGCGCCGAGGTGCTTTATGACGACCGCGAAGCAACCGCCGGCGTAAAGCTGGCCGACGCGGACTTGATCGGTATTCCGACGAGACTGCTCGTATCAAAGAAAACATTGGAGCAAAAATCCGTGGAATGGAAATTGCGGAGCGGTAAAGAAGTTGAAATGGTAAAAATGGAAGATGTGGCGAAAAAAATGCAATAATAAAAAATCCCTCCTTGACCGGAGGGATTTTTGTTTGTGTTTTTATATATCTTTCTTTCTCACGATCCTCCAATGATAAAGGAATAAAGGTATGCCGACCACGATCATAGAGATGTCGCGCACCACATCGCGCTGGCGCTGGGCATCGCGATTTTGTATATCCTGCGCTTGATTTATTTGTTGCTGTTTTTCACAGTCTGCCTGCGATTGGGTTGAAACGGTATCGCTTGCGTTTTTGTCCACAACCGGAGCCGGGCAAACCATTGCCGGAGCGCCGTAATAGTTATCATCCGCTTTGGTGAAAATCCAGGCTTTCAGGGCTATATTGATGATATCGGCGGTTGAAAATACCACCATCATCAGCGCCACGAAACACACCAGATAAAAATATATTGTTTTTATTACCCCCGCTTTTGGTGCTGTTTGTTCCATAAACGAAATGAATGAGGAAAAAGTTAAATGTATTTAGCTTTTTCCGAGTGAATGAGTTTATATATTAATATAAAGTATTTAGTTAAAAATCATCTTTTTAATTTATCTTCTTTTTCCGCCGTCATTGTGCGGCGGATGAAGTTCAATAACCTCGGCATTCGGACGGTTATCTTTTTTTCTTTTTTCCATAAATCCGAAAAGATTCCGTTTTTCTTTTTCTTTAGTCTCGGTATTCAGTTCATTAATTATCGCGACTTCAATATTCGTTTTCAATTCCACCTTGTATTTTTTTAAGAAAATTTTGTAATCTTTTATGGCCGAAACCAATGATGAAACCTGTGCCTCGCCTTGTTTTTCACTAGTATGGAATAACAATTCATCAATAATAGCATCCTCTTCCCTAACCATGTTTAAAACATTGTCCGCAATTAATTTTCTTGCCTCCTCCGGGCTTAGCCCCATTTTTTTATCGAGGTCTTCAATTTGTCCGCGCCGGATATTCTCCTGATCAGCCTGTTCCAGATGTTCCGTAACGTAATATTTTGTGGCTATTCCTTTGATCCCGCGTAATTCTCCCGGAATAAAATGATATTTTGTATTCAAGGCATTTTCAAAATTATCATGTAAAATTTTGATTACTTTTTTTCTTAGTCCTTCATAGCTCATCTTGCCGATCAGTTCATTTAGCCGTTTGCTGAAATTATCCATAGTAAAAAATTGCCTATTTTAATCCGATTTTATTTTTTACCGCCTCCATTTTCGTTGCCGCCAATTTGCCGGCTTTTTCCGCGCCGGATTTTAAAATTTCCTTAACATCGCCGTCTTTGATTTTGTTGAATTTGTTTTGGAAATCAACCAGGAAGTCTGCGACCGTTTTCGTGATGCCTTTTTTGAAATCGGCGTATCCTTTTCCGGCGTATTCTTTTTCAATATCCTTTATTGTCTTGCCTGAGAAGAGCGAATAGATGGTGAGTAAATTCGTTAGTGCCGGTTTGTCCGCGCCGGATTTTATTTCCGTGCCCGAATCGGTGACGGCGCGGCTGATTTTTTTGGCCGCGGTTTCCGGGGAATCAAGCAGAGCGATATAGTTGTTCGGACTGGCCGCGCTTTTGCTCATTTTTTTGCTTGGGTCATCGAGGCCCATGATGCGTGCTCCTTGTTTTTTAATCAGCGCTTCCGGCATGACAAAAGTTTCGCCGTAAAGCTGGTTGAATCTTTTGGCTAGAGTGCGCGTGAGTTCTATGTGCTGGGATTGATCGTCGCCGACCGGAACCAGATTTGTGTCGTAAAGCAAAATATCCGCGGCCATCAGCACCGGATAATCAAACAAACCCATATTAATATTTTCTTTGTGTTGTTTGGATTTGTCCTTAAATTGGGTCATTCTTTCCAGTTCAGCGGTTTTGGTAAGGGTGTTTAAAATCCACGCCAGTTCAGCGTGTTCTTTCACATCTGACTGAACAAAAATGTCGGATTTATCCGGGTCAATGCCCAGCGCGAGATATGTTTTGGCAACGTTTAAAATATTTTGACGCAAAACTTCCGGCTTTTGCGCCACGGTGATGGCGTGCAAATCAACGATGCAAAAAAGGCATTCATACTGATTTTGCAATTCCACCCAGTTTTTTATCGCGCCCAGATAGTTGCCGATATGAATGTTATTTGTCGGCTGTACGCCGGAAAAAATGCGCTGCATAGCATTAATAATATTATTTAGTATTTGCCAGGATTTCGTCAATCAGCTTGATTGTAATTACTATAAATTTACTTTGTATGCTCTCGCCGGAATTTAATTTATCAGATTTGACACCCTCAATCATCGTGGCAAAAAACATTCCTTGTTTTTCTATAAGTTGTTCTCTTATTTTTGCCAATATATCCGGTTTTCTTTTATAATCATTAATCATTTTTATTTTATCTTCAATCAATTTTTTTTGATCGGTTTTGGTTTCAATTTCTTTCAATAGCGACTGAAGTTGTTCGTTAGTAGATTTTAATCCATTGATTTCAAGATTGATTTGTTCTGTACGGGGTACTCCGGCAAATTTGCTATTTTGCCCTTGTCCGTACGGCAAAGTTTCGGGTGATCGCATATTTTATAGTTATATTAATGCCATTATCATATCTTTTTTTGCCAAAAACATCAAGTAAAAATGAAGACAACCCGCGGGTGCGGGTTGTGGAGGTAGGAAGGAGCGGCTAGCGCATCTCGCGGATGCTGAGATCCCAGTGGTGGAAGTACACGATGTGGGCCAGATCTTTGGCCCACGAGACTACGTGTATCTTTTTCCTGATGGGGTCGAGGTCGGCGCGGTGGTAGGGCGGGATGGTGTCGGTAATGTAGAGGCGGGTGACCGGGCACCTGTCGGCCGAGAGCGCACGTACTGCGTCGCCACAGAGCACGCCATGCACGGTGGCCGACCAGTATGCGTGGGCCTTGTACCGGTCTTTCACCATCTGAGAGGTCTTGATGGTGGACGAGCCGGTGGCGATCTCGTCGTCGAAGCCGATGACGAAGGCGTATTTGAGCCGGTCGACGTCTCCGGAGAGACCGAGCAGAGTGGTGGTGCGGCTGTCCTGGCGCCGCTTCTGTCCGCAGACAATGGGTGGAACGGGAATCTTCATGGCCTCGCAGGTCTGGGTGACGGTATCCATGTACTTCTCGTAGGAGCCGTCGTCCGGGAAGAGGATACAGATCCGCCGGTTGGGTGCGAGCTTGCGTACGTCGGTGATGATCCGCGTGAGGAGTGGGCGGGCCATCGAAACCTCGGTGATGCGGCCGAGTGGCGCCGACATCACGGCCTGTGGGGCGTGCAAGTCGCACGCGATGATGCGGTCCACCTTGTTGTCGCCCGCGGCCAGAGTCATTTGAGTGATGTGGCGCGATAGGGCGAACTCCAGAGCCCCCTCGTCCTTGTCGGAGCGGGCCAGAGGCAGGTAGCCGGAGACGACTGCGATGCGCGCGGCGCGGCGTCCACCCAGGTAGCCCAGGGCGAGCCAGAGCTGGATCAGCATCTGGGGCGTGCCCGGGCCGCTGGTGAGGACCAC
>Ga0182027_10000382_pt1 | contig 76097 bp, 67 predicted proteins | sample 712E1DmetaG_FD_121300 | JGI IMG/M metagenome (GOLD analysis project Ga0182027, IMG submission 121300) | Permafrost microbial communities from Stordalen Mire, Sweden - 712E1D metaG (Illumina Assembly) | ecosystem: Environmental > Terrestrial > Soil > Wetlands > Permafrost | place: Sweden...
CCTCTGCCGAGGGTGGGCCGTCGAGGCCCGCGAGTATTCTTGCCCGACTACGCGTGACCCCCTATCATCGCCCCGATGGCTAAACGTAAGTCAGGCGGCAACGCTCTGCGGCAACGGCTGGCGAGGCCGGCTCCCACAGCGAGAAACTATCCGGTTGTTGCAACGCCAGAAACAGTTGAGGCGCGTGAACGAAAGTCACGGTGGATACAGCGCGGAGTTTTGGGTGTCGTGTGCGCGCTGGTGCTCGGGGTCTACGCCTATACGGCCCACGAAGGCGCGGTCACACAGCTGAGTCAAAATGCGGCTGGCAGCTACTACAATTTGTTGGTGCAGGGTTTTTGTGCCGGCCAGCTCAACCTGAAAAAAGAAGTGCCGCCCAAGCTCGCGCAGCTCGCCGACCCCTACACTCCGACTGCACTTCGCCCCAACGGGGTGATGGACCTGAGTTATTACAGGGGTAAGTTGTACCTCTATTTTGGGGTTACGCCCGCCGTGGTGCTTTTCTGGCCTTATGTGGCGCTGACCAGCCGCTACCTGTTCTATCGTCAGGCCGTGACGATTTTTTGTGCCGTTGGCTTTTTGGCAAGCATGGAGATACTACGCGGACTATGGCGGCGCTACTTTGCCGAAGTCAGCATTGCGGTGGTGGCCGTCGGCGTACTGGCACTTGGCTTGGCTACATTCATACCGTCGCTCTTGGCTCGGTGCGAGGTTTGGGAAGTGGCGATCAGTTGCGGGTATATGCTGACGATGCTGGCCTTGGCGGCGATTTGGAAGGCCTTGCACCACCCGCTCCAGCGAGGCCGGTGGCTGGCCGCAGCCAGTCTGGCCTACGGGCTGGCGGTGGGGGCGCGACCAAACTTGTTGTTCGGCGCGGTCGCCCTGCTGGTGCCGGTGGCCCAAGCGTGGCGTGAGCGGCGGCCGGTGTGGGCGGTGCTGACGGCGGCGACTGTCCCGATCACGCTCATCGGGTTGGGGCTGATGCTCTACAACGAACTGCGCTTCGATAATCCATTCGAGTTCGGCTGGCGCTACATGTTAACCAACACGCGTCAGATCACAGTTCAACAGTTCGGTCTGCGTTATCTATGGTTACATTTCTGGTTTTATTTTCTTGAGACGGCGCATTGGAGTGGTCGTTTTCCTTTCCTGCATCGCATTTTGGCCGCCGGAGACGCTTTCGGCGTATTGACCAACATTCCGCTGGCATGGCTGGCGTTGGCGGTGCCGCTGGCATGGCAGGGACGGGCAGGCCCGGTGGGGTTGGTCTTGCGCGGGTTTGTGATAGCTGTAGCCCTGCTGTTTGGGATGTGCGCGTTGACGCTTGCGTTGTTCTGCTTCGTTGCCCTTCGCTATGAGGTAGACTTCCTGCCGACACTGGTACTGCTGGCGGTGATTGGCATCTTGAGTTTAGAGCGGGCCCTGGCTTGTCAACCGCTCTGGCGGCGTGTGGTGCGTTGGGGTTACGGACTCCTGCTGGCCTTCTCGGTGACATTTAACGTGTTAACGAGCGTTGAGGACTGTGCCGGGGCGGACAACGATCTGGGGATGCAACTACAGATGGCGGGTCAGGTGCCGGAGGCAGTCGGGCAATACGAGCAGGCACTGCGCCTCGATCCCGATTTTGCCGATGCGCACATCAACATGGGAAATGCCTTGATGCAATCGGGCAGGATTCCGGAGGCGATTGGGCATTATGAGCAGGCGTTGCGGATCAGGCCTGATTTTTTCAAAGCGCACAACGATTTTGGGGCCGCCCTAGCCCGGCTGGGTAGGCTGCCGGAGGCGATCAGTCATTATGATCAGGCGCTGCGGATCAACCCGGATTCCGCCGAAGCGCACAACAACCTCGGCAGCGCCCTGCTGCAATCGGGCAGGATTCAGGAGGCCATCGAACAGTACAAACACGCATTGCGAACCCATCCCGATCTAGCCGAGGTGCACACCAGCCTCGGGATCGCTTTGTATCGGACCGGCAAGCGTGAAGAGGCTATTGAACACTTCCAGCAGGCCCTGCAGATCAAGCCTGATTACGCCGAGGCGCACAACAGCCTCGGGATCGCGTTGGCGCAAACGGGCAAGATCGAGGATGCCATCACACAGTACGAGGAGGCCCTGCGGATCAAGCCCGATCTCGCGGAGGCGCACTACAATCTGGGGAACGCTCTAGCGCAGCTGGGCCGGGTGTCGGAGGCAATCATACAGTATGAGCAGGCGTTGCAAGTTAAGCCCGATCTCACCCAAGCGCGGAACGCGTTGGCGCGACTGCAAGCTCGCCAGTAAGCCGAGCGCAGCACCAGCGGAGCGAGGCCGTTGATTTGCCGCTGGCGCAATAGCTGCCCTCGGAAGTTCAACCCGCAAGGTTCGCAAATCGTCCAAAGCCGGGAGCCAATCTTGGGCTCACAGAGAGAGGCCGTTACCCAAGATGCGCGCGTGACGCCCGGATCGCGTTTCTCTTGTGATGCTCAAAGTGATACGGAGCACTCTAGGGAAAGCGGTAAACCCGTCCGGAGCGCACGCGAATAACCAGGGGGAATTGCACTGGCTGGCATCGACGGATGGTGAAGCTCTCGACTCGGTCTTGTCAGTGGACTACTTCGGTGGTGATCGGTGCGGGTGACGAAACGAACTCAGGTATTGCCCGCCATGCGGCTGGGTCTTGTATTGCCGCGAGCGCGCGGTGCGCGGGACGCGCACTCGCTCCCGCTACTCCAAGCATGTTATTATTAATTCGATGACAACCCGGAAGCCCATCGATGACGCTCCGCATCAACCGACGGCGGTGTCGGCTCTTGCCCCGTGCGTCTGGTTCGAGCATCGCTCCTGGCTCCTAGCGTTGGTCTTGGTGATCGTCACCTTTGCCGCCTACCAGCCAGCGTGGCACGCCGGCTTCATCTGGGATGACGATTCCTACGTGACGGAGAATCAGGCTCTCCGATCCCTGGATGGTTTGGGAAGAATCTGGGTCAAGCCGGGGACTACCGCGCAGTATTATCCATTGGTCTTCACCACCTTCTGGGCGGAGTATCATCTCTGGAAGTTGCAGCCTCTCGGGTATCATCTCGCCAACATTCTGTTGCACGCCTTGAATGCCGTTCTGCTGTGGCGCGTGCTGCGCCGGTTGGAGATTCCGGGCTCGTGGTGGGCGGCGGCCGTCTTTGCGCTTCACCCGGTGAATGTGGAATCCGTGGCGTGGATCACCGAATGCAAGAATGTGCTTTCGGGACTGTTCTATTTTCTGGCTGTGCTGGCCTATCTGCGGTTTCGACCGTTGACGGATCGGGGGGCGACCCGCGCGGGCGACTGGCGATACTATCCGCTGGTCCTCGTGTTGTTTCTGTGCGCCTTGTTGAGCAAGACGGTGACGTGTTCGCTACCGGCGGTGCTGATGCTTCTGGTCTGGTGGAAGACCGGCCGGGTGGAACGGCGAGATGCTCTGGCGTTGGCTCCCCTGTTTGTCTTGGGAGTTGCGTCAGGCTTTATGACGACCTGGATGGAGAAACATTCTGTGGGTGCCAGCGGAGGGGAATGGGCGTTGTCGTTTGTGCAACGTTGCCTGGTCGCCGGACGGGCGCTGTGGTTTTACGCCGGCAAGCTGTGTTGGCCGCGCCACTTCAGCTTCATCTATCCGCGCTGGGAAATCGATGCCCGTGTGGCGTGGCCGTATTTGTTCCCGGTGGCCGCCGTGGTTGTGCTGATCGCGTTGTGGTTGCTGCGGTCGCGAATTGGAAGAGGGCCGCTGGTGGCCGGATTGTGCTTTGCGGGTACCTTGGTGCCCGCCCTGGGGTTTTTTGATGTCTATCCATTCCGCTACTCCTACGTTGCCGACCACTTTCAATATCTGGCCTGCATCGGGTTGATCTCTCTTGCCGTGAGCACGGGCGCAGCCATCTGCCAGCGAGCCGTTCATGGCGAGGAGCATTCACGACGAGCCGGCCAACGGGGCCGCGATCTCGGAACGATCGCCGCCGCCATCGTGCTGCTGATATTGGGCGCGTCCACATGGAGGCAGGCATGCATTTATCAAAACATGGAAACGCTCTGGCGCGATACGCTGACGAAAAATCCCCAGTGTTGGATGGCGCACAATGATCTGGGGATAGTCTTGGTATCATTGGGCAGGGTGCAGGAGGCGACGGAGCACTACGAGCAGGTTCTGCAGATTAACCCCAGGAATGCCGCGGCGCACAACAATCTGGGATTGGCCTTGGTGTCATTGGGCCGGGTGCAGGAAGCCATCGCCCACTACGAGCAGGCTCTGCAGATCAAACCCGATTACGCCGAAGCGCACTATAATCTGGGGATCGCTCTGGCGCAAACGGGTAAGATCGAGGAAGCCGTCGCCCACTACGAGCAAGCGCTACGGATCAAGCCCGATCACGCCGAAGCGCACTACAATCTGGGGGTCGCCCTGGCACAGGCGGGCAGAGTTGGGGAGGCGATCAGGCATTTGGAGCAGGCGCTACGGATCAAGCCCGACTACGCCGAGGCGCACTACAATTTGGGGGTCGCCCTGGCCCGACTGGGCAGGCTACAGGAGGCGATGGGACATTGGGAGCAGGCGCTACGGATCAAGCCCGACTACGCCGAGGCGCACTACAATCTGGGGGTCGCCTTGGCGCAGGCGGACAGGGTTGGGGAGGCGATCAGGCATTTGGAGCAGGCGCTACGGATCAAGCCCGACTATGCCGAGGCGCACAATAATCTGGGAACTGTCTTCTTGCAGGAAGGGAAGTTCAACGATGCCATCGGGCATTATGAACAAGCGCTACGGATCAAGCCCGATCACGCCGAAGCGCACTACAATCTGGGGGTCGCCTTGGCGCAGGCGGGCAGGGTTGGGGAGGCGATCAGGCATTTGGAGCAGGCGCTACGGATCAAGCCCGATTTCACTCAAGCGCAGAACGCGCTGGCGCGGCTGCAAGCTCGCCAGTAAGCCGAGCGCAGCGTCAGCGGAGCGAAACACAAAGAGTATTCTCGATTGCGTGTGGGCGGGACGTGTGATTGGATTCGTGGGGAAGCCAGCTATTTTTGGTTTGCATGAATGTCAGCCGCATAAAACTGGTTGGAATGGCGCTGGTGATTTTTGCGGTCACTGTCTGGCTGTATTGGCCGAGTGTCCACGGCGGGTTTCTCACGCGAATGGACGATGCGGAGTATCTGCAACATTCCGTGCAACTGAAGGGCCTGACGTGGAACGCCGTGAAATGGGCGTTTACAGAAAGGGAGCCGTACTACCATCCGTTGCCGCGGTTATCCCATGTTCTGGACTACCAGATATGGCGAAAGAATGCGGCGGGTCATCACGCGACCGGCGTGTTCTTGCACGCGCTCAATGCCGCGCTCGTGTTCGGATTCCTGTGGACGCTGTTGGGGGCGGTGTCGCTGAGCACTGGCGAGCGATTGATGGTGGCCCTGTGGGTGGCGATGGTGTTTGCGATTCATCCCTTGCAAACGGAATCGGTGGCGTGGATGTCGGGACGAACGCAATTGTTGTGCACGACATTTGGGATCGGCAGCCTGTGGGCGTATGCCGCAGGGTCGCGTCGTTGGTTAGTGTGGGGATTGTTTGTGGCAGCGGTGTTGAGCAAACCGATGGCGGTGTCGCTGCCGTTCGTGATGCTGGCGATGGATTACTACCCGCTACGGCGCCACGAGCGGCTCGGGTGGAAACGGTTGTTTTGGGAAAAGGCAGTGATGATTGTCGTCGCGGGAGTCGTGGGGGTGGCGACGACGATCACCGTGAGCCGCGGAACCGTTCCGTGGGAGACAGTCTTGCTCTCGCAACGCGTCTTATTGATGTGTCAGAGCCTGACGTTCTACCTGTGGAAGCTGGTCTGGCCGGTGGATTTGTCGCCGACCTATCCGTTGCACCAGGGTCTTTCACTTGAGCAGTGGCCGGTCTTGGCGTCGGTGCTGAGCGTCGGGATGATCACGGCATTGGCCGTGTGGGGCCGGTCGCGTCTGCCGTGGTTGACGGCAGCCTGGGGAGCGTACCTCGCGTTTGTTCTTCCTGTCTCCGGTCTGATACAGACGCGGGGAATGGCGACACGGTATGCCTACGTGGCAGTGCTGCCGCCGCTGCTGTTGGTTGGCGGAGCAGGGGTGTGGATATGGCGGCGTTCCACGATGGCGGCACGGGGCGTGTTGGTCGGATTACTGGGGTGTGAACTGTGTCTGTTCGCGGTGGGCACTCGTGGTCTGATACCGGACTGGCACGACGACGAAACGTTGCAGCGAGCGATATTGGCGAAATTCCCGGACTCGGAATTCGACATTCGGGCGCTCGCGCAGACATTATTGGATCAAGGAAGGGCCAGTGAGGCACTCGAATACGCGCAACGGGATGTCGAAATTGCGCCGGAGCGGAGTTACTCGCATATGACGCTGGGGCGTGCGCTGGGTCGGTTGGGCCGTTCACAGGAGGCCATAGCGCAGGACGAGCAAGCGCTGCGAATGAATAGTGATTCCGCGCAGGCGCATTGCAATTTTGGAGCGGCCCTGATGGACTTGGGCAAGGTGCCGGAGGCGGTGGAACATTTCGAGCAGGCCCTGCGGATCAATCCCAATGACGCCGATGCGCACTACAACCTCGGGATCGCTTTGGCGCAAATCGGTAAGATCGAAGAAGCCATCGCCCATTTCGAGCAGGTCTTGCGGATCAATCCCGATGACGCCGAGGCGCACTACAATCTGGGGCTCGCCTTGCAGCAAACGGGCCGGGTGAGGGAGGCCATCGCCCACTACGAGCAGGCCCTGCGGATCAAACCCGATTACCCCGATGCGCACAACAACCTCGGGGCCGCTTTGTATCAGACCGGCAAGCCTGAAGAGGCTATGGAACACTACCGGCAGGTTCTGCGGATCAAGCCCGATGATGTCGGGGCGCACAACAATCTGGGGATCGCTTTGGCGCAAACGGGTAAGATCGAGGAAGCCATCGCCCACTACGAGCAGGCCCTGCGGATCAAACCCGATTTCGCCGAGGCGCACAACAACTTGGGGTTCGCTTTGGCGCAAACGGGTAAGATCAAGGACGCCATCGCCCACTACGAGCAAGCCCTGCGGATCAAACCCGATCTCGCCGAAGTCCACTGCTATCTGGGAAACGCTCTAGCGCAGGTGGGCCGGGTGCCGGAGGCGATTCTACAGTACGAGCAGGCGCTACGGATCAAACCCGATCTCACCCAAGCGCAGAACGCGCTCGCGCGACTGCAAGCTCGCCAGTAAGCCGAGTCTCCCATTAAAGGTTCCGATCAAGACAAAAGTTCCCTGCACTGGCTTTACCAGCCTCGCTTGTTTCTTCTTCGGTTGAACCTCGCACTGCGCCCCGAGTTCGCTGTTGGCGTCTGGGTTGTTTCGTATCGCTGTTTTGTGCAGTCACCCATCTGGTTCTGGAGCGGATCGCGGGGGTTGACCCGGAGCGATCCGATCCCGGTCCCCCGTGCGGGCCCAGAAAAATCTCAGTACCGCATCGTGTCCATTGCGTGCAGATCACAGATCCATGGCTCGTAGCCCAAGCGGCGGTACGTCCAACTCGGCAGGGCTGGCGATGCAGACAAAACAGTCGATCCTCGCGGACAGTGAAAGTGTGACGGCGACCGCTCCCAATCAGACGGATCGGTTCTGCACCAGACTCGGCACGGGCTTGCGGTCGCCGTCGGTCACGGATCCAAACAGCTTGTCCTCGTTGAAGTCCACCTGGTTGCGCAGCACATAGAAGGCGGCCTTGGCCAACTTGCAGGCCAGGGCCTTGATCGCCACGACCCGGCCGACGCGGGCGGTTTTGCTGGCAAACCACGCGTGCGCCCGCGGACTGTAGCGTTGGGCGAAATGCGCCGCCTCCACATACGCCCAGGCCAGGTATTGGTTGCCGTTCTTGCGATTGTTCTGGCCCTTCTTCTTGCCGGCGGACTGGCAACGGCTGTTGACCGTACGCCAATACGAGGCATGGTCGCCCGCGCTGGCAAACCGCGCAATTGGCCCGGTCTCCAGCGCGATCGTCATCCCCAGAATCTGGCCGATGCCGGGCAGACTGACCAGTCGTTGAAACGGCGTGGTTGGTTTGGCCATCGCCAGCACCTGTTTCTCCAAGCTGTGTTGAATGCGCCGTTGATCGCCGAGCAACTCCAACAGCGCGGTCGCCGTTTGTTGGGAGTACGCATCCGCAAACGTGGCCCGCACTTCCGCCGACCTCCAGTCTTGCAACTTCGTTGCGCCGACCGATTGGCCCGTGTGGCGCGTCACCATCGATTGTAAACTCAGCAACGTCTGTGTGGCCTGACGCCCAATGAGCAGGCGGCGGCGCAACATGTCGCGCACGGGCCGCTCCGCTTTCGGGTAGATGTAACCCGTGGGCAGAATACCCAGTCGCAACATCTCCGCCAGCCACAGCGCGTCGGTTTCGTCGTCGGTCTGTTTCAACCCGCTGTACTGCTGCATCGCGGCCGGGTTGGCCAGGTGCACCGGGTAGCCCGCCGCTTGCAGGCCGTCGACCAACCAGTACCAGTTGAAGGTCGACTCCACGGCGACGGCTTTCAACTGCGGGCGATACACTTCGAGCGCCTGCAAGATCGTCGGCAACTCGGCCGGCAGGCGGCGGCGGGCCAGTGTGCCATAACCGAAGCCTTCTTCATGATGACCTTTAGACGCTTATCAGACGAGACGCGCCACAGACTTGCTGGTGGCGCAAACGCGCCGAAGATTTGCCAACGGCGCAACGGCAAGCCCTCGGAAGTTCAAACCGCAAGGTTCGCAAATCGTCCCAAGCGGGGAGCCCATTTCCCTTGTCTGCTTGTAGCCGCAGCGCTCCGTCGCCGTGCCTCCTGAGCTTGCCCCGGATGCGGTGGAATCGTAGCGCCAGCGCCCCGCTTGCCAGTCTCGCTGTGATTCCCGTCCTTCTGTCATTCTGAAGCGAAGCGAAGAATCTCTGATGTTGCTCCCTGCGCGTAAAGGCGATTGTCGCGGCTGGAGAGGTCAACGTATGCGTAGATTGCCTGCGCAAGAGTCCAAACCGCAAGGTTCGCAAATCGTCCAAAGCGGGGAGGCGGTCTGGACAGGCGATCTACCAGCAGCTCTGCGCACATAATCACCAAGCCAGGCCGGCCAATCTTTGTGTGCAGAAACGCTGGTCGTCAGGTAATCTCTCCGCATGGCCAGAAACATTGAGATCAAGGCGCGGATCAAGAGTGTCGAGAAGCTGTTGCCGCGCGCCCGGGCGATTGCCGACGACGGGCCGACCGAGATTGTTCAAGACGACACGTTTTTCTCCTGTCCGAATGGCCGATTGAAGCTCCGTGCGTTCTCGGAAACGGCGGGGGAATTGATTTTCTACCAGCGCCCCGACCAAGCCGGCCCGAAAGAGTCGTTTTATGTCATCTCCCGAACGGCATCGCCCAACACGCTCCGTGAAGCTCTCTCGCTTGCGTATGGACAATGTGGCCGCGTTCGAAAGCACCGCACGCTGTTCATGGCGGGACGAACGCGGATTCATCTGGACCGAGTCGAAGGGCTCGGCGATTTCCTCGAACTGGAAGTGGTTCTTTCGGAGGGCGAAACCACCGAGTCCGGAGTCAAGGTCGCTCATGAATTGCTGGCCCGCCTCGGCATCTCCCCGCAACAGTTGATCGATGGCGCGTACGTCGATTTGCTTCGCCCGAAGGCCTGACCCGGCGCAATGCACCGCACAAAATCACGTTGTGCCCGGCATCGAACTGTGTACTGTAATTTCCGTCCCACATAAGCAAGGTGAAACCATGGATGCTCCTTACGTTCACGGATACGATCAACGAGAGAACACGCGTCTGCAGGACCAGGCCGCCACGCTGATTGAGTTGTTGCACTCCGACACCTCCTATCCCGCGGGGAGCCGGGTCCTGGAAGCCGGTTGTGGCGTTGGCGCTCAGACACTCACGCTGGCGCGAAACAGCCCGCGCGCGCTGATCACATCCGTCGACATATCGGAAAGTTCCCTTGCCGAAGCAAAAGGGAAAGCAGAATCCGCCGGTCTGACGAATGTGCAGTTCCAGCAGGCTGATATCTTTCATTTGCCTTTCGGTCCGGAGTCGTTCGACCACGTCTTTGTGTGCTTCGTGCTGGAGCATTTGTCCCGGCCAGTAGAGGCGTTACAGGCGCTCAAAAACCTCCTTACGATCGGCGGCACCATCACGGTCATCGAAGGCGATCACGGTTCGGCCTGTTTTCACCCCGACAGCGAGTCAGCCCATAAAGCGATCCAATGCCAGATCGAACTCCAGAGAAGGGCCGGCGGCAATGCCGAGATCGGCCGGGAACTCTACCCCCTCCTGCACATTGCTGGATTTGGATCGATCCGCGTCTCGCCGCGAATGGTCTATGTCGATTCCAGCAAGCCGGAGTTGGTGGACGGCTTTACCAAGAAGACCTTCACCGCCATGATCGAAGGCGTCCGCGATTCAGCTGTCGACGCCGGAATCATCAGCCGAGCTGATTTTGACAAGGGCATCGAGGATCTGTATCGAACCACACATGCCGATGGCGTGTTTTGCTACACCTTTTTCAAAGCGGTGGCACAAAGAAGTCATTGAAGATTCGATCTACGAAGCTTGCGCGTTCTCCGAGGCCGCCGGCGCGAGTTGCCCTCTAATGCTATTCTTCGTGCGGCACCGGGTTCGGCGGCGGGCCGTCGCGGAATTCCGAATGGCGCACCTTCCCGCCCGCTTGACTGATCCACCCGCCCACGCCCAGCGAGGCCAGCGCAAACACGAGCGTCGCGAGCGCCAACGGCAACTGCGTGCGCGGACGAAACCGCGGCACCACCAGCGCCGCCGCCGCAATGGCCGCCGTCACGTAAAACACCCATTCCCCGAGGTCGGCGCGATGCATGTGAACGTCGAGCCATTGCTGCGCCTCCTTGTTCGACATGGAATACACGCGGTCGGAGGCGCGCTCGCCAAATTCTCCCACGGGCCACACCGAAAGCGCCGCGAAAATCACCACCACAAATGCCGTGACCTGAGCCGGTCGACTCCGCAGGATCAACGCGACGACCAGCGCCAGTATCCCGCTCGCCATGGCGTAGACCGGAATCGGATTGAGCAGCACGTGAACATACTCGGGCTGCCGAAGCTGCTGTAGGAAGTCGTGCAATTCAGTCATCCTTGGCGCGGAGCGCCCGGCGTTTCACCGAATCCTAGCTACTTCTGGATTACCGCGTTCTCGATCATATTGATCCCGTCACGACTGGCCAACTTGCCCTTGACGGTGATCGTTTTGCCGGCGTATTGCGCCAACGTCGAGTTGAGCGGTTTGTGGTCACCGATCAGCAGATACGTCTTCCCGTCCTCGCCCTTGATGCCCACCGGCAAACCCGACTTGATGCACGTGGCCGCGCACTGAGCGTGCTTCTCGCCATGGGCGCCGTGGTCGAGGTAACAGGCCATATCCAGCACTTCGCCTTTGACGATCACGGTTTCATCCGCGGCTTGCACACTCCGCACGGCGATGAAACCGGCGGCCGCAACTATGACACTCCATAACATGAACTTCTTCATGAACGTCCTTCCGGTTGGTTGTTTGGTTTTGATGAGAATTCGCCACCAACTACTCTGACATTACGATGCATCAATTTGCTCAGACGTTCCAATCATTTCGCGGAAACCGTCGGAAAGCCAACAATTCGCCCGCCATGGCTCTTTGGGAAGGCTGCGGCCTGCGCTTTCGCGGCAAACGCCACGCAAAATATCAAGACAATCGCTCTCATGATTGTGCCGCTGATGATTTCACTTCTTTGTGCCATTTCCACAACAGATAAATCGCCGGATAGACGAGCAATTCCATCAGGAACGATGTGAACAACCCACCCACCATCGGGGCGGCAATTCGTTTCATCATGTCCGCACCGCTGCCGATTGACCACATGATCGGCATCAACCCCATCGCCGCCGCCGCCACGGTCATCATCTTCGGACGGATGCGTTTCACCGCGCCATGAATGATCGCTTCGTGCAGATCCGATAGATTGCGCAGTTTTCCATTCCGCTTCGCTTCGTCATAGGACAAATCGAGAAACAACAACATGAACACTCCCGTCTCCGCGTCCAGCCCCATCAACGCAATCATCCCGACCCATACGGCGATCGAAACGTTGTAGTTCAACAACCACAACAGCCACGCCGCGCCGACCAGCGAAAACGGCACGGCCAGCATGACGATCAGCGCCTTGAAGCCGGACCTCGTGTTGGCGTACAGCAACAGGAAAATCACCGCCACGGTCACGGGCAACACCATCTTCAACCGCTCACGCACGCGCAACATGTTCTCGTATTGTCCGCTCCAGACGATCGAGTAGCCTGTCGGCAGTTTCAATTCCGCTGCCACCGCCCGCTTCGCGTCTTCGACGTAACCGCCCACATCGCGTCCCGTAATATCCACGTACACGTAGCCCGCGAGCATTCCGTTCTCGTCGCGAATCATCGACGGGCCGTTGACCAGCGAAATTTCGGCCAACTCTTTCAACGGAACCTGACGCCCCATCGGCGCCATGACCAACATGCGCTCCAGCTGATCCAAATCGCTTCGCAAATCACGTGGGTAACGCAGATTAATCGAGTAACGCTCACGCCCTTCGATGGTCGTGGAAATCGTCTCACCGCCGATGGCGGTTATGATGACGTTCTGGACGTCTTCGATGGTGAGACCGTACCGCGCAATCGCTTCACGATTTGGTGTGATGTCCACGAAATAACCGCCCGCGGCGCGTTCGGCGAAAATGCTGCGCGTGCCCGGCACGTTGCGAAGAATGCCCTCGACGCGCTCACCGATGCGCTGGATTTCGTCGAGATTGGACCCAAAGACCTTGACGCCGACCGGTGTGCGGATTCCCGTGGCGAGCATGTCGATGCGATTCTTGATCGGCATGGTCCAGGCATTGACGCTGCCGGGAATCTGCACCGCACTGTCCATCTCGTTGATGAGGTCTTCCTGCGAAATGTGTTCGGGCCAGATGCGCCCCAGCATCGCCCGCAATGGTTTCGGCCACGAGGAAAAGAACCGCGGTTTTGGTCGCCACTCGGACATCGGTTTGAGTTGGATGACTGTTTCCATCATCGAGAATGGCGCGGGATCGGTCGATGTGTCAGCCCGCCCTGCTTTGCCGTGAACCGAAACGACCTCGGGAAACTGTTTCAGGATGCGATCCTGCGTTTCCATCAACCGCTGGGCCTCGGTCACCGAGATGCCGGGGAACGTTGTCGGCATGTAGAGGATCGACCCCTCATTTAGCGGCGGCATGAATTCGTGACCGAGCTTGAGATAGACGGGGACGGTCGTGGCCACAATTACCGCCGCCAGCACAATGGTTGTCTTCGGATGACGCAACACGAGCCGGCACGGCTTCTCATACAACCAGAACAACACGCGGCTGACAGGATGTTTCTCCTCGGGGTAATATTTCCCGACGAACACCCCGTCCATCAGCTTCGCGAGCCAACGCGGACGAACTCTAAACGGCTCCATCCGCGTGAACAGCATGCGCACCGCCGGGTCCAGAGTGATGGCCAGCAATGCTGCCAATGCTATCGCCAACGTCTTCGTGTAAGCCAGCGGTTTGAAGAGTCGACCTTCCTGATCGACGAGAGTGAACACAGGCAAAAACGCCACCGCAATCACCAACAACGAGAAGAAGACCGACGGCCCGACCTCCATCAGGGCTTCCAGGCGGATTTTGTGAAAATCGCCCTGCCCGCCTTCTTCCTGCCAGCGTTCGAGTTTCTTGTAGGCGTTCTCGACCTCGACAATTGCGCCGTCCACGAGCACGCCGATTGAAATCGCGATCCCGGCGAGGCTCATGATGTTCGACGTGATTCCCATGAAATACATCGGGATGAACGCAAGGGCGACGGAGACGGGAATGGTAATGATCGGCACAATCGCCGAGGGGATGTGCCAGAGGAAAAACAGGATCACGAAACTGACAATGATCATTTCCATGATCAGGTTGTCCTTCAAGTTGTCGATCGACCGCTGAATCAGTTCGGAACGGTCGTAGGTGGAAACGACCTCGACGCCTTCCGGCATGGAGGCCTTCAACTCTTTCAACTTCGCCTTCACGCGCTCGATGACATTGAGCGCATTCTCCCCGTGGCGCATGACCACAATCCCGCCGACGACATCGCCGTCGCCATTGAGATCGGCAACGCCGCGCCGGATCTGCGGCCCGAGTGTGATATCGGCCACGTCACGCAACAACACCGGTGTGCCCGCCTTGGTTGCCTTGACGGCGATCTGGCCGAGATCATCGGTCGACTTGACGTAGCCCCGCCCGCGCACCATGAATTCCTTGCCGTTCCACTCGATGAGGCGGCCGCCGACCTCGTTGTTGCTGCGTTTGATGGCGTCCATGATTTCAACAACGCCAACCCCGAATGCCTGCAGTTTCACCGGATCAACTGTCACCTGATATTGCTTCTGGAACCCGCCCAACCCCGCAACTTCGGCAACGCCGGGCACGCTTTGCAACGCGTACCGCAACACCCAATCCTGGTAACTCCGCAAATCGGCGAGGCTCTGTTTGCCTGACTTGTCCACCAGCGCATATTGATAAACCCAACCCACACCCGTCGCGTCCGGACCGAGTTCTGGTGTGACCCCCGCCGGCAATTGGCCGGTGATTTTCGAGAGATACTCATTCACCCGACTGCGCGCCCAGTAGAGGTCGGTACCGTCCTCGAAAATCACGTACACATACGAAAATCCAAAATCGCTGGAGCCACGGATGGCCTTCACGCGCAGCGCGCCGAGCAGTGCGGAAATGATCGGATAGGTGACCTGATCTTCCACGATGTCCGGGCTGCGGTCCCACTTCGTAAACACAATCACCTGCGTGTCGCTGAGGTCGGGGATTGCATCCAACCGGATATTCTTCATCGTATAGAATGAATACGCCACCGCGGCGGCCACGAGCAGGACCACGAGAAGACGATTGTGCGCGCTGAATTCGATGATTCGTTTGATCATACCGGGCCGTCACTCACGGTTGGTGCGAACTGGCCGCCATCGACTCCAGAGCGGCCTTCATCGACGACTCGGAGTCCACCAGGAAGTTGGCGGATGTGACAACCTTGTCGCCGGCGCCCAGACCCGAGAGAAGCTGGTAGTAGCCATCGCAACGTTCGCCCACCACGATCGGCGTCGGCATCAGTCGTCCATCGCCCGCGTCCCGAAACGCGTACGTCTCGAGTCCCGTGCGCATCACCGCGGTTTCGGGAATGGCGAGACCGTCGCCCAATTCGTACGAGAGCGTGGCCGTGGCGAACATTTCCGGCTTCAACAGTAATTCAGGATTCGGAATCTCCAGCCGCGCTTTCATGGTGCGACTCTCGGGATCCAGCGTCGGCGAGACGAACGTCACCTTCCCGGTAAACTTCTTGCCCGGCCCGTAGGACAACGTCAATGCGACGGGCATGCCAACTTTTACGTACGGAAGATCCGACTGATAAATATCGGCATCGGCCCAGACGGTGGACAAATCGGCGATAACCAACAAGGATTCGCCTGCGGCGATCTTCTGGCCCGGCAACACTGTGCGCTCGATGATCCATCCGCTGGCCGGCGCGAAAAGTGTGAGCATCTTCTCGGCGATGCCGCCTTTCTCCAGCCGATCAATTTGCTCGTCGGTAATGTCCCAAAGCGACAAACGTCGGCGCGCGGACGCGACCAGATTCGATGAGCCGGATCGCAAGGCCGTCAGGTATTCGTTCTGCAACGTCAACAGGTCCGGACTGTAGACCGTAAGCAATGGCTCACCCTGTTTCACGAATTGCCCTGTCGTGGCGGCGAAAAGTTTATCCACCCAGCCGTCCACCTTGACGGTGACGCGGTACAGCCGGGTTTCGTCCGCCGCGATTTTGGCGGACGTGCGCACCTCGCGCGCCAGTGCGCGCCGTTCCACCACGCCCGTCGTCAAGCCCATCCGTTGCCGCGCGTCAGCCGTGATCGACACCGCCGCCAGCCCCGACGGCGTCTTCTCCGCCGATGCTTCGAGTTCGAATGGCACCATGTCCATGCCCATCGAGTCTTTGCCCGGCTGGTCGCTGACCTCGTTGGGATTCATCGTGGAGCGGTACATCGTTTTCCTGGCAGCAACCTTGGCCGGAGACGAGTCGTTCATTGGCACGAGTTTCATGCCGCAGATCGGGCAATCGCCGGGTTTGTCCGAAACAACCGAGGGATGCATGGGACAATGATATTTGACTCTGGTGGCGGTGACCGTGGCCGCGCTTGTCGTCCCGTTTTCCTTGTGGGAGCACGATACGGCCACCACGCCCACCGCGAGCGCCAACGAAACCGCCACGAACCCAAGACTCCGGTTCATTTCTTCTCCTCCGTCGTTGCCATCGGCAACCGCCCCCCCACCATTCGTTCCAGTGACGCCAACAGCCGTTGAAACTCAGCGGCGTGGTGTAAATTCTGCATTTCCAAGTCAAACAACATCCGCCGCGCATCCAGAATATCGAGGAACCCACCTGTGCCGCTTTCGTAGGCCGACCGCGCGGCATCGACGGCGAGCTGCTGCTGTGGAATCAGCTGGCCCACGTACAATTCGTAATGGTGATGCATCGTGTGAATGCCGTCGTAAAGTTCGTTTACCTCGGCAGCGGTTTGCACGCGCATGGCGTCCAATTCGTCACGGGTTGCGTCGAGGTTCGCGCGCGCCTCGTTGACGGCGGCTTTATACTTGCCGTGGTTGAACCACGGGAAATTGACCGAGACGCCCGCGTCATACTCCTGGATGCCGCTCTTGCCTTCGTACTGCCAAGCCTCCACTCGAATCTGCACATCGGGGTCGTACCCCTTCTTCGCCAGCGCCAGCGCCGACTCGGCGCTACGCACCGCGCCTTCCTGCAACCCCTGCAACTCGGGCCGACACGCGGCAGCCGCTTGTAATTGATCCAAGGTCACGACGGGCTGCAACACCGGAGCGGTCACGTCGGGTCCGATCTCGACAGGCGAATTGGGCGCGCGCCTCGTGAACCGATTCAACTCCGCGAGCGCCTGCAAGCGTACGCGCATGCGGTCGGTGCGATCCTCGGCGAGCCTGGCCAACCCGTTTTGGGCGCGGATGAGATCGGACTGCGAGGCCTTGCCCGCCTCATATCGCGAGCGGGCCACTTCGACAAATTGCTGCATCAACTCTTGATTGCGCTGGTTGATATCCAACTCGCGTTGCGCCTGCCAGAGATCGTAGTAGGACCGCTTGACCTTCGCCACGACCTCCAACGTTTTCATCCGCCAGGTCATTTCCGCCTGTTTCGCCGCGCCCGTCTCGACGCTGCCGCGCAAGTCGCGTTTCCCGAACCACGGGATGCTCTGGGAAACCATCAGGCCGGTCTGGCTCGGTGACGCGGCCTCTTCGCTCTTGCGCCAGGCGTCCACACCGACCGTCGGATCGTCCAGCGCGCGCGCCTGCGGAATTTTCTGCAGCGCCGCGTCCCATTTCTTGCGGGCCATGGCGATTTCGGGATTCTTCGCGAGGGCGGTCTCGATGAGCGCATCCAACGAATCATTCGTTTGCGCGGATGCGGCAATCGTCCCGACCGCTAACATAAAGGCGATCAAGATTGGTTTCATTGCGTTGGATGATGCATGCCGAGAGGGCCGGCGGCGCAGATCTGCTGGCTGACAAGCGCCGCGTATCGTTGCTGCTGGTCGGGCGTCAACAGCGCACGCACGCGGAGGATGTGGTCCAGCGTGGCGCGCTCCGAATCAACCTGGGCCGCGGCCATGCGGTCCACGCAGGCATTGGCCCGGGTGAGATCGAGTTGTGGTTTGGCCAGTTCTGCGCCCAACGCAAAGCGCGCGTCGCAGTGCGTGTCGCAGCAGTGGTTGACCTTCGCGCGAAATTCCTGGTTCAACTTGTCAATCGCGGCGCTCTGCGCGTCGGTCAGGTTCAATTCACGTCTGAGCCACGGGGTGTCATTCAGGTCGGCCATCCCGCGGCTCACGGAGCGATGAACGCACCAACTGGCCACGCCGTAAGAAAGCGACGAAACGAAAACTGTCAGGACCGCCAAGGCGATCAGCGTTTTCTTCATTGCAACTCCTTCGCAGCACCTTGCAGGTAGCTACCCGCCAGCGTACCCGGCGCAAGAAACTGAAGCTCGGCCCGGGAAGTGTCCGCTGGCCGCGAAGTGGAAACGACGCCGCCCCAAACACCTACGAGGGCAGCCACGAACAGCGCCGCGGCAACCGACCATGCGGGTTGCCACAGCAACCGCCCAATCGCCTCGATCAGGCTCACTCGTTCGGGACGCTGGTCAGCGACAACTCGAATCCGTCGCCACACGTTTGCCTCGAAATTGCCTTGCGGCTCGATGTCGCGCCACTGCTTGAGTAATGCCCTCAGCTTGTCGTCATTCTGGTTCATCACAGAGTGATACGTCGGGGGCGAAGAAAACCCTCGCTGGAAACAGCGAGGGTTTTCAGCTTCCGACGGGATAAGGAGGGCCTTCGGCGGTGGTGTTGGAGAGGTTGCGAACGCCGAACCGTGTTGGCGTCCGCGCACCATCAATCATCAGCGCGGCCGGGAACACGGAATCCCGCTGCGGTGAATCAGTCAGTGTGGTTAAACTGCAACAGACACAGGTCATTCCAACAGGTGCTGGAGCGCTGCTCTTAATGTCTGTTTGGCGCGGTACAGGCGGGACTCGACCGATTTCTCGGAGCATCGCATCACGCCCGCAATCTCGGCATAAGACATTCCGTGATACTCGGACAGGACGATGGCGGTTTTCTGGTCTTCGGGGAGCTTCGCGATGGCCGCGGCAATCTGATCGCCAATCTCGCGCGTGTTCACCTCCTCCGCGGTGCCTGATGACGCGACAATCTCTGACGCCGACTCGATCGACTCGGTTCGATGGCGCGAGCGCCAGCGAATCCGGTCAATCGCGGCGTTGCGCGCCAAGGCGAACAGCCAGGTGGAGAACTTCGTTTCGGGCCGGTAGGTATCCAGATTCTGGTACACGCGCACGAACACATCCTGGGCGACATCGTCCGCGTCCTGGGCGTCGCCCACCATGCGGAAAACGAAATTCACCACGGGACGTTTGTAGCGCCGCATCAACTCGTCAAATGCGGCGGCATCGCCCGACTGGATTTGCCGGACAATCTCGGAATCTGGTTGTTCGTGAAGTTGCATGACTGACCTGAGACGGACACAAGAGACACCACGGGCGTGGAGCTCGGTCTCAGATCAGGAAAGCATGCGTCCAAAGGTACGCCGAGGAGGCGGCGGGTGTCGAAGCGTTCGCTCCCGCGGCCAACGCGGGGCGGCACGCGACCTCGCCCACAAGCAACATTGTGCCCGCTGACATGACCGTGACCTTTACCACCCAATGACCGGGGGTTGGCGTGGTACGAGGCGGCGTCTGGTTCGACGCCGGCCGGGTTGGCGCGGACATATCGCAATGGCAATGTGCGCCCCGACAGCAATCCATCGGCTGCGACCGCTCGTGAGCGCAGGGCGCGGCGGACGGTTCGCAGGAATCGGCGCGCATGGGCAGGCCACCCGTGAGCAAAACCACCACGAGCGTCGTTAGTACTCTCAAAGCCTTGCGCATTAGTCAGGGAAGGTTACGACGTCTACCGCGACTCGTCAAGGAACCGCCGCCAGGCAATCCGGAAAAGGCGGCACTTGCGTAGTGCATTGGAGTGGAATAATACTTTCATTCGAACCATGAATATCCAACCTAATGCATGGCGCAGCCGACACTTGATTCCACTGTTTCTGGGCGCGATCGCGCTGGTCGCGGTCATTGTGCTGCTGGGCCAGGCGTTTGGAGAGAATACTATCCGTCAAGCCCAGCCCGCGCCCTCGTTTGTCGTGAAGGGACCGCAGGGTCGCACCATCAAGCTCGCCGATTTCAAGAACAAGGCGCTGATCGTCTGTTTTCTCGCGACGTGGGACGAACACAGCCGCAAACAGATGGGGATATTGAATGACATGGTCGGACAATACGGTGAGACGAACCTCGCCGTACTCGCGCTGGCGCTCGACCAGACAGGCCCTGACTCCCTCAAGACCTACGCGGAGCAACAACACTTGCGCTACGCGCTGCACGCGGCCGATTACGATGTGATCCAGACGTTCGGCGGCTTGACATCGGTTCCCGTGACGTTTGTCATCGACAAGAACCAAAACGTCATCGACAAACTCGTCGGCGTCACCGAGACGAATGCCCTCGATGCCGATATAAGAGCCATTTTGAAGCAATGAAACGGCTCCGACTGTCCATTCTGGCGCTGGTGGCGCTGGCCGTCTGGTTTGTGCCACGGGCGTGTGACGCGCAGCAGGCCGAGTTCAAGGTCGATACCCTCCTGTCGGTGGACAAGCTCACGCCGAACGCACACTTCCGGCTGGCGGTGGTCATCGATGTCGGCGCGCACTGGCACATCAACGCCAACCCCGTCAACGTCGAGGGCCTGATCCCGACCACGCTCACGCTCCAGCCGCCGGCGTCCATCGTCATCGATCGGATCGCGTACCCCAAGGGCGCGACCACCAAGGTCGCGTGGTCTGACGGCCCGGTCGCGCTGTACACGGGCCGGACGATCATCTTCGCCGAAGGACACGTGAGCGCCGATGCCAGGACCGGGCCGCTGAAACTCGAAGGCACGCTGCGGTACCAGGCGTGCAACGACAGTGTCTGCATCGCGCCGAAAAACGTCCCCATCGTCCTGGACACCGAGATCGTCTCCGAATCGCAGAAGCCGCAGGCCGTTCACGCCGACATCTTCGGCGCGACGCCAAGCGCGTCGCTAGCGCCGCTCGTTACCGCCGGCAACGCGGGTGCGGACAGTCCCATCGCCACGCTAGTGCGCGAACGGGGATGGTTTGTCACGATCCTTGTGGTGTTCCTGGGCGGGCTGGCGCTGAACCTGACGCCGTGCGTGTATCCGATGATCGCGATTACGGTCAGTTACTTTGGCGGCCAGGGTGGCGAGCGAAACGCGCGCCGCGCCTTTGTTTCGTCGCTGATCTATTGCCTGGGAATTGTGCTGACGTACTCGACGCTCGGACTGATCGCGGCGCTCACCGGCTCGCTGTTCGGCTCGGCGCTGCAAAGTCCCGTTCTGCTCATTGGCATCGCACTGCTGCTCGTCGCCCTGGCCCTGAGCATGTTCGGGTTGTACGAATTGCAGCCACCGCAAGTTCTCATGCAACGGGCCACGGGCCTGTCGTCAAAGGCCGGTTACATCGGCGTGTTCTTCTTTGGCGCGGTGATTGGCGTGATTGCCGCGCCGTGTCTTGCGCCATTCGTTGTCGCGCTGCTGGCGTTTGTCGGCCAGACCGGCAACCCGTGGCTGGGCTGGTGGTTGTTCTTCGCGCTCGCATTGGGACTGGGCCTGCCCTACGTCGTGCTCGGAACATTTTCGGGATTGCTGAGTCGCCTGCCGAAATCCGGCACGTGGATGGTATCGGTGAAACGCGTGTTCGGCGTTGCGCTGATTGCTGTTGCCGCCTGGATCACCAGCCCGCTGTGGCTCAACCTCGGCGCCTCCGGTGAAGGCGGCGTCGCCTTTGAACCGTATGCCGCCGCGAAAGTCCAGCAGGCAGCCGCCGATCATCGTCCGGTGTTTATTGATTTCTCGGCGGAATGGTGCGGTCCATGCCGCAAGATGGAGCGCACCACGTTCCGCGACAAGCGCGTCCTGGAGGAATCGAAACATTTCACAGTGCTCAAAGCCGATCTGACGCATGAAGGCTCGCCCGATGTCGAACAGTTGCGCAAGGACTTCGGGATCTGGGGCGTGCCCACGCTCGTATTCATTGGGCCCGACGGTCGGGAGCACAGCGAGTTGCGTCGCGTTGAAAACGTCACGCCCACCGAGCTTTTGGATTTGTTGGCAAAGGCCAAGAGCGTGGCACCGACAAACTCGAACACCGCCCGCGCCCCCGATATCCCGCCGCAATTGCTGAATCCGTTCTAGCCGGTCGTCAATCAAGCAGCAGGGCGTTGACGAACCATTGTGGCAGGCGATGCCTGCACGGCAATTCACTTCAGGGCGATTTTGGCAATCGCCTCTTCCAAGACAAGTCTGTCGTCGAGTTGCGTGGAGACGAGTTGGTGGTTTGCTTCCAGCAGCAAATCCATGGCGCGGATCAGTTCGGATATGGAAAAGTTTGTCGCGGCGAGGGCGCAGCGGTAGAGCCGCCAGGCATTCGGGAGCGCGCCTTCCTTCGTCCGCGGGAAATGGGCTGTCGCCTGCTCGGGCAGGCGCTCGAAGGCTTTCACGAACTCGAAGTTGCCGCCCTGACCGTCGCGGACGCTGATCAGTTTGCGTTGCATCAGGTCTTTCGCCAACAACATCAGTCGAAACTGCGCGACCAGCATCATCAACACGCCCATCGGTTGCTCGCCGGCATCGAGCAGGTTTTCCAAGGCGTGGATGGCGTGGGACGTGTGACGCGCGCCGAGGGCATCGGTCAATTCCCAGATGACGGCCTGGCGCGAGGCGGAACAGATTGCGCGGACATCTTCTTTCGTGACGGCGGCGCGTTTGCCGACGTAGACGAAAAGTTTTTCCAATTCGTTGGCGATCTCGCGCAGATTTGGAGCGACGAGTTCGCGGAACGCTTGCACCGCGTCGGGATTCATCGTCTTGGCGTCGGCGCGCGATTTCGACTGGATGAACGCCTCGATATCCTCGTCGGCGTCGCCCTTCCCTTCTTCGAGCATCTCGAAAAATTGAACCTCGCCGATTTTTTCGAGGGTCTTGTAGAGCGTCTTGCGCCGGTCGGTGCCGATGGCGCTGATGAGCAGCGTCACGCCGTTGCCCAGACCGGCCTTGAGCAGGTCGGCAAGTTCGGCCAGTGACTCCTTCACCGCCTCGGCACGGGTCGTCGGGCTATCGGCGAGAAGGTCGGTGTTCTTGAGCCAGACGAGCTTGTCGCCGCCGCCGAACAGGCCGACCGTGTTCAACGCCTCGCGAAGACGGGAAAGGACCTTGAGGGCTTCATCCTGATTCGTCACCGAACCTTCGATAATCTCCAAACCGAATTCGCCGGCCTTCTTCGGCGCGAGTTTGTCGGCCAGCTTTGCGGCGGTTTCCTTGATCGAAAACTCGTCCGCGCCTCCGATGAGGTAAATGGATTTGGTTTTTGTGGCGGCTACCGGCATGGCAGCAGTTTGCGGATGGTGGGGCGTGGTGTCAAGCAGGGCGCGGCACGCACTGGAGCTTAGAACAAGGTTGACATTGCCATTCCACAGTGACGTAATATCTTTGTCAGGCGGCATTGAACACATGAAAGGTTTCAATGTAAGATTTGCAGCTTATCTGACGTCGTGGACTGTCGGTGTCGCTCTCATCCTGGTTGGTGTCACCCGGCTGTTTTTTATTGGTTTGTCTTTGATTATTCTTTCGTCCTTCTTTTCACATCGCGGATGGACCCGTTTTTCACGTATCCGATTTAGGACCGATCCCCCGCTTGTTAGCTTTTCCATTTTGTTTCTATACGGCGTGTGGCGCCTCATAGAAGGTTTGCGGAGCGGTGATGTTTTTGTGCGTGAACCGCTTGGAATTTGGTGGTTGGCTGCACTTATCGTCGTCTGGTTGTGGGGGGTAGGCGCAGAGTATCGACACTGGTGGTCCGAACGCAGGTTGGCAGGTTCTGCCTAGCACTGTGCTGGAGGCGATTGGCAGCCATTAGACCATTCACGCCACGTCGCCTTGTGTTTGTCGTTTCACCGTCTTGACACTACCAACGTTGGTGTTTCTGGGCGGACTCGGCTTGCGGCCTGCAATGGGACGGCATGGCGGGATACCCCGAAACGACACGGGGCATCGCGCCCTACAAAACGTCAGGCGCTTCACCCTTCGACGCCGCTCAGGGCAGGCAGAAGCGCCTCGACAACAGCGGTGGGCAAGCGGATGACCACCGGATATACTGGCAGGGGATGGAACCGGAAGGCTCGACTCAGTTGTAATCGAGACGGTCATAGGAACCGACGGACGCACAGCAAAGAGAAAATGATGCAGGCCGAACTTCCCACCTGGCTGGAGAACGTGAGCGAGGAGCTTCGCAAGCAGGCGTTTTTTCCCAGCATCCACGCGCGGAAGAGCAACACGTTCAAGGTTGGGTATTGGCTCGGACACGGCCTGGCGGTGTTGCCGCTACGCCGGGAGTTTTTGGCACAGAGTGGGTTGGAGTCGACTTCGCCGGCGAGCGACGATGATGCGGAGTTGTGGATGGTGGCAACGGTGACCGCGGGTGCTTGTTCTAAGCAGCCTTCTGAGGCCTTGGAGTATTTTCGCGGTTTTACACTTGGACTCCAGAGGGGGGTTGCGGAGCAAGGAGTTTGAGGTTCCCGGCACGAGGCAAACTTTCGCGACGTATATGCTGCTGGTGAGAAACGAAGCCCAGGTGGAAGAGCTTCGGTTGCGAGGCGGGTCCACCCGCGAGTTGGCAGATTTCCTTTTGACAAAGATGCCGGCTGCGCAAGGGCGGCGGATCCGAGAGAACGCGACGCTTCATGACGCGTTTGTGAAGAAGATCGAGAAGATTTGCCAGCGTATTGGGTTGTCCGTGGCTTCACGGGGGCGTCCCCGCCGAAAATCAGACAGACACTGAAAGTAGCTGTCTGTTTTTTTCATTCCCGCATGGGCTAGAATTGGGTCGTGATTTCGAAAGAGTCACGACGCAGGGGATGGCCCTCGATAGTCATTCCCACCAAACCAAGTTCGCAGGCTAAAGCCTGCGGCTACAGGATTGCCCGCCAAAACGCTTTAGGAAGGAGAGAGCCATGAATGAGACTGAGGGAACCCCCACGAACGTATCGCTGCAGAGGCTGGAAGCGAATCGGAAGAATGCGCAGAAGTCCACGGGGCCGAGGACGGCGAAGGGCAAGGCGATTGTGGGGATGAATGCGGTCAAGTGGGGGATTTTCACCAAGAGGGTGGTGGTCCATGGGTTGCAAATCCGTGAGCGGTCGAAAGAATTCGAGGAGCTGCGGGAGCGATTGCGGGAGGAACTGGCGCCGGTGGGGGCGGTGGAGGAGATGCTGGTGGATCGGGTGGTGACGGCGCACTGGCGGCTGCGGCGGGCGTTGACGGCGGAGGCGGGGGAGATCGCGCTGAGCGTGGACGGGGGGCACTGGGAGCGTAAGAAGAGCCAGCCGGAGGAGTTCCGGGCGTTCTTCCGGGGATTTCACGATACGCTCACTGAAATGGAACAGTCGGCGCGGGGTTTGTCGTACCTGATCCGCGTGTTGGATGAGCTGCGGGAGCGGGCGAGGCACGAAGGAGAAGTTACCGAGGCGGCGTTGGGGCAATTTCGGCGCCGGTTCGGCGAGATGGGTAATGCCTTGACGCGAGAACTGGAGGGATTGCGGACGGAGTTGGCGACGAATCCGGGCGGATTGAGCGCGGAAGCGCTGAAAGAGAAGATTCAGCAGGCGATCCTGGGGCGGGTTGAGGGGAGGCTGAACCTGTATCGGTACTTGAGTGGGGAATGCGAGGAACGGGAAGAGAAGGAAGAGGAGGCGCGGCAGGCGGCGGAGGTGTTGCCATCGCCGGGGGTACTGGACAAGATCCTGAAGTATGAGGGGAAGCTGGAGCGACAGTTGTATCGAGCCATGAACCAGCTCGAACGACTGCAGAGGCGTCGGAACGGGGAGCTGGTGCCGCCACCGATCACTGTGGATGTGTCGTAGGGAGCGTGGAGCGATGAGAAATATGTTTTTTGGCAAAACAAACCCAACGTTTTTGAGGGGATATGCGATGTCGATCAACTTGTGCGGCAACTGGTTGTGGAGCGAAAGTACGGTGATTTTGTGTTGGGTTTGTTTTTCCGAAAATTGGGTTTGTTTTGGGGTTCTTTGACATGCCGGAGCGCGAAACGGAGGTGCGTTGACTTGTCTGGGAGCCAGTCCTATAAAGGCGTCATGGAACATCTCTGGGCGCCGTGGCGGATTCGGTACATACTTGGGGAACGGGAGACAGGCTGTTTTTTCTGTCGGAAGTCGCAGGAGTCCGATGACGCGAAGAACCTGATCGTCATTCGCGAGCGGAACTGTTTCGCGCTGCTGAACACATACCCCTACAACGTCGGTCATTTGATGGTCGCGCCGTACAAGCACACGGGCGAACTGGATGAGCTGTCCGAGCAGGAACTCTCCGAATTCATGTCGCTAACCCGTCGCTGCAAGCGATTGCTCGCCAAGGCGCTCAAGCCCGAGGGCTTCAATATCGGCATCAATCTAGGCCGCTGCGCCGGCGCGGGCGTGCTGGACCACGTCCACATGCACATCGTCCCCCGGTGGAACGGCGACACGAACTTCATGCCCGTGCTCGCCGACACGCACGTCGTCCCCCAGGCGCTGGAGGAGTTGTATGCCGGGTTGCGGAAAAACATCGAGAACGGAGAGCGGTAAGCGGAAAGGATTCACGGGAACGCTTTGACGGGCGTGACCGCAACGGTTATACTGGACGGGTGAGGCTGCCGAAGCAAATAGCCGTCATGCCGCTGCCCAACGCGATTTTGTTCCCGCGGGTGTTGCTCCCGCTGTACATCTTCGAACTGCGCTACAAGCAGATGCTGGCGGATTGTCTCAACGGAGGGCGGATGTTCGCGGTCGCGCTGCTGCGCAAGGGCTGGGAAAAGGAAGGCCGCAATCCCGCGCCCCACCCCATCGCTGGGATCGGCGTGATTCGGACTTGTGTGGCGCGTCCCGACGGGTCGGCCAACGTGATTTTGGAAGGCGTGGCCCGGGTGCGCGTGACCGAGTACGTGAGACTTCGGCCGTACCGCGTGGCGCGGGTCGAACCGTTGAGAGGTTCCGATGAAGCCGAGGCCACCCAACGCACGCCGCTGCTAAAAATTGTCACCGAACTGGCCAAAGCGCGGGCGCGCATGGGCGTGGAACTGCCGAAATCCGTCCTCTCCGCATTGCGCTCGGTCAAGAGCGCGGATTACCTTTCCGACCTCGTGAGTTACACGCTGCTGGACGATTACTACGAGAAGCAGTCCATGTTGGAAATACTGGACACGAACGAACGGCTGGAGAAACTCGTGGCCCTGCTGCAAAGGAAGGTCCACCAGTTCGAACTCTGGAAAACGCTTCAGGGCAAACTGCCGAATAAACATGTCGGATACAATTGACGCGACCGCGCAGCCGGCGACGAGGCTCGAACCTGTTGCCGCCTTGCATGGGGTCGGCGCGAATCTCCGGGTTCCCGCGCGCGATTACGTCCGGCTCGGGCAGGGGTTTTATTTCGTTTTCTGGGGACTGCTGGTGACCGTGCTGATGGGGTCGCAGTTATTGATCCTCAGCGAGATCCCGCCATTTGCGGAACTCTTCCTTGGTCTGGGCGTGCTGGCGACGACGGTCGGTTCCTGGCGGTTGTATCAAGTGCGGAGCCTGGGAGCCCTCTGGCACCATCGAACGCGCACCGCGCTGGCCCTGGCGGGGTTGATGGTATATTTTTGCCTGTTTGTCTACCTGTGGCGGTGCGTTCCGGACAACAACTACCTGTTGACGAACGTCTTCGCATTCGGCGCCGCCGGCATCCTGTACATCATTGCCTTCAACCGCGTGGTCGCCGTGTTGGCGGCGATTCTTAGCCGCAAGGACATGGCGCTCGAATCGCGCGTGTTCGGCACGGGCAACATCGGCCTGTTGCTCCTCCCGTTCGCGGGTATCATCGCCTATATCGTTGTGAGCGCCGTTTTGCGGAAGGGCAACCTGCTTTCCGAAGTGCGGTTCGTCCTCGGCCGCGCCAACCTGCTGGTGATCATCGTGCTGTTGCTGCCGTTTTCCCTGACATTGTCCCTGGCGTGGAGTTGCAAGGACGCCGTGTTGCGACAGCTATCGAATTTGGATCATCCAGAAGACTACGAAGCCGACAGCCCATGAATGGCTATCGCCACCGCTTCCCCCGATACGGAACGCTCGGCCTGATTATTCTCCTGCTGATGGAGACGGCGGTCTTCTGCTCACAAACGGACGCGTTTCCGGAAGTCGCCTGGTGGCAAATCACGACGTGGGCCACACCCGTCTGCTGGTGGGCCTACATCCTGATCGTCGACGCCTGGATCTACCGCCGCAAGGGCGCGTCACTGCTCACGGACCGACGCGGGTCGCTCGTCATTCAATGCATCCTGTCGATCGTCTTCTGGTGCTTGTTCGAGGCGTACAATCGGGTGATGCCGGGCTGGCGGTACGTCCATTTGGAACAGAACCTGTCAGTGCGTTTGCTGGGATACGCCATTGCCTTTGCCACGATCATGCCGGCGTTGTTCCTGACCTGCGAGTTTCTCCAGAGTCACGAATTCTTCGGGCGAGCCTGGAGGCCGAAAATTCGGTGGGGTCGCGGCGCGCTCGTCACATCGGTCGTGGTGGGCGCGGTGTTTGTCCTCGTGCCACCGTTGATGCCGCCCCAGACACGCGGGTATTTGTGGGCGTTCGTGTGGATGGGTTGGTTCTTCCTGCTGGAACCGTTCAACTATTGGCGCGGACTGCCCAGCATCTACCGCGATTGGCAATACGGTGACCTGTCGCGCACGCTGCAATTGTTCGGGGCAGGGGCTGTGTGCGGCTTGCTGTGGGAGTTTTGGAACATGTGGGCCTACACCAAGTGGGTCTACATCTTTCCGCTCGGCCAGAATGCGAGATACTTCCAGATGCCCCTCGTCGGCTTCCTCGGTTTCCTGCCGTTCGCCCTCGAGTACTTCACCATGTTCCACTTCGTCGCCTCGTTTTTCACTCGCGACGACAAGCTTGGCATCTGAGGCTGTCAGCTCAACCGGCCCTGGAGGCCGCGCTCGGGAAGCTCTCCATGATCTCGCCCGGTTTGCGCTCCACCAGCGGGTCCCAAAAGAACATGCGGAGGCACGCCCACGTCTTCACCGGTGGGCTGTGCGGCTGGACGCGCCCTTCGCGGATGGCGCGAAAGATCGAGGCCATGGTCGGCTCTGCGTCCACCATCGTGTAATGGCAACCGAACATCCAAAGATTGTGCGCGTCGGAACTCGCTACCACCGGTTTATGGTGTTTCCGGGCGATCCGCACCGCGCGCTGGTTGAAAATATCCAGCCAGGAAAAATGCATCGAAGCGTACTCGACCGCCTCAAACAGGTCGATGTTCGGCTCGAAGTCCCGGCCGAGACTGTGACCTTGCGGATAGCATGGGTGCGGCGCCACGATCAACAGATCCTCACCGCGTTCGCGCTTGTAGGCGCGAAGATCGTTGAACGTGAGCAGCTTTTCCGCATCGCGCTGGGTGATGTTATAGAGCAACACATCGCGACCCTGGATGTTCCACTCGACCGCGCGAATGAGCAGCAGCCCCTTCTGCCGCGCGTAATCGAAGACCCGCTCATCCTCGATAACACGGCAGTGAAGGGTGATGGCGATCGCGCGGTAACCGAGTTCAACGGCGCGGTCGATCAACGCCGTCGCCGGATAGCGCAACCCGTCCTCGGGGTCTTCCCCCGAGTGCATATGCATGTCCACTTTGATCATCCGCTCACTTCCTTCACCGTTCCATCGGCCAAGAAGAACAGCAGTTTCTCAGCAAGCTGAATGCCGGCCACCTGGCGGAGCGCAGCCTCATACGCCTGCAGTTGCCGGGTGTACTTTGCCACTTCGATGCGCGCGTCCGTTTTGTAGTCGACCAGCACCCACCGGCCATTCTCGCAGAACAACAGATCGATCTTTCCCTCCATCAACCCTTCGCCCACGACCTGAGTAAAGGGCAATTCCCGATAAACCTGATCCGCGCGTCGCGCGCGCGCCAACAACTCCGAACCGAGCGCGTTGCTGACCAGTTCAACCGCGCGGCGCTTGTCTCCATCACTCAGACCCGTCCGCGCAATGAACTGCTCGATTTGCCCGCGTTGCTGCGAGGCGGGTGCTGTCAAATCGACGATTTCCAGCGCGTCGTGAACGGCACTTCCGAAGTCCATCGCCTTCTCGCGTTCGGCGCCAGCCGGCTCGTCGTCACGTGGCTCCGCCTCTGCGGCCAGTTTCGAGGGACTGACTCGCGCCAACGGCCTGGCCGCGCGCGCGAGCAATTTGGAGCGAGACTCCTGCCATTCACGCCGCCTGCCGGCCAGCTGTTTCACCGAGACGGTTCTTGCTTCCGTCTTCCCAACCTCGACACCCGCAGCACCCAGCGATTCCAAATCCGGCGCCTCCACCAACGCGCCGGCCTCGGGCTTGAATCCGCGTGCCAACAGATCGATCCGCCCTCCCTTCTCCGCGAACCACGGAATCACCAGCCGCTCCTTTGCACGCGTCGCCGCGACGTACAGCAACCGGATTTCTTCCGCTTCCTCGCGCTTGCCATGCTCCTCGTCCGCTTCATCAAAACCCGCCGTTCGCATGCCGGCAAATCGCAATTCCCATCCGCCATCACGGCTGAACAACAACCTTGCCCCCGTATCCGAAGACCGTCCTGCCAGATCGGCCAACACGACCACGGGAAACTCCAGGCCCTTCGCCTTGTGCATCGTCAGGATCCGCACCACATTGTCCGTTTCCTCGCTGGCCGGCGACGGTTCTTCCTCGATGCCGCCCAGCACCGTCTCATGCAACCGCCGCACAAATGCGCGGACCGAACGCAGGCCCAGGCCTTCGAGTTGTCGGGCCAATTCGAGGGCCTTCAGCAGGTTCGCCACACATTGGGCGCCGTCGGGTTGGCTGGCAAAGAACGCTTCGCAGATCCTGACACGGGCGAACACATGGTCTACGTAGCCCGGAACCGAGAAATCATGCCGGCGATCGTGTAATTCGCGCAACAGTGTGAACGTCGATCTTGCCTGTTCCGACGCGTTGGCGGGGACATCGGCCAGGTAGTCCAGCTTTGCGTCTTGGGAGATCAGGAACACGAGTTCATCTGCCCAACCGAACAACGGAGAGCGCAAGGTGGCCACCAGATTGAGTTTGTCGGCTGGATTGTCGAGACATGAGAGCAGAGAGGACAGTGTTTGGATTTCCTGCCGCTGATAGTACCCCTTCCCGCCAATGACGCGAAAGGGCACGCCGTGCTCACGCAGGACATCGCTGTATGTCTCAACTCCCGTGAAGCTGCGGAACAGCAGCGCCACGTCGCCCCACTGGCGGGCGCCAGTCGCCACCTGTTGGTGAAGATAGCGGGCGACGGCCGCTGCTTCGGCGCGACGCAATTCATCCGCCGTTGTCTTGAGGAACTGTTTCGGCCGAAGCAATGTCACCGCCGCTTCCGTGGTCTTCAGATCCGGCCGGGGTTTCAGCACAACATAGTCAGGCTGATAATTGCCGTTCTTGGGTTTGACGATAATCTTCGAAAAGACCTCGTTCACCCAATCAAGAATCGTGGATTTGCTGCGGAAGTTCTGCTGAAAAGTCAGCGTCTTGCCCGTCTGTTCGATTTGTTGACGGGTGCTGGCGTACATCTCGATATCAGCGCGGCGAAATCCATAGATGCTTTGCTTGGGGTCGCCGACGACAAACAGCTTGCCCGAAGCGCCTTCGCCGAGCAGAAGCACCAACTCGGTTTGCACGGGATCGGTGTCCTGAAATTCATCGACGAGCACAAACTTGAACTGCCGCTGCAAGTCGTTTCTGACCTCTGTGCTGTCGCGGAGCAGATTGCGCGTTTTCACCAGAAGATCATCAAAATCCAGTATCGCGCGCTCGTGTTTGACCCTTTGAAAATAATCCATGAACCCGCGCAGCCAAGCGACCAGTTCGACGAGCAGGTTGTGATCTGCCGCAGCGTCGAAATCTTCCAGCAACGATTTCAGGTCTTTCACCACGTCTTTCATCTCACGGAATGCGTCTTCGCCATCAAAATGCGCCATCGCCCGCGGCGTGATCATTTCCAGGGACCGAAGCACCGCGATCTGGCGCTCGGTCGATGCCCGTTCCAACGACGGCAGCGTGTCGAGCAAGGTTCGCGCGCGGAGATACGCATTCTCCTTGCGTTCCACGAAATGTTTCAGGCATCGCTCCAGGGTCGGCGCGGACGACCTCAATTCCGCCACCACTGTTGCAACGTCCAATGGCACGGGCTCCGGCACGGTTGCGAATGCGAGTTGGTCGCGATGATCGACCAGCAGCGCAACCAATTCGGGAAGCCTGTCCAACTCCACGCCGCGCATCAGCGCCTGGTGCAACGCCGGCGGATTTCTTGCCAATTCGGCTTCCAGCCACCCGTCCCATGCCTCTTCGAACAAGAGTCGCCGCTGCAATTCATCGGCGACCGTAAACTGCGGATCCACCACGGCCTCCACCGGGCGCTCACGCAGAATCCACGCGCAGAAGGAATGGATCGTGGTGACATGCGCCCGCTCCAGGTCGCTCAAGGCTTCCGTGAGTTTGGTTCCCGTGAGTGCTTCCTCCAGTTTCTCGCGCAACCGCAACTTCAATTCCCCTGCGGCCTTCTCCGTAAACGTGATCGCGACGATCTCGCGGAGCCGCGCGCGACCCTTGCCCACTGCCGACACGATGCGCGCCACCAAGGTGGTGGTCTTGCCCGTGCCCGCCGCGGCCTCGACGAAAAACGTCGTATCGAGATCGTTCGCCGCGGTATCCCGCGATGCATGGTCGACCGGCCGCGTCATTTCACGCTCTCCTTGATCGACCAGAAGGGTTCCGTGCGCGGATCGTCGCGCTTCCGTTCGTACAGTTTCAGGATGCCGTTGCCGCAGATCGCGCGGTAATCGCACTGACGGCAGCCCTCGGCAGTGGCGTACTGCGCGAACACACCGCCGCGAATCATATTGGCCGCGGTGTCGAGCAGGTGGGACAATGCAGGACGTTGACCGTCCAGTGCTTCGTGCGTGAAGGTGACTGTTCGATACCCCCCGCGCAAGGTAAAGTAAAGGCAACTGGCCGAGTCGACCCTGACCTTTGGCAACAGGTTCTCCGCCGCGAGAATGTACAACGGCAACTGAAGTGTTTCACCACCCGCCAGCGAGTCGTCCCGGACATTGCGCGATACCCGGCCCGTTTTGTAGTCCAGCACGCGCGCGCGCATGCCGTCGTCGCTCCGGTCGATGCGATCGATTGTGCCACGCAACCGCACGGGCGGGGCGACAACAATGCCGTGAAATTCCTTTTCGAAGTCTGTTGGGCGCCAACCAACGGACGCATTCCGATCGCGTTCGATGAACGCAGCCAGTTCCTCGATAACAATCTGCTTCTTGACCTCCCAGACAGTTGGGTAGCCGGTCACGCCACGGCGCTGAAACTCATCAAAATGCCTTTTGGCTACCGTCGCGATATCGCGGGCGTGCGATTGGTAGTAGTCCTCCAGAATCGCATGATAGAGCGAGCCGAGATCCAGAGCGTCGATCGAAAGCGCCGCCTCGGGTTCCTCCCATCGCTCGATGCCGAGGATATGCTTTTGGAAATAGTAGAACGGGCAACCGAAGAAATCCTCCAGCGAGGTGGCGCTAATCACGAGTTTTTCCAGGCCGAAACGCTCACGGAGGACCTCCCGCGCATTGTCGCCAGCAAGCAGACCGTCGTACGCGGTGAGCGCTTGCTCGCGCCAACGTGTGCCTGCGTTCCCAACGCCTTCGGCCAACAGGGCTGACACATGGCGGAGGTAGCCGTGCTTGTCCGCGACCGACATAAGTCCCCCCAAATCAAACTCGCGTTCGTTCAACGGCTCTGCGACCGGACGGACTGGCGATAGCGGAACCTTGACGGCGCGTTCGTCGAGTGCCTGAAAGTTGTTCGCGCCGGCGTATTCCAGCAACAGAAACGATGCCATGCGGGGACGCGATGTCGACGGCTCCAACCGCGGATAACCGAGCACAAGTTTCTCGCGCGCCGCCTCCGTGGTGAGCGAGAACAAGAGCCGCTCCTCCTCGTACCCGTCGAGCTTGTGGGGCAGGTCCGGGCTGATGCGGGCGCGTTCCTCATCGGTCAGGAGCGGATCTTCGCGGATGACGCGCGGGAAACTTTTTTCCACGAGACCGAGCAGAATGACCAGCGGCCACGACAAGCCGCGGGCGCTCATGACGTCGCCGACAAAGATACCCCCGCCCTGGAATTGCTCTGGTTGGTCGGAGGTTGCTTCGACCGCTTTCCAACAATAATCAGCGAACGTCTCGAACGGCACTCGCGGCTGAAACTCCTCCAACCCGGCCAGGGCGCGGATACAATCGACGATGGCTTCGCTCCTGCCACCCAATCCGCGGAATGCGGTGATGAGCGTGGTGCTATATTCACTCCATTTCGCTTCGCCCGGCAGCCCACCGAGAAGCGACATGAGTTTCCTGACGAACGCCAACACCTGTTCGGCATCACGATGCCATCGCTCGCGATACCGTCCGTCATCTGCCTCCCGTCGTTGTTTGTCGGGTCTGGACGACGCCGCTTCGAGACGTTCGATCCACTGCTGCTCTCCGCCAACGATGCCGAGTTGCACGGAGAGCGCGTCCCAGTGCGAGCGCGGGCCGGTATGACATGCCAACTCCATCACGGATGCGCGGCTAAAATCCGAGCGGACCGTGGCCAACAGCAACGACAACAGGCGGGCATCTGTTTGTTCAGCCAGCGGGCGGCCACCACGGAAGTACGCTTTGATTCCGAGGCTGCCGAGCGTGTCCCGCAGGATCGCGTCGTATTGTTCCCGGCTTCGGCAGAGAATTGCGACGTCGTTGAAGGAACGGCCCTCTGCCGCCACGTACGCGAGCGCTACGCGCACGGCCTCCTGCACTTCACTCGTCTCGCCCGGGCAGGAGAGAATTGTGGCAATGGGTTTGATGCAGGCCGCGTCCCCTGACGCTGCGCCGCGTGAGGGCACGCGGCCTGCAACCTCGTACTGCTGCGACCGAAACCACTCCAAGAGCGGTTCCGCGTACACGTTGTGGCCGGGCCACGGGAAGAAGACCGTAGTCGGAGAGAGTTGCAACACAAATTTCCTTTGAACAGCCGTAAGATCGTAGAAACCGTACAGAAACGCTTCGGAGCCCGCGTCCGGCACCTTTGGGCTCTGATACAAATCCGAGTCCGTGACGAGGGCGTGGTCCGCCAGCCATTCGCGATACGCACTGTAGGCAACCGACAACTCGGAAACCTTGCCGGACTCGCCGGCGGCTTTGCGGAACAACTCCGGCGAGACGCCCGCTTGTTCGAGGTCCTTGAACGTCTCCAACAGCGAATTGCGAAAGCCCTTGGTCTCGCGAACGGGAGCGAAATAGCTGTTGGCGGAGATTTCATTTCGGGCGATCTTGTCACAAAGAAGTTCAAGGCCGAGTCGGGGAGCCTGGTGCGCTTTCGGCAAAAGGTCTTCCAGGACGCGGAATCGCAGATTGACGTGACCGTTGGGCAGCATTCGGGCCAGCGTCCGTTGAAGATGAAGGCCCAGCAGGCGCGTGGGGACGATGATCGTCAGCGCAGTCAACACGCCACGCGCCTTCTTCCGTGCCGAAACCTCGTCCGCCAGGGCTGCCTCCAACACAGGTTGAAACGAACCCACGTGGATTTTGCGTGGCGTTGACGCGGAAAAATTGCTAGTTGTACTCACGGCGAATGAAAATCCTCGCGAAGTATATCACACGCCAAGCAGTCATTACGCTGCTTCTGACAATCGGTGTATGCACCTTCGTGCTGCTGCTGGCTCGTATCCTCAAGCAACTTAGCGACATGTTGGTGAACCAGAAAGTTGGTCTGGAAGTGGTCGGTTACTTCGTGCTCCTGATGACGCCGAACGTCCTGAGTCTCTCCCTGCCAATGGCGATGTTGGCGACGGCGATACTGATTTTCGGGCGCATGAGCGCCGACAACGAAGTCATCACCATGCGCGCCAGCGGAATGAGCCTCGGGCAGGTCGTGGCGCCGGTCATCCTGCTTGGCGCGGTGGCGAGCGCGTGTTGCCTGTACATCAATGCCAACCTCGCCCCGTGGTGCCGATTCGAGTTCAAGACCATGTTTGTCCGGCTCGGCTCGGAACGTCCCATGGCGCTGATCGAGGAAGGCACCTATATCAAGGATTTCCCCGGCTACGTAATCTACGCAGGCAAGAAGAAGGGAAACATCATTGAAGACGTGACGATTTACTCGCTCGACGAGAGCAACAACGTCGTGTCCAGCCTGCGCGCGCAAAAAGGGATCGTCTCCTCGATGCCCGAGGAACGCAAACTCCTGCTCGACCTGTACAACGTGCGCGGTGTTTTTCCGCGCGATTCGAAGGAACCCACCAACATCCACAAGATTCGACCAGACACCACGGCGCAGCATTACCCGATCGAGATGGACCTGAGCCGCGCGCTGCGCCAAGCGCGGGCGACGCGGCAGTTGGGGGATCTCGTGTTCTCGGAACTGCTGGATGAGATTCGGGATTTGCGCGCGCACGGCATTTATCCAGCGGCGGCGCTTATGGAGGCGCATCAACGGGTGGCCAGCGCGGTCGCCTGTCTTGCTTTTACACTTATCGGCATTCCCCTGGGGATCAAGACGAGCCGCCGCGAAACATCGGTCGGCATCGCATTCAGTATTGCTCTCGCGCTATCGTTTTACTTTGTGATGATACTGGCCAACACGCTGAAGAGCCGCCCCGCGCTGTTCCCGGAAGCGATCCTCTGGTCGCCAAATCTCTTTTTCGAATTCCTCGGCTTGTGGTTGCTCTGGCGCGTCACGCGGGCCTGAGGCGCACCGGTCGCGCCACACTTGACATTGTTATGAAGGGGAAACTTCTCAACGCTTCTCGCCTGAGACGGTTGGCGCCCGATGTCTGCGCCGTGGCTTTTCTGGCAGCATTTCTGGGCTTCTTTTACTGGGGGTTTCTGAACGGACGATGTTTCATCTGGAACGATACCCTGACGGAGTTTTACCCGGGTGTGAATTATTTTGCCAAATCGGTCCAAGGGGGGCGGCTGCCTCTTTGGTTTCCGGGGGTCCGCGACGGGTCGCCCTTTTACTCGGATCTCCAGGTGGGCGGGTTCTATCCGGCGCAATGGCTCCTGATTCCTTTTGTTCACAATGGACGATTGCCATTCGTCGCCTACCAGAGATACATCGTATTGCATTACCTGTTCGGCGGTCTGTTCACGTATGCCTTTCTCAAGCGGCTGAAGCTCAGTCCGATCGCGGCGGTCACCGGTGCGCTCGTCTTCTGTTTCTCCGGCTTTGCTTCCCTGCGAATTGCGAGTTTTGCCGCGTTTCAGCCCGTTGCGTGGCTTCCACTCCAACTACTCTTTGTCCACCGCCTCACGCGTGATCGGAGACGGTTGTCCTGGCTCGGCCTCGTGGGCGCCATGGTCGTATCGCTACTGGCGGGATTTCCACAGGCGACCCTCTACTGTTGGTATCTGGTGACCGCATACTGGTTGTATCGCTGTTACTGCGTTCACCGCGAGGAAGTCTCCAGCCCCCGCATGGCTGTCCGCCGGGTTGCACGAAGGGACCTGCCAAAAATCGTCGGGACGTTCGTGCTCGTCTTCGGACTGGCTGCCATAATGGTGGTGCCGGGGGCCGAGAATTGGTGGCGCACAGCCAGACCGAACCGGTTATTTGAAGCCGAAGCGTTGGCTGACTCCTCGTTGCCATACGATCAAGTCCTGACGCTTTTCGTGCCCAATTTCTTTGGAACTTCTCAATCCACGGGCTCTCCGGAGCCATTCTGGGGGGTTGATCCGCACAGCCAGACTGTCATGATCAACGGTTCCGTAGGCGCCAAGCCCGGCTTCTGGCAATACTGGGAATTCGGCGCCTACTCCGGACAAATCTTCTGGCTGGCACTCTTTTTGATTCTGTTCAACTGGCGACGAATCGAAGACAAACGCGGCCTCGGGTTCTGGCTGGCCATCTGGGCGGCGGCAACGTGGTTCATGTTGGGTCGATACGGTGGCTTGTTCCAGATCCTGTACCGGATTCTTCCGGGCGTATCCCTCTTCCGTGTCCCCGCGAGAATGTCCTGTGTTGCCACGTTTGCCGCGGCGACCCTGTGCGCGTACGGGGTAGACCTCATTCGTCGTCGAGTGCAGGGGGTGCGCCCCTGGCCGGTACTACTTCCGGCAGCGGGCTTCGCCTGTCTGGCCCTGGTGTTGTACGCGGGCGGCGGACTGCTGAGTGGCGGACTGCGGAACCTCGACAGGCTGACCTGGTCCCGGCACGAGACGTTTTTCGCTCTGGTCCTGGCAATCCTGTGCGCCCTGGCCGTCTTAGGCGTGATTCGTAATCAAACGCGATGGATTCAAACGGCGTGCTTATGCAGCCTCCTGCTCGTCTCCGCTGCCGACTTTTATCACGCGTACGGAAGTTTCCACCGCGGCGCCGTCAGTCCCGACGAGTGTTATCCGGACACCAGCCGTTTGCTTTCCCTCTTGAAAGACTATCGGGAACAACGCGGTCCATTTCGATTCGGCCAGATTATCCAAGGTCGAGTCGGTGAGGAAATTGCCACGTTTCGGAACCTCCCCTATTTCCATGAGTTCCTGGAAGTCCCGGAGGGCTTCACGAGCTTTTATTTGGACTCGGTTCGGAGATTCCAGACCATTACCAATCAGGCGGCCAAGATCGACATTCAAAATATCAAGGTCACCATGGAACGTGACGAGAACGGTAAGGACTGGTTGGGCGCGCGCACGAATTCGCTGCCGCGCGCACAGTTCTTTGCACGGATTCGCCGTTACGATTCCCGAGGTGAACTGTTGGCGGCCCTGGAACGTGGCGATATTGATTGGCACAACGAGGTGGCCGTAAGCGAACCCTTCTCATTCGACGAGTTGCGCGGGGACGAGCCGAACCACGGAGCGGGCGACAACGACTCCGTTCAATTCCAGAGCCTGACACCCGAGTGCTATTCGATCACCTACAGCGTGAGCCGACCCGGCATCGTGTTTGTTTCTGAGGCTTTTTACCCCGGTTGGGCGCCCGATGACAAACACACCAGGCTGATCGAGGTCTTCGGCGCTTTCCAAGGTCTCGTGATTCCCCAAGCGGGCACCGGGCGGATCGTCGTGCGCTTCTCACCACCCGCTTTGAAGCTGGGCGCTACGATCAGCATCAGCAGCATCATGGCAACCGCCTTGCTGTGTCTCGGCAAATGGTCCCGAGGCTCAAACAACGGCTGAAGAAACTCCCCGCCTCTATGCAACTGGCGAGGTGTCCTGACGCTCCGTCAAAGTTCAATTGACGGGCACCCCCTCACCTTAATCCTCTCCCCCGAGGGGAGAGGAACAGGGTTTCACCCTCGACCAAACATGGCCTTCAAATCAAGTTTGACGAAGCACTGGTCCGGAACGTTACGCTCTGCCCAACTGTTTGCCCATCACTTCGACGATGGGGCGGATTTCCGCCATCAACTGGCCGAACTGTTTGGGTTTGAGTTGCTGGCCGCCGTCGCTGAGGGCCGTGGCCGGGTCGGGATGCACCTCCACCAGCAGGCCGTCCGCGCCCACGGCGACGGCGGCGCGAGCGAGCGGGATCACCATGTCGAAGCGGCCCGCCGCATGGCTGGGGTCCACGAATACCGGCAGGTGCGTTTCCTTCTTGGCAACCGCGACCGCACTGAGATCAAGCGTGTTGCGACAGGCATGTTCGAAGGTGCGGATGCCGCGCTCGCAGAGGATCACTTTGCTGTTACCGTGCACGCAGATGTACTCGGCAGCCAGCAACCATTCGTCGATCAACCCGGACACCCCGCGCTTGAGCAGGATGACCTTGCCCGACGCGGCGACCTCGGCCAACAACGGGACATTTTGGGCGTTGCGCGCGCCGATCTGGAGGATGTCGGCGTAAGACGCCACCATTTCCACGTCTTGCGGGGACATCACTTCGGTCACGATGGGCAATCCCGTGGCCGCGCGGGCCTGCTTCAAGATTTCAAGTCCGTCACGACCCAATCCTTGGAAGTCGTACGGGGAGGTGCGCGGCTTGAATGCGCCACCTCGAAAAAGTGTCGCGCCGTACGACTTCACCACTTTCGCGGTTTCCATCGTTTGCGCCTGGTTTTCCACCGAGCACGGGCCCGCTACGACATGGAATGTGCCGCCGCCGATCTTGAGTCCGGCCACGTCGAGCACGGTATCGCGCCCTTGATATTCGCGGCTGACGAGCTTGTACTTCTTCTGAATGGGAGTGACGCTCTCGACCTGGGGCAGGACGATGAGGGATTCGAGAGTGTGATGGTTGCGTTCATCGCCGATGCAGGCGACGACCGTGCGTTCGACGCCGCGGATCAGGCGGGGCTCGTAGTTGAACTTCTTCACCGCGTCCGCGACCTGCTGGACATCCTGTTCACTGGTTCCCGGCTTTAGCACGATGATCATTCCTTTGCTCCTTATGTCCTGTACGCGGTGCGGTTTTGGGAATAAAAAAACCGTCCCGCGCCTGCGGGACGGTTTGGTGTCAACGTTTCCGGCATCAACACATAGCCCGCAGACAGGGCTGGCTAAAATAAAACCAATAATACGACGCCCGGACTGCGGTGATGTTTTGATGCACTGACTTCATGTTCAGTAGAAATGTAGCGAATTCGGCGGAAATTGTCAAGCTGGGGGATAGACCGGTAGTGTCCTAATTTGAAATCTTGTGCAGCAGCCCGTAAATCACAAGCCCAACCCCAAGCAGTAGCCAAATCCACACAGAGACCCAAAAAGCGGTTGGCTGTCTTTCTCGATGTGTAAAGAAGAACATCATTGGAAGTATAACTCGACCCGTAATAATGGCCACTACTCCCATCGCAATGCAAAGAAGGCCCCAGAGAATGGGTGAAATCTTCACTTCTGCGCCTTGCTCGCAATAGCAGCTCGCACAGCAGTCTGTGGAGAGTCAACGGGGGGAATCTCCAAAGCCGTGACATAATGCGGCTCGCTGCCCTCTAGGAAGCTCCATGCATAGCACCGTTTGGCCTTCGGGTGGCCGGTGATGGCAAACGATTCAACTACGCCTTCCCATACCGTCTTGCCGCCGAACATCTCCACGACCGGGGCGGACTTCTCATGCTGCGCTTTGACCTTGTGCATCACTTCTACAGCCTCGCGCAACCGCTCAATGCGTGGACTCATGCCTCAATCATATCCACAAGCTCGCGCACCGTCCACGGAGAAATGGTAACGCCCGCTTCCATCGCCGGGGTGCAACGGATGGTCTTGTGAATCTTCACGAAATTGTAATAGGCGTAATGCAATGCGACTGCGGCCCGGAAGTTCTCAATCTTTTTGGAGAAGGCATTCGTAAGCCGGGACAATCTGCGGCAGTGCATTCGCAAGGTATGATTCTGTTTTTCAACGTAGCTCGTGGAGATCAGTTCAACATTTGGATTCCCTTGTACCGGGAATCTCTCCACTTTCAGGACTTCGGGGGGAGAGTAGCGCCGTTGCTCCGCAAGCTCCGCGTGCGTGAAAGTCTTAATGATTGAGCCATAGTCTACGTTCGCCCCAAAAGCACGTTCTACAGCGCCTTCGTAGCACCTAAGGGCGTCGCTGGAAATCTGGATACGGTGAGACAGGCGAGCAGCCAAATCCTCAATGAAGCAGTTCGCCATATACTGAGAACGGTCACCAACGGCGAACGTCGGAACGAGTTTCGTTTCGGCATCTATGGCAACCCACGTCCAAATATCGCCCGCGTGTCCAGTTGCACCTTTGCGGTGCGCGGTCTTTTGCTTCATGCCCACGAAGCCCCAAACCTCATCGACCTGAATCTGGCTGGAATTAAGATTGCGAAGCTTTTCGTCCATGATGGCCTTGCAACCTTCGCCCATTCGGATTCCAAGACGCATCACCGTGTCGCGGTGAATACCGGTCATTCTTTCCACGGAGCGAATAGAGCTACCCTCGCACAGCATGGAGACCGCAGTTGCTTTCAGTTCAGGTTTCAAAGTGTTTGCCATTTGATGCCTCGTTTCTTGTTGACTTATTGTTTAACATAAAGTAGTCTGGAATGCAACAAGAAAATGATGGGTAGACCTAAAATGCGGAAGGGAGATAGGAAGCGCACAATTATGGGCGTTCGCCTGAAATCATCGCATAGGCGGCTGGTGGAAAAGGCTGCTTCGTTTGATAAAAAAGACCTATCGAAGTGGGCTCGACACGTGCTTGTAACATCGGCTGTACGTCAGATTCGTGCGGCTTCCGGGGTAGGCGCAACATGAGGCAATTGACGCACCAGTGAGAATGAGGCTAAACTATGGCATGTCGTCAGAGTCCGCTACCAAACAAGGGGGCTGGTATGCGTATAATTGAAACCGTAAGAAGTAGCGGCGGTCTTTATACGATTCCAGAAGCGGCGAAATACGCCAGAATGCCAACGGCAACGCTTACTTACTGGCTATATGGTGATCGCGTGCATACCGCCTTGCGACGCGCACAAATCGACACCGACGAAGGTCGATACCTTACGTTCTTGGAATTTGCGGAGGCTTTGGCCATTCGTGATTTGCGTGCCAACCACCACGTATCTCTACCAAAAATCCGTCAGGCGATTGATGAGGCGAAGACCACCTACAAAATCGATTACCCGTTCGCGAACAAAAAGCATAGGACATATTTGATCGGAAAGGATTTGCACATCACCGTCACCGATGAGTTGGATTTAGTCCAAATTAGCGGCAAGGGCAGAGGGCAGAAACAGATGCGCCCATGTTTGGAGCAGTTCATGCGTGATCTGGAATTTGACGAGAAGGATACCGCGTCCGCCTACACCGCTTATCGATGGACACCTCGCAAGGGGAAAAAAGAAATCATCATCAGGATGAATCCGGCCTATTGCTTCGGCGAGCCCGTTGTCGTAGGGACGGGCTATAGGGCTCGCACTCTTTGGAAGGCCGCTGTAGCGGAAGGGAGCGAAAAGAAAGCGGCAGAGAACTATGATGTTGATGTCGATTCGGTAATAGCGGCCTCTCGCTATTGTGTGGAAATTGAAAAGGCAGCGTGAAGCTCTTTTTCGATGAATGCTTGAGCAAGCGGTTACCAGTACAGATTTCCCAGATTTATTCCGAAGATTATCCCGACCTCAAGACGTTGCACCTCACTGAGTGCTATGAGCCCGGTACGCCGGACGAAAAGTGGATTCCATTGTTGGAGAAGGAAAAGGACTGGATAGTAATCACGGCTGACGACGGTATGGGCTCCAACAAGGCGAAGCTTCCACTAATCTGTGCCAAATTGGGCATCACACATATCGTGATGACTCCGGCTCTGCACCAGTCTCCCTATAGAGAGCATAAACAGGCAATCCTTTGCTTGTGGCCTCAATTCGTGTTCATTCCGCAACCACCCAAGGGCACAAAGATTTCAATGGGCTACAAGGCATTTTCGGGCCGAAACTGGCCTCATTGTAAAATTGAAGGAAAGTCGCTCGACGCATGGTGCCTAGAGCGCAAAATGGCAATCTGATTTCAAATTAGGACACTACCGATAGACCGGCGGTGCCTTAATTTGACTTTTGAGCAGATTTCGGGGCGGTGTCTTAATTTGGGGAATTATCTGCGTGACTCCCTTTGAGAAAATCTTTTGCCCCAATTCTCCCATGCTTTCTCCCAACGTTTAGCACTCTTGCTTAGCTGTTTGCCATCTTGAACCTTAACATTAGGGAACAGCTTCGTGCGAGTGCCTCCCTTAATCCTCATCCGCTTTCGTTGGCCAGAGCACGCTTCTTCTACCGCCAGTTTGGCCTGCTTGCCCCTAAGCAAGAATCCTTGATACCGCTTGTCTTCTTCTAGCCACCGAACGAAGACGTAGAAGTCTTGTCGTCCGGTCCTCACTCGTTCCGCTGAGGGCATTGGGAAGAAGGAGACTTTTTTAGATGATGCCTTAACTTGTATGTTGGCGTGCCGTGTTCCCTCTTGATTCACGGCAACGATGTCGTATGCAGGCGTATTCTTTATCGTCGGAAGTGCCACGATGCCATGGCGAGAAAGTTCCGATACGACATAATGAACGCCAGCGATTCCTATCAGTGCCTTATTGCTCAATACCCGACCTTTCATGCTTCCCATACCGTCTTGTTGCCGAACATCTCCACGACCGGGACAGACTTCTCGTGTTGCGCCTTGACCTTGTGCATCACTTCCACGGCCTCGTGCAACTGCTCAATGCGTGGACTCATGCTTCAATCATATCCACGGGCTGCCGAATCGTCCATGGGGAATTGGTGACGCGCGCTTCCGTTGTCGGTGGGCAACGGACGTTTGACTACTCGTCTTCATTCTTGAACCAGAACGCCGCGAGTTTCCGGCTCTTGGTGACAAGAACCAGACCGACCACCAATTGTACGACTGCGCCAACCGCCTCGGGCAACATGTAGGCAATTGTGTCATTCCATTTTGGCGCTCCCAGGGCCCAGGCAAAACCAGCCGCAATGCCGGCAACCAATCCCGGGATAGCGCATAGACAGACGTAAAGCCCCAGAATCTTGATCAAGACGTTCGCAAGTTGTTTTGATTTCATATACCCAGCCTGTTCGGGTGCTTGAAGACCCAAACCTGAACCTACGACGCCCGAACATCAAGGCAGGAGTTGGGCGGTTTCCTCCAAACTCCAACCGTGGTTACCGATATGACTATGGCAAGGATGCGCATTCGAAGGGGGATTAACGGGCGCGGCGACAGAGCGCCGCGGCTACACTACGACGGCAACCGGAGCGGTTGCCCTACAATGCGGCACGGACTCGGCGCGAAGGGGCGGCTCCGGGTGAGCCAGACCCCCGCCAGAACCGGACGAGAGGTGGAGGCAGGCTGGAGCGGCACGGTGAGGAGACCGGCGCTTCACAGAAGCGCCGCTACAACCGGAGCGGGACAACGGTCTTCGTTCACGCGATGCCGCCGTTGACGCGGAGGTTCTGGCCGGTCACCCAGGCGGCGGCGTCGGAGGCGAGGAAGGCGACGACGTTGGCGATTTCGGCGGGTTGACCGAGGCGTCCGAGGGCGGCCTGCTGGGCAAAGCGCTGGAGCTGTTCCGGAGTTTTGCCGTCCATGAACAACTCCGTCTCGGTCGGGCCCGGCGAAATCGCATTGACCGTGATGCGGCGCGGTCCGAGTTCCCCCGCGAGCGAACGCGTCAACTGTTCTACCGCGCCTTTGGTGGCGACATAGGTTCCGTAGTTCGGCATCATCCGAGCGGTGGTCGAGCTGGACAGATTGATGATGCGCCCGCCGTCGGCCATGCGCGTGGCGGCCTGCTGGCAGGCGAAGAACGTGCCTTTCACATTGACCGCGAAAATGCGGTCGAACTCGGCCTCGGTCACGGCGCTAACCGGCTTGGTAGACATGATGCCGGCGTTGTTCACCAGAATATCGAGCTTCCCGAAGCGGGCGATGGTTTCGTCGAAGAGCCGGACGACGTCCGCGACGCGCGCCACGTCGGCCTGAATGGCAAACGCCTCTCCGCCGGCGGATTCGATTTTGCTGACAAGTTCGCGGGCTGCCGCGGTCTGTGAGGCGTAATTCACGGCGACCGCGGCGCCGTCACGGCTGAGGCGTTCGGCGATGGCGCGACCGATCCCGCGCGATGCGCCCGTGACCAACGCGACCTTTCCTTTCAGATCATGGTTCATGTGGCCAACGATATTGAAAAACTCCGGCGCTGGCAATGCCCTGCTTGTTTTCGGAAAGCGGCGGGATGCATGTGGACACTGGCACATTTGGCCGTGTCGCAGCCGCCCCACTCTGTCGGGGCGCGTCCCCGCACGGCGACAGAGCGCCGTGGCTACATCTGTCTGTCTCGAATGGTGGCTGGCGCCCCGATACGCCCTTGTTATCCGCCAACGATATTTCTTGCTGGACGCGGTGGGGGGCGTGTGGTAGCATCCATCCGAGTTGTTGTGTTGTTTGACATAGCGGTCGGCTGACGACCACGGCAAGGGATGGCGCGATGGGGATGAGCGGACGGCTCGGAGAGCCGTTCCTACCATAGGGGAGGTAGGGCGGGCGTAAAAAAACGAATTGCGACCCAAGCACAACATGGTCGCTTCAAAAAAACATGATTGCGACCTGGGCACGACGGGGTCGCTTCAAAAAAGCGTGATTTCGTAGAACGAACCAAAGTTTATTCAAGCCGGCGTGGAAAACTGGATGAAACAAAGCCAAGTTGAGGCGTCAACGCCGCTTTGGATCGGTGCTGGGTTGGCCGAAATAGCCCTTCCAGACGATGTCGAGGCCTTCTTCGGTGAGTTTGACGGGCTGGCGGAGCAGGCGGCAGCGGTCGATGGTGCGGTCGATCAAATCGCGCGGATCACACGCCTTGGGGATGCGCCCTTCGACCTGATATTTCCGCAACAGCTGCGGAATCAGGTTTTCGTCCGCGAACAACCCACGCGAGCGGGCATACCGCAGGAAGATCTCGGTGTAGGTTTCGGGACTGGGTGGCTCGGCGTGGAGGCGGTAGCCCATGCGGCGCATGAACGCTTCGTCTTCGAGATCGGATTCGTTAAGGTTCGTCGCAAACACCACGATTTGCTCGAACGGCACCTGAATCTTCTTGCCGGTGCTCAACGTGAGGTAATCGACGCGGTATTCCAGCGGCACAATCCAGCGGTTCAACAATTCCGTCGCGGAGCAGCGCTGGCGGCCCAGATCATCCACCACCAACACGCCGCCGTTGGACTTGATGTGCAGCGGCGCCTCGTAAAAACGCTGCGTCTCGGTGAACGCGAGTTCAAGGCTGTCGAGTGTCAATTCTCCGCCCACCACCACCAGCGGCGGACGGATGCGCACCCAGCGGCGATCATAATTGTCGTTCGCGTGCGGAACGGGTGAATGGTTGTGGGTGTCAAAGACGCGGATCACCTGGCCGTCCACTTCGATGGCATACGGGATCCAGACTTCGCCGGGGAGCGCGTCGACGAGTGCTCGCGCCATGGCGGTCTTGCCGTTGCCAGACGGTCCCGTGAGGAACAGGCTGCGTCCCGAACCGATGACCAAACCGATGATTTCCTTGGCGTAATCGGAGAGAATCAGGTTCGACATCGCCTGATCGAGGGCCTGGCGTGACGCGGGCGGACGGTTGCGCACCTGCTGCGTGATCATCTCCGTATATGACTTCAGTGAGACGGGAGACGGACCGGCGTAACTGCAAAAGCTGGTGAGCCGTCGCAACTCCTCCCAGCCGTGGTCGAGCATCGCGTAGCGATGGTTGTGCAGGCCCACTACACCTTTGATTTCAATAAATTTGTCGTGGCACAACCGCTGGAGAAGCGCCTCGGTGATCATCATGCCCAGGTGCATGCGGGCCGCGATCGTGCTGGTGCTGCAGTCGCTATCCAGCGGCACGGTCTTCAGAGCGAGATCGGCGAGGAAGCCGGGGTTGACGTCCAAATCCTCCAACTTCTCAGGGAATGGGGGGACGAACCAGTCGGCGGGATTGGTGAACAGCGGGGTGACCGAATCCGTCGCAATTGGGGATGGGACGGGGCCTCCCAACTCTGCTTCAACCGCCATTTCCTCGGTATGTTGAAGATCGGTTGTGCTCATGAAATACTGGTCCGTCATTCTAAGGAAGCACGATTCAGGCCAGCCATTATTGGCCTCCGGGCTATGGCGTTCGGCATATGGAGATTCGGGACTTGCAACGTTTCCGCATGGTTTCTAGACTGCCACCATGAAACACAAGGAGCTTCTCGTTTTTGCCGCACTAGCTGTCCTCAGTGTCGCCAGTGCATCATCTGCGCCAGCCGAGGACCAAACCATCGCTCAGCAGGTATCCATCATCGACGAGCGCGTCAGCAAGCTCCGAGCGGATGTCGATGCGATCCAATTCAACCAGCAGCAAATCCAGCAGGACCTCAAACAAATCCAGGCGCAACTCGCGGAAGTGCATCAATCCGGACCAAGTGCTTCGGTTAACGACCTGCAGGCATTGGAGGCGCGCGTGAAGGCGCTCGACGCTGCCCGTGAGACGGACAAGAAGGTCATCCTCGATCAACTGGCCAAAGAACTCGGGGCCATGAGTGGTTCGCACGGTGGCGGTGGCGCTGCCAATTCATCGACTGCGCCGGCCAATGGCAACGAGTACGTGGTTCAAAAGGGCGATACGCTGACGTCCATTGCGAAGAATAACGGCGTCACCATTGCCGACTTGAGGAAGGCCAACAACCTGACCAGCGACTCGCTAAAGGTCGGGCAGAAGCTCGCCATTCCATCGAAGTGACAGCCGTGAGGCTGTTGGACTGGGCAATAAGAAAGATCTCAAGCCACCCGCTTGCGGAGTAGACCGTGACGACTTGCGACCAGCAGGCCTTACGCCGCGGCGAAGCGGCGCTCGCGGCGGCTGCCGTTGGTCGCGGCCAGCTTCTCGGTGTCCACCTTGAGCCAGACGCTGTCTTCGCCGAGGATGGCCTCGACGTCGCGCACGAATTGCTGCGTCGGTGACACGGAGAAATGTTCGTGCGCTTCCAGAAAGACCAGTTTGCCGTCGGGGTAAATGAAGCAGAATAAAACAGGCACACTCCCTTTGTGCGCGTGCAGCACGTGCTGAACGCGGGTGAGAATGGAATCCTCCGTCGTGCCGGCCGAGAGACGGATGTGAACCGCCTTCGTGAATCTCTTCGGCACGTCGTCCAGCGGAATGATCTGGTCGGCGACAATCTTGGGTTTGTCTTCGCGCAAATTGGCCATGCCACATACAAAGATCGCGGCGTCCGCTTTCAAGCTCGCCGCATATTTGGCGTATGACTCGGGAAAAACCAATATCTCCACCGAGCCATCGAGGTCTTCCAGCGTCATGATGGCCATCGGCCTGCCCTGCTTCGTCGTTTTCGGGGTCAATTTGCTGATGATCCCGCCGATGCGGGTCATCTGTCCGTCCTGGAGTTGTGTCAATTGTCCCGACGAGGCGAGTTCGTAACGTCGCAATACCTCGGCATACTGGCTCAACGGATGCCCGGTGACGTAGAATCCGAGAAGTTCTTTCTCGAAGGCGAGCATCTCGCTCTGCGACCAGTCAACCGCGGGTGGTTGCCCCGTGGCCCTGTGTTGCGCATTGACCGGCTCCACATCGAAGAGCGCCGTCTGCCCGCGTTCGCGGTCGCGTTGTGCGCTGGCCGCGCGGTTCATCTGACACTCGACCGCCGCAAACACCACCGCTCGCAGTTCCCCCAACGAATCAAATGCGCCACATTTCACCAGGCATTCCAGCACTTTCCGGTTCACAATCCGCAGGTCGACGCGGGTACAGAAATCTTCGAACGACTGGAACCGTCCGCCCGCATCGCGCACGCGGATGACATTTTCCACCGCGATCTCACCGACGTTCTTGATCGCCGCGAGGCCGAAACGAATCTTGCCGCCGCGCACGGTGAAGCGCACGCCGCTCTCGTTGACATCGGGTGCCAGCACCTCGATGCCCATGCGTTTGCACTCGTTGATGAATAATTGGATCTTGTCGGTGTTGGCCAGTTCGTTGGAAAGAAGCGCGGCCATGAACTCGACGGGGTAATTGGCCTTGAGCCAGGCGGTCTGGTACGAAACGACACCATAGGCGGCGCTGTGCGACTTGTTGAAGCCGTACCCGGCGAATTTCGCCAGCATGTCGAAAATCTGGTTGGCCTTGCCCCGCGGGATCTTGTTCTTCTCGTGGCAGCCCTTGATGAAAATCTCGCGCTGCTTCTCCATTTCCTCCGGCTTTTTCTTGCCCATCGCGCGGCGGAGCACGTCGGCGCCGCCCAGCGAGTAACCCGCCAGGGCGCTCGTGGCCTGCATCACCTGCTCCTGGTACACGAATACGCCGAACGTTTCCCGGAGGATTGGTTCGAGCAAGGGATGGTCGTACGCGACCTTGACCTTGCCGTGTTTGCGGTTGACGTAATCGTCGAGCATGTTCATCGGCCCGGGGCGGAACAGAGCGATCAGCGCGATGATCACGTCGATGGAGTCGACGCCGATGCGGCGGCACAAATCACGCATCCCTTGAGATTCAAGTTGGAACACGCCGATGGTGTTGGCTTTCGCCAGCAGATCGAACGTCTTCTTGTCATGCAGGGGAATCTCGTCGATATCGAGATGCCGGCCCGTGGTTTGCTCGACCAGATCGAGCGCGTCTTTGATCACCGTGAGTGTCTTCAGCCCGAGGAAGTCCATCTTCAGCAGACCGAGATCGCCGAGTGGATTCATCGAGTACTGCGTGACGATTTCGTTCGAGTTCGTGCCCGTGGTAAGCGGAACAACGTTCGTCAGGGCCTCGGCGCCGATGACCACGCCCGCGGCGTGGGTCGAAGCGTTGCGCGAGAGGCCTTCGAGCGTGAACCCGTAATCGATCACGCGTTTGACGGTCGCCTCGTTGTTGTAGGCGCCCTTCAACTCAGGATTGATCTCCAGTGCCTTCTTCAGCGTCATGCCGATGTCCGGCGGGATCATCTTGGCGATCCGGTCGCACTCGCCGTACGAAAGCCCCATCACGCGACCGACGTCACGCACGACCATTTTCGCGCCGAGTGTGCCGAACGTGATGATCTGGGCGACGTGATCATCACCGTACTTCTTGCGCACGTAATCGATGACTTCGGGGCGGCGGTTGTAGCAGAAGTCCATGTCGATATCGGGCGGCGAAATACGCTCGGGATTGAGGAAACGCTCGAAGAGCAGGTTGTAGCGGAGCGGATCGATGTCGGTGATCTTCAAGATGTACGCGACCACGCTGCCGGCGGCGCTGCCACGACCGGGGCCGACCGGGATACCGTTACTCCTCGCAAAATGGACAAAGTCCCAGACGATCAGGAAGTAACTGACAAAGCCCGTCTTCTCCATGATCTTCAATTCGAACTCCACGCGGTCAACGATCTGCTTTTCCTGCGGGTTTTTCGGCTGTTTCCATTCGATGCCGTACCGGTCGCGCAGCCCCTGCTCGCACAAATGCCGCAGGTAATGTTCACGCGTGAACCCCGTTGGCGGTTCGTAAACAGGAAACCGAAGCTTGCCGAATTCCATCAGGAGATTGCACTTTTCGGCGACCGCTAGGGTGTTCTTGAGCGCTTCGGGCGTCTCGGCGAATAATTCGTGCATTTCCTCCGGCGTCCGCAGATAAAACTGCTGGGCTACGTACCGCATCCGCTTTTCATCGGAGAGCAGCGACTGTGTCTGCAGGCAAATCAGGCAATCGTGCGCCTCCCAATGCTCGCGTTCGACGTAATGCACGTCGTTGGTGGCGACCATGGGAAGATTGAACTCCTTCGCCCACGGGATCAGCGTGCGGTTGACCGTGCGTTGCTCTTCGATGCCGTGGTTCTGGAGTTCGACATAGAAATCGCCGGGCTCGAAAATCTGGCGATACTCGTCCAACGCGGCTTTCGCCAGATCGATCTGGCCCTCTTTGATCTTGTTTGGGACTTCGCCTTTGAGGCAGGACGTGAGGCCGATGAGTCCTTTGGAGTGTTGGGCGAGGATCTCCTTGTCGATGCGCGGCTTGTAATAGAAGCCTTCGAGATGCGCGGAGGAAACGAGTTTAACAAGGTTCTTGTAGCCGACCTCGTCCTTGGCCAGCAGCACCAGATGGAACGCGGCGTCGCGGGCGTTGGTGGATTTCTTGTCGAGACGCGAGCCGGGGGCGATGTAGGTTTCGCAGCCGATGATCGGCTTGAGCCCTTTCTCCTGAGCGGTTTTGTAGAATTCGATCGCCCCGAACATGTTGCCATGGTCGGTCATCGCCACCGCCGGCATCTTGCACTCATGCGCCTTGTCGACCACGTCCGATATGCGGCATGCCCCGTCGAGCAGGCTGTACTCCGTGTGCAAATGCAAATGAACAAAATCCGAATGCTTCATCAAAACTGTCGCGCCTCGCGCCCGCCACTGTAAGTGCGACGGCGATGGCAATCAAGACTTCTGGGAGTTCTGCATGGCGGCTGGGACCAGTTGCGGGTCTTGACGTTCGTAAAGGCCAACGAAAACGGTGCCGGAGTCGTAGAGCGCGCGAACGAAATGGTGATGGTGATTCATCCAGTTGCGGGTCGTTTCCGCTAGGTTTGGATGAAATCGATCCGGATACAGAACCAGCCAGATGCGCCGGAACTCACTGGTGGATTGTGGCAGGCGCTCATCTCCTATTACACGGAACTTATGCGGCAGGTACGCAGGCGGGTCGATCACGCCTTGACCGACTCCATCTCCCAGGTAACACTGAAACGGTCGAAGCGAAGATTCCGTTATGTGCACAACCACGTCACCCGCTTGAAATTCTTTCGCGACTTTGCCGGCAGCCTCGCGCAAATCGGATTTCACCCATCGATTCTCCAAAAAATAGTAATTTCGCAAGGCATAGAGATTCGCAACGAAGAGGGCGATCCCGGTGAGAACCAGAACGGTGCGGGTGGCCATTTTGCCCGGCTGGGTCACGGCGCAGCCCAGCAACAAGGCGAGCGGTGGTGTCGTGCATAGCAACGCACGCGGCAGGAAGCGGTTTTGATTCAATGACTGCATTGCCAGGAGAACCACCGGCACAACGAACCAGAGAGCCAGCAGCGCGGCGAATTGACGAGACTCCCGGCGGCGGAACAAAATCGTTATCGGAACGATCAACGCCGCCATTGTGATCGCCACGGACACAGAACGCCCATGCGGGTCTCCGAGGTACGCACCACTGAAGAGTGAGAAGAAGGCCAGTACCCGGCTGAACTCCAGCGGCTCCATCCACGAGCTGCCCATGCCCATCCTCGTTTGGGAGACGAAAACTGGCAACCAGGGTGCAAACAGGACCATCACGACGCATTGCGATGCCAACCAGTAATGCTGTTTCTGGCGATCCCGCCGGTTATAGGCAAGGACAAACACATTCTGAGCAACGAGAGCGTAGACCGAAGCGTACTGCGCGTACAGGCTCAGCGCGGCAACGACCGAATAACCCATCCAGAGCGCCGCTCGTCGCTGCCGTAACGCCAATACCATGAACAGGAACGACAAGGTCACGAGCAACGTCTGCAACGCATACATCCTAGTTTCCTGGGAGTACCAAACATGCAGAGGACACACCGCCAGAAACGCTGCGGCCAACAACCCCGCGCCACGCCCTGCGAGGGTGCGCCCCATCGCATACACCACGGCCACCGTTGCGACCCCGGCGAGCACTGACAGCCGCCGCGCCCCGGCTTCGCCACCGACTATGAATTGCCAGTAATGTAATATCAGGTAATAAAACGGGCTGTGAATATCATCGCGAACGGCATCGATAATCTCAGCGGGACCCGCTCTGGCAATCAGCAACGAATCGGCTTCGTCCAACCACAGCACGCGATCCTGGAGATGAAACATTCGAAGCCCGAGCGCCGCCAGGAGTACGACGCCCAGCAAAGCTACCGAGCGTCGGTTGTCGATCTTCAAGATAGCGGATCCTGTTTTCAAAGCGAATGACTGCCTACGGGATGGCACGCCACAGCCGCGAACCAATCAACCACAACAGCAACACCAGAATCAGGATCGTCACGCCCCACCAAAACCACTGCTTGCTCGTTCGCCGCGGCCCCCGGCCATCCACCTCGCGCCGTTTCCAATCCTCGTAGTTGAATTCGTCCGGGTCTTCGATGCCGGTGCCGTCATAGATTGTATCGTCCGACCAGCCCGTCTTCTCGTCGGCGCCACACTCGGGACACGCCCGGGCCTTTGCGGGAACTTCGGCGCCGCAATTCGGGCAAATGAACGGCTCGTCAGTGCGTGGCATGGCGCAACAGGTCGTCCACGCGCTTCTTCACCGCGGCGTCCATCGCAATGATGGGCGGCCAGGGACGCGTGTTCGCTTCACCTTTGAGTTTGTGCGTGGCGTCGATTCCGATCTTGCTGCCAAACCCCATGACAGGCGTCGCGTGGTCGAGCACGTCGGCAGGACCCTTGGTGAAAATGATGTCGCGTTCGGGATCGATGTTCGCCGTGAGACGGAACAGCACCCCGCTCGTGTCGTGGACGTCCACATCTGCGTCGACCACGACGATGATCTTCGTGAACATCATCTGTCCCATGCCCCACAATCCATGCATCACCTTCATCGCGTGATACGGGAATTGCTTCTTGATCGAGACCACGACGAGATTGTGGAACACGCCCTCGGCGGGCAACGCCATGTCGACGATTTCGTTGAAGTTGGCTTTGAACACGGGCAGAAAGATGCGCACACTGGCCGTGCCCATGTAGAAATCTTCCATCGGCGGCACGCCAACGATCGTGCTCGGGTAAATCGCGTCGCGGCGATGCGTGATGCGCTCGATGTGAAACTTCGGGTACGGCTCCGGCAATGTGTAGTAACCTGTGTGGTCGCCAAATGGGCCTTCCAGATCGAGTTTCTCTTCCGGCTCGACGTACCCTTCCAGCACAAAATCGCAATCGGCGGGCACTTCGAGATCGTTCGTGTCGCACTTCACCATCTCGACCGATTTCTTGCGAAGGAAACCCGCGAGCATCATTTCGTCCACGCCGTCCGGCAACGGCGCTGTGGCGGCGAACGCGTACACCGGGTCGCCGCCGAGGGCCACGGCCACGGGCATGCGTTGTTTCAATTCCATGTAGCGTCGCCAGTGACGCGCGCCGGTCTTGTGCAGTTGCCAGTGCATGAACGTCGTCCGCTCGTCGATGACCTGCATGCGGTAGGTGCCGACGTTGCGCGAGCCGTTGTCGGGATCGCGCGTGATCACCAGCGGCATACAGACAAATCGTCCCGCGTCCTGCGGCCAGCATTTCTGGATGGGGAGTGTGGCGACGTTCGGTTTCTGCTGAACAATTTGCTTACTCGTGCCAGACTTGACGCTCTTGGGTTTCGCGTGACGCAACTCGAACGCGGTCCCGAGCAGAGCGATAGCTTCCTTGAAGGAGGTCGGTGGTTTGGCCTTGAGCAAGCCTTCGAGTTCGCGGGCGATGTCTTCGACGTCGTTCACGCCGAGGGCCATCGCCATGCGTTTCGTCGAGCCGTAGGCGTTGATCAGCAGTGGGAATTGCGAGCCCTTGCATTTCTCGAAGAGCAACGCCTTGCCGCCACCCGGTAGTTTCATCTCGCGGTCTACAACCTCGGTGATTTCCAGAACCGGATCGACCTCGACCGAAATCCGCTTCAGTTCACCGGCGGCATCCAACTTCTGCACAAACTCCCGCAAAGATTCGTAGGCCATGGCGCAACAAATAACACAGTCGCGTGCTAGTGGCCAGCGTACTTCGTGCGATCAGGTATTCCGACGTTTCGAAACGCCTTTTGACGTTCCGCGCATTTGTTGCAGCGGCCGCAGTGGAGGCCGCGGCGGGGGGAAATGCACGAGAAACTGAGGTGGAGTGGTAGTTTGAGACGAAGACCGCGGCACAGGACCCGTTCCTTTGTGAGCTTGCGGAACGGGGCGATGATCTCGATTCGGAAGTCGAGAGCTTCGCCGGCGGCCATGGCGAATTTGCGGAAGAATCTGGGCGTGGCATCCGGGAACGGATTATGTCCAAGCGAGCCGACGGCGATGGTGTCGATTTTGTGAAGCGCGCAGAACACGGCGGCTTTCGAGAGCAACATCAGGTTGCGGCCGGGGAGATAGACAGCTTCGTCGGGAGTTTTCGCGCCGGGCACGCGCCGGCCAGTCGTGCTCCAGTGCGAACCATAGAGATCATTTGCAGGCAAATGGAGGATGGTCAATGGTTGATGGCGAATGCGGGCAGCCCGGAGATACCGGCGGAGTGAACGAAGCTCGGCAGTTTCCCAAGTGAGGCCCTGGCGGATAAAGACGGGATAAACCTTGCGGTACTGGCGCGCCAACGAAGCGAGCATCACACAACTGTCGAGGCCGCCACTGACCAACGCGCAAACGGAGCGCTTCACTTGCCCTGACGAACCCTTTCCTTCTCGTCTTCGAGCTTCGCGCGGAGTTTGGCGACCTCGTTGCGAAAGATTTCGTCGAGCTTTTGCGCGTCCTCGGCCTTGCCGGCGGCATTGGCGGCAGCAATCTTCGGCTTCAACTCCAATTCGCGCTCGGCGATCTTGGCGGTGTAGACGCGATCAATCTCGGCGAGTTTGGCCTTCTGCTCGGTCGTCAGCTTTGCGGTCGATTTGCCGCCGGTGCGTTCAAGCGCGAGTTCCCAGGATGATTTAAGCGCCATTGAGTCTCACTTTCACATCGTTGCCTTCGATCACGCATTCGAACTTCTCGACCTTCGCCGTCGGGATCATTGGTGATTGGCCGGTGCAGACGTCAAATCGCCAGCCGTGCCACGGGCAGGTTACCACGTTGCCGTCGAGTGTCCCCTCGCCCAACGGTCCGCCGCGGTGCGGGCAGACGTTATCGGTCGCGTAGAATCTTCCGCCCACATTGAAAAGAGCCAATTCGCGTTCCCCGACGGCGACCGTTTTGCATTCGCCGGGTCGCAGGTCACCGGCTTCGGCCACTTTGATCAACTCACTCATTTATTTGTGTTCTCTTCCCGAAACACCTATTCTTGTTGCATAAATTCGAGCCGCTTTCAAGACGCGATTGGCCGCATTGACGCTGCCAATGCAAAGGATCCGCGCGGCACCGAGCTGCCGTACGCGCAACGACTGAGCGGGTGGGTCGAGCGGCTCGCGCCGGAGGCGTCCGAAGAGCTTCGCTCTCGCCGCGCGCGCGCAATACATCTGCCGCTGGATGATTCCGCGCGAATCGTATCCGGCCGGGCGCATCGGCTACCTCAAGTGGCGGGAAGATTTGAAACAGTTTCACGCGCAGAAAGCGGACGATATCCTGCGTGAGGCAGGCTACGATGGCGACATGGTGTCGCGTGTGCAGGATTTGATTCGCAAACGGAATTTCCCGCGCGTGCCGGATGGACGCGTGCTGGAGGATGCACTGTGTTTGGTATTTTTGGAGACGCAGTTTGCCGAGACAACGGCGAAGACGGGTGACGAAAAGATGATCGGCATTTTGCAGAAGTCGTGGCGCAAGATGACACCGCAGGCGCAGCAGATTGCCTTGACGATTCCGATGACCCCCGAATGCCGCGCCCTGGTCGAGAAGGCATTGCAACCTTCCTCGTGATTTGTCATGCTGGATGCAGTGACGAGCCGTATGGCATTCGTCGAATCGATTTATGAAGCTGGCTGACGTTCCGATCGCAACGACCGATCCAATCAATGCGAAGATTCTCGCCGTGTCCGAGGATCAATTACAGGGCTTTCAACGCGATCCGCTCGGCGAGATTGCGCGGCAATCGGCCGTCGAATTGACCGTCGTCATCGAGCGGATTCAGGCGATGCTGCGTGCCGGGATAATCCGCCGCGTGCGACAGACGTTGCTGGCCGCGAGCCTCGCCCAGGGCGCGCTCGTGGCGTGGCAGGTGCCCGAGGACAAACTCGAGGCAGCGTTCGATTACATGTTCCAGCGTGACCCGTTCAGCGGGCACATTGTCATCCGCACCACGGACACCGCCACGGTCGGCTCGAAATACCGATTGTGGACCACGCTCAAGGTGCCGCAGGGCTTTTCGATGACCAAGCACTGTGAGTTTCTCGTGCGGCAGACCGGTGCCGAAAAATTCATTCTCCTACCCGCGAAGAAGCTGTTTGCTCTCGGGGTCGGGCACGTAAGACGGCGGGGACTCGAACCCGGTAGCCGTACCGAAGTTTTGGCCGACGTAACGGACGTTTCCGTGACCGAACTGAACGATCTGGAATGGCGAGTGTTGATGGCACTCAAGCGGGAATTTGCCCCCGAGGATCTCACGCCGGATATCTGGGCGGCGCGAGCGAAAGAAGCCGGGGTCCCGCTCGAACAGTTCCTCGAAGTTGCCGCAGAGTTGAATCGGCGCAAGATCATTGGTCGTTTCTCGACATTTTTGGAGCACGTCAAGCCCGTCGCCAATGGGGAACAGGTGACGCGTTACAACGCGCTGTTCCACTGGGCGGTGCCGCCGGGCCGCGAGGTCGACGCCGGGCGTGAGGTGGGCCGCCATCATATTATGACGCACGCGTATTGGCGTGAGGGCGGACCGGAGTTTCACAATGTTAACGTTATGGGCGTAGCGCACGGGACCAACAAACCCGTGCTCCTCGCCCACAAAGCCGCGATCGACGAACATCTGAAGGAAGCGGGCATCTCCGTTTCCTGCACCAACGTCTTCTGGGGCGGGCGGAGCGAGATCAAGCCGAGCGAAATCTCGCCGTTTGCGTACCGGGAGTGGTGTCGCCGTGTTGGCTTCCATTCTGAAGGGGCAGCGAAATGAAGATTGCCTTTCTTGAACTTCAACCCTGGGAAGAGAAGTACCTGCGGGGACGGGCAGATAGGACACAGGAGATCATTGCGCTTCCGGGGGTGCTGGAGGACAAGCATCTCGCCAGGATTGCGGACGCGGAGATTGTGTCGCCTTTTATTTACTCGAAGTTGACGGGGGAACGGTTGGCGAAGCTGCCGAAGTTGAAGATGGTTGCGACGCGGTCGACGGGATTCGACCACATCGACATGACAGAATGCGCGCGACGCGGGATTACGGTGTGCAACGTGCCATTCTATGGCGAGAACACGGTGGCGGAGCACACGTTCGCGTTGATCCTGGCGTTGTCACGGAAAGTGCATGAGGCGTTTGTGCGCGTGCGGGCGGGAAACTTCTCCTTGGAGGGCTTGCGCGGGTTCGATCTCAAGGACAAGACCATCGGCGTGGTCGGCGCGGGGCGCATCGGCCTGCACGTGATCCGCATTGCGCGCGGGTTTGGGATGAAGGTGCTGGCGTCCGACGTCAAGCGGGACAACTTCTGGGCGGAGGTATTGGGGTTCGAGTACGCGGAATTGAATGATCTGCTCGGGCGTTCGGACATCATCACGTTGCACGCGCCGTACAATCGCCACACACATCACTTAATCAACCGGGACAACATCCACAAAATCAAGCGCGGCGCGATATTGATCAACACCGCGCGGGGCGGGTTGGTGAACACCGATGCGCTGCTGAAGGCGCTGGACGACGGCATTCTGGCGGGTGCCGGACTGGACGTGTTGGAGGGCGAGGAGACGATTTACGAGGAAAGCGCGTTGCTCGGCGACGCGACGAACCCCGAGAAACTGCGGACGGCGATCCAAAACCACGTGATCCTGAAAAAACCGAATGTGGTCTTCACGCCCCACAACGCATTCAACAGCCAAGAGGCGTTGGAGCGCATCCTCGACACGACGGCGGAGAACATTAGGGCGTTTGCGGGAGGCGCGGCCAAGAACGTTGTGCGGTAGGGGGACACCGCCAGGATGCGGATTATTGAGATGAACACGATTCCTCTTTTGTCGGGCCTCAGGAAGGAGATCGCCCATTCGTGGGCCATGGACGTTCTGATCGTTGTGGGTTTGTTGCTGCTGGCGTGGCTCGGATACTTCGCGACGCCTCGATTCGCCGCCAACCTCCCGCAAGACAGTGTTGATTTTGCCGTGCCGGCGGTGAATTTGCTCGAGCGCGGACGGCTCGCGGTCTCGGCCTATGGTCACGACTTTCCCTCGGCGCACCCATTCGGCACCTCGCTGTTGTTGCTGCCGTCGTACCTGGTCCTGGGACATTTCCTTGGCAACGGTGTCTACTCACTTTTTTGCTGCGCGTTCGGTACGATCGCGCTCACCTACGCTATCGGAGCGAGGCTGGGCGGGCGACTATGCGGATGTCTTGCGGCACTGTTCCTGATCGCGAACTACGGCTTCTGGCAGTACTCACAGAAGATCATGAGCGAAGTGCCGTCCGTATTTCTGGCCACCGCGGCGTTGGCGTTGCTGCTGGCGAGTCGGCACCGGAAGCGGGCGGCCCTGATGTGGCTTGCTGCCGGGGGGGTGCTGGGGTTCGCCATTACCGTGCGGTATGACAACATTCTGCTACTGGCACCGTCTCTCCTATTGCTCCCGTGGGAGGACACAGGCTGGGAGCGTATGCGGCGGGCGGGCTTGTTCGCGGTCGGATTGGCGCCGTTCATCATCACCTTGGCCGCGTACAACCAAGTAACCTTTGGCAGTCCCTGGCGGACGAGCTATCGCTACTGGGGCCTCGCTGGGAACGCCAGTCAACCTTTGTTCTCCGCGGAATACGTCACAAAAACCGGCTTCATGCATTTGAGGCTGGTCGAGCCGGGGCTTGCTGGGATTATTGATGGAAACGGGACCTTCTACGCCAAATCACTGCTGGCTGAATCGGACACAAGCCGCATCTTTGGTCCCCCCGACTATTGGCTGGTATCCGGTCGCCGGCTCTACCAAATGCTGGCACTGCTTCGTACCGCTTTGGGAGTGGTTGGGTTGCTGGCATGCTGGGCCGGATGGCGAACCAACGCTCTTCGACAGCGGTTTCTTCTCTGGCTTGTTGCCACCACCGTCACATTCGTCTTCTTTTATCTGCTGTATAACTGGCAGGAGGAACGCTTCCTCCTGCGACTCGTTCCCGAGTTTTGTCTGGCGAATGCGATCGGCGTGACCATCCTGCTGGCTCTGTGGCCCGCCAAGGCGGCCCGCGCTACGGTGATTGTTCTTGTCAGCGCATTGATCTTCGGACTCGCGCTTCTTAACCGGCACGCTGGTTTTCCGGCGGGGAACGATGCGGGCCTGTACACAACTCTCTCCTATTGTGCCCAACAGATGGAATCAAACGCCGTCGTGGTGTCAAACTTCGATCCCCTCCGCGTTGACGCTTACCTGATCCGCGGCACCGATCGCATCGCGGTGCCGCTCGGTCGCATCAGCGGTATCAATGTGTTTGTCGGGAGCGACTTGAGCCCGACGTCCTTGCACCGCTTCGTCGCTTCCGAAGAGCCCGCACGGCTGCGCGAGCTTCTCCATTCCGGGAGGCCGGTTTACTGGGTCATCAGCGATCCGTGGACAAGAAAGCCATCGGCCGAACTCGAAACGCTGCAGCAGTCGTTCCACCTGGGGGCCATGGCGGCCGGGGTCGCCAGAGACGGAATCAAGCACCCGTTCTTCGGCCGGATCTACGAACTGACGGAACGACATTGAACGTGACGTGCATGAAGAGTGGCGTCAGAGCTAGCTTTGCGGGACCGCCGTCTTCCAAATGGGAATCCGTTGTTTCAACTCGTCGATGATGAATTGCGCGGCGGCGAACGCCTCGCCGCGATGGGCGGCTTCCACCCGGACCAGCAAGGATGGCTCACCGACCGCAATGACACCGAGCCGGTGGATGATGCGAATTCGCTTCAGCGGCCATTTTTGGTGGGTCTCAGCGAGGAGTTTGCGGAACTGATGGTCGGCCATCTCGCGGTAGGCCGTGTATTCGAGAGCGCGAATGGGCTGGCCGTCTTCCAAATCGCGCACGACTCCCCAGAACGTCACGACGCCGCCCACGCCGCCGCTGAATTTGCCGAGCGTGGCTTCCGCCTCGTCGATGGGTTTGTCCGTGATGAGCAATTCGTTGGTCGCCGGCTCTGCCCCGCCCTGCAGCGGCGGCATTAGCGAAAGCACATCGCCATCGCGGAGCTTGGTGGATCGATTGGCAAACTCAAGACCGATGGCTATCAGGATGGATTTGTCCGCTTCCTTCAACCGCGGGAACTTCGCATACAGTTGGGCGAGGGCTTCGGCCACATCTGCGTTGGTCGGCAGAGCCAGAGCGCACTCATTTTGTCCGGCCCATTGACGGAGGCAACCGAAAAACTGGACGTTGATCTTCACAACTTCGCGGCAATAGCCTCGGTGCGCAGTGTGCCGACGCACGGAAGATTGCGATAGCGCTCCTGGTAATCCAAGCCATATCCGACGACGAACCTGTTGGGGATATGAAATGCGACGTAGTCGGCGTGGGAGTTTCCGCGGTGGGGAACATCTTTTCCCAATAGCGTGCAGAACCGGACGCTACCGGTGAGGATGGCGACCAACGTGAGGTCCTTGTCCACATGGTCGCGCTGGATTTCTGTCGCCAGTTCGTCGAGGCGACGCTGTATCTGCTCGTCGGACAAAAGCACCTCCTCCAAATCCTGGCGCATCGAACGCATGATTCCCGCAATCTATCGCATTGACCCGCCACAGGAAAGGAAAAGGGCGGCGGAAACAAGCGGTCGACCACGAGCTTCGGCCCGCCGGCCGCCGAGAAAAAAGCGATTTGGACACTTGACGCCGGGTGTCCGCGCGGTTATTTTTATCTATGTAGGCGAAGTTGTTCGGCCCCTTGGTCGTTAGGCAATCCTGAATCACTAGCACTCAATCGGTTCACCATCTCCCATGAATCCAACAGGGAAAATCGGGCTATGAGACGGCTCATCAAGGTCGGTCTCACGGGTGGTATTGCCACGGGAAAATCCACGACTTTGGAGCGCTGGCGTTTGTTGGGAGCGGCCAGCCTGGATGCCGACGAGTACGCGCATCGGGCCCTGACGCCGGACACACCTACGTGGGATGAGGTTGTGCGCACGTTTGGCAACGAGATTTTGAATGAAGACAAGACGGTCAATCGACCCAAGCTTGGCGACATCGTGTTCGCCGACGACGGGAAGCGCGAGGCACTGAACCGCATCATACATCCGGCGGTGGACAGGATGTGGAAGGAAGACATCGAACGACTGAAGCGCGAAGGCCACGCAGAATTCGTCGTCTTCGGGATACCGCTGTTATACGAAGTGGCGGCGGAATCACAATTTGACTGCGTGGTTACGGTGGCCTGCAGCGAGCAGACGCAACTGTCGCGACTGGCGATGAAAGGTTTGAACGAAACCCAGGCGCGCACCCGGATCCGCGCGCAGTGGCCGTTGGCAGCGAAAATGGACCGGGCCGATTTTGTGATTTGGAACGATGGCACGCCGGAGGTGTTACACCAGCAGGCCGAGATCATTTGGGCAACCATCAAGGAGACTTACCATGCCCCGAGCAAAGACCAGCAAGAACGATGAACCGAAGGCGCCCGAGCCGAGCGCCCCAGCCGAGACGGAAACGAAAGCGGAGGACGTCGAGAAGAACGGCGGTGTTGCCGTAGCCACCGCCGAAAAGGACGAGGGACTTGCCCCACGCAATCAGTTGCCGCCGGGCGAGACCTTGAACCTTGCCGAGCTCCAGGCCATGTCCATGCCGCGCCTGCAGAAGATGGCGCGCGACGGCGGCGTGGAGGCCGTGGCTGTACTCAAGAAGCACGAGATCATTTTTGAAATCCTGAAGAAGAACGCCGAGCGAAACGGCCAGATGTTCGGCGAGGGTGTGTTGGAGATTCTGCCGGATGGTTTCGGCTTCCTGCGCTCGCCGGCGTACAATTACCTCCCCTGCCCCGAGGACATTTACGTCTCGCCCTCACAGATCCGGCGGTTTGAATTGCAGACGGGCGACCTCGTGGCCGGCCAGGTGCGTCCCCCCAAGGACAAGGAGCGGTTCTTCGCGCTATTGAAGGTCGAGGCGGTGAATCGGGAGAATCCCGACAAGGCGAAAGAGAAGATCATGTTCGATAATCTCACGCCTTACTTTCCGACCAGCCGGTTCATCCTCGAAACGGTATCCGACGAGATCAATAGCCGCGTCATGGACCTGTTCACGCCCATCGGCAAAGGCCAGCGCGGACTGATTGTCGCCCCGCCGCGCACAGGCAAGACGATCCTGCTGCAGAAGATCGCCAATTCCGTGCTCACCAACAGTCCCGAGGCGATCCTGATTGTGTTGCTGATCGATGAGCGCCCCGAGGAAGTGACGGACTTCAAGCGAACGGTCCACGCCGAGGTGATCAGTTCGACGTTTGATGAAGCGCCGGAGCGTCACGCGCAGGTTGCGGAGATGGTGCTGGAGAAGGCGAAGCGGTTGGTCGAGCACAAGAAGGACGTGGTGATCCTGCTCGATTCGATCACGCGACTGGCGCGCGCCTACAACACCTTGCAGCCGCACTCCGGCAAGATCCTGTCGGGCGGCGTTGACGCCAACGCGTTGCACAAACCGAAGCGGTTCTTCGGCGCGGCGCGCAACGTCGAGGAAGGCGGTTCGCTGACGATCATCGCCACGGCGCTGGTGGAAACCGGCTCGCGGATGGATGAAGTCATTTTCGAAGAGTTCAAGGGCACGGGCAACATGGAATTGTGCCTCGACCGTCATCTGGTCGAGAAACGCATTTTCCCGGCGATCAACATCGAGCGGAGCGGCACGCGCAAGGAAGAGTTGCTGTACCATCCCGATGAACTCGACCGCATTTACATCCTGCGCAAGGCGCTGGCGGGGGTGCCGCCGGTGGAGGCGATGGAACTGATCGTCGAGAAACTCAAGAAGACCCGCTCCAACGCGGAATTCCTGCTGTCGATGAAATTCTGAGCGCGGGCAACAATTGCCTATGCGCCGCAAACTCTCTCTCCCCAATCTGGCGACGGTTCTGTTCTCGTGCCTTCTCTGTTCGTACTCGCAGGCGCAAGACACGAACTCCGCGCCCGCCGCCGGTGTGAAGAGCCGGGTGGTGCTCGTGCGCGATCCGAGCGCGGTGAACAATTACCGCGTGGACCCCGCGAAGGCGCAGGCGATGGTTGTGGCGGGCATCCAATCGCTCACGCGCGAAAGCGATGAAGCGGCGGCGTGGCGGCACTTCGTGTCCAGCAACGACGTGGTCGGCATCAAGATCAGCGCGCAATCCGGCCCGCTCCAGTCGACGCGGCGGGCGGTGGTGGAGGCGATTGCGCGCGGGTTGCGCGCGGCGGGCGTGTCGGGTACGAACGTGTATATTTTCGACCGCGATCCCCTTCAGATGCAGGCGGCCGGCTACCTTCCGGTCAGCGGCACGAATACCATGCAGGTCGCGTCCGTGGTTGACGGGACCGGCTGGGACGCCAAGGTCTACTTCCAGAACAATCTCGCGGGGAAACTGATCTGGGGTGACTTACTCTTCGGCAAGGAGGACGAGGTCCTGAGCAAGCGTTCCCATCTTCCGAAACTCGTGACGGGAACCATCACCAAGCTCATCAACGCGCCGGTTCTTCAGGACAACGACGCGTGCGGCCTGGCGGGTTGCCTGTACAACCTCTCGCTCGGCATGGTGGACAACACTCGCCGGTTTGAAACACTGGGCCAGCGGGGCGATCCAATGATCGCGGAGATTTGCGCCCTGCCAGTGTTGCGCGAGAAGCTGGCGCTCAATATTATGGATGGACTGATTGCTGGCTACGCGGGCGGACCGGGATTCAAACCACAGTATTCGTGGAACGACGGCGCGCTGTATTTCAGCACCGACCCGGTGGCCATCGATTCGCTCTGCCTGGAGGCCATTGACGCGCGGCGCCGAGAAGCCAAAGTGACGGTGGCTGGACCGCAGGCAAGCCACATCGCGACTGCCAGCCGTCTTGGGCTCGGTCAATCCGACCGTGCCAGGATCGACCTCTCCGAAATCAAACCGTAGCTACGGAGATTTCGTGCGCGCGGGGGCCGGTTTTGCTGGTTCGTTTGCCGCCGGCTTTTCTCCTGTTGGCGATTTGTCTTCGGGCGCGGGAGCCTTGGCTTCGAGGGCCTGTTTGGCGCCATCCACGATGTCCGAAGCCGGCAGGATGACCGGCATCATGCCCCATTGGTTGAGGTTGCTGAAGATGAACCCGCTATCCTGATCGGTCTGCGTTTTGGCGCTCCGCAGCAACACGATACCGACCAGTTTGCCGTCGGTCGAGAACACGGGCGCGCCGAGGGAGTAGCCCCACATGGATTGACCCAGCAGATAGAACGTGCGCGGTTTGTCGATGATGCCTTCGATGCGACCGATGGAGACGGCGGCGGCGCGATTGGCGGCCTGGCTGAGACGATTGATCACAATCACTTCGTCGAGAATCTGCGCTTTTGCGTCCTTGGTCAGGTCAATGGAGGCGAGCGGCTTGGCGGGTTTGTCGGATGGACGCAGGTACGCCAGATCCAGATCCTTGTCCCGCAGGACGACATCCGCGGGGATCTCCGTCCCGTCCGCCAACACAATTTTCACGTCGTTGAGTTCGCTGTCGAACTTGAACTGGGACATGTCGCCGCCGCGGGCGGCAATGGCGCGGGCGTAGGCGTCTTTCACCGTGCTGCTGGGGTCGGTGGTTGCGAGCGAGACAACGGTCAAGCCTGACGGGTCGACGACGGTGCCCGTGGTCTCGGTCTTGCTTTCCGACTTGTTCTCACGCCCGCCCATCGAGACGCTCTGTTTGATCGCGAGCTTCACGGTGACGACGGCGCCCTGGGATTTGGCCAGGATGTCGCGGCCGGATTTGGCGAGGTCGTCGGCTCGCGCGGGGAGAGAGAGCATCGCGCCCATTAGGGCGACGGTGATGGATAAAACCAATGTGATATGTTTTTTCATTTACAGGTTTCCTTTCATGACCGCCTTGTGTCCGTCCCAGTTTGGCTCAAATTCCAGGTACAGGGTATGGATGCCACGGATGACGCGCAGGACCGTGGTCTTTTGTTTCTCGGCGGCGACGTGCTTCATTCTTTGCTTCAGCGAGGCCACGTCTGTCACGGGCTCGCCATCGACTGCCGTGATCAGGTCGCCGACGCCCAGCCGGCCCAGGGCGGCCCAACCGCCCTCCTTGACCTCGGTGACCAGCGCGCCCGGTTGTTCCTGCGACCATTGTTCCTGGACCTTGTCGATGAACGTCGTGTCGCGCGCGGTAAACTCGAAATCTTCGTCGCGGTACTTCTTCATTTCGCGTTCGAGTTTCGGGGAACGGACCAACTCGACCGGCACGCTGAGTTTGTCCGCGCCGCGCTGGACGCTCAACGTCGCGGTGGTGCCGATCTTGTATTGGCGCACCATGGTGTCGAGAATCTCCTCGTCGCCGGGCTGCGAGGCTTCGATGTGGTCGCCGTCGAGGGCCAGAATCAGGTCGCCGACCTTCAGTCCGGCTTTTTCCGCGGTGCTATCGGCGTAGACCTGGGTGAGGCGAACGCCGTGCAGGCCCGGGCTGCCGAGTTGCTCCGCCAACTCGCGGGTGATGGCCTGGGTTGCGACGGGCAGCCAGGCTTTTTGCGCTTCGAGGCCGGGATCTTCGAGTTCCTTGATGCCGACCCTGACGACGGTGAGCAATTGCTCCGTCTTGCGAAGAAACCCGAGGCGTGTCGGCACGGGTTTTGATTTGCCGGCGGTGATCTTGTCGGTGATGTCCTGCATCTCGGCGACGTTGCGGACGGATGTCCCGTTGATCTCCGCAAGCACGTCGCCGATCACGACGGGTGGTTTGGCGTCGTCGGAGGGGCCGCCGGGACGGATCGAGGTGACAATCACCCCGTCGAGGCTCTTGAGTTTCAGTTCGCGGGCCGCGAGTGCCGAAATATCGCGGGCGGTGATGCCCCATTGTTTGAGTTCAAATTGTTGACGCTGGTTATGTTCGCGCTCGGCGGTGGTCAGCTTGAGTGTTTTCTCCTGGCCGTCGCGTTGCACGACCGCTTCGACCTCCTGGCCGACGGGCAAATCCGCGACCATCTGGTTCAGAAGCGGGATTTCCTCGGCGTAGCGCACGAGCACGTCCCGGCCGGCGATTTTCGTGAGAATGTCGCCCGAATGAACGCCCGCTTTGGCCGCCGGCGAATCATCCAGCACGTCCGAAATCAACACGCCGCGGTTGTCCTTGTCTTCCTTGAGCAACGGCTGGATTTCGACGCCGAGCCAACTGCGGCTGACTTTTCCCTTCTCGATCAACTGGCGCGCGACGCGCTGGGCGAGGTTGCCGGGGATGGCGCCACTGAGGCCGAAGCTGATTTCGTTGATGCCGATGACCTGGCCTTTGAGGTTCACGAGCGGGCCGCCCGAGTTGCCGGGATAAATGTCCGCGTCGTGGCCGATCCAGCGGACGAGCGAGCCGACGTCTTCGCCGTCGAGCGTGAACCGCGAGGACGAGAACGCCTCCGGCATGACCATTTTGACGTTGCTGACGATGCCGAGGGTGACGGATTGCGATAGGGCGAGCGGGCTGCCCATGGCCAGCACGGAATCGCCGACGCGCATGGCGTCCGAATCGCCAAATTCGACGGTGGGAAACTCGCGTTTGCCGTCGGACTTCAATTTCAGGACGGAGATGTCGGCGAGCGGGTCGGTGCCCACGAGGTCGGCGGGGATTTCCTCGTTGGTGGAGAGGATGACGACAAGGCGGGTGGCGTGGCCGGCGACGTGGTGGTTGGTGATCACGTGGCCTTCCTTGCTGATGATGACGCCGCTGCCGCTGGCTTCGAACTTCACCTCGCGGCCCTGATAATACTGCGTGGCGACGACCTTGATGCGGACCAACGCGGGTTTGACCCGCGCGACCGCCTCGTCAATCTCGCGGCGGACGGGGTCGACGGGTTCGATGGGGTCGGCGGCAAATACCCGATGGCTGGTGGGCAACGAAAGAATGGTGGAAATGATGGCGAACACCAAGACCCGCTTCGGTGAAAAAATCATGCGGCGGAGTATGGCAGAAGATTTTACCGGCGGAAAGAGGGAAGCGAGGGGCAGAATCCAGAATTCAGGAGTCAGAATTCAGCAGACGGCTCCCGCTCGCGATGTCGCGCACGGAGCAGGCCCGCCGTCGCTGAAGCTATGGACCACGTCCATGATCACGCCAATGCCGCGCTGGTGCAGGGCGGCGACGAGCTGGTTCAACTTGCGGATGCGGCTCTCGTTGTCGAAGTCCTGGATCGGAAGCAACTGCACGTGTGTGACGCCCGGTTCGGTGAGGCTGTCGATGCCGGTCTTGATCGCCCCTGATCAGACAACGCGGGCGTAGACAACGAGGAACACCAGCACCAGCCCGCAAAGCAGCACGACGCCGTTCATCTGCACGCTGAGACGATGGAGCGCCTTCCATTCCCTCTCCAATTCTTCGTCCGGTTGCTTTCCCGAACTCTCCACCGCAGCCCGCTGGTCGCGCAGATGGTTCATGTGGGGCATCACACCCTGGCGAAGCCACAGATCTGTCCCGCCCATTCCCGCGAGCAACAACAGCGTCAGGATCGCCGGCCACTTGCCAAACGACCGATCCGCCAACAACAACCCCACGCACACGATGCCGATCCCCGCGCACGCGATTCCGATCAAATAGTACTTGGAAAAAATCCGCCGAATCAACGCCGCCGCGTCTTCCGGCTTGAGTGTTTTGAACGCTGTCGGGGCCACCGCAAAACTAAAAAATGCAATGCTCCCGATCCACACCGCCAATGTCAGCAAATACAACCATTTCAACCATTGCATCATCGCGGTCGCAGCGTATCAGCCTCGTCCGAACCCGCCAAGGCCAAAAAGCTTTGCAACAGCCCGTCCTCCACGCCCTGCTGCTTCGACGCGCTCATTTGTCAAGAATTCAGCTCTGACTCCTCGAACTAGCGCCTTGGACGTGAATGCTGGGCTGTGCCACCGGAAAGCTGCAACACCCGGTCGATCCCGGCGGGGATCTCGTCAAGCCGATGCGTCACGTAGATGGCTGTTGTCTGCCGCAGCAACGCCTCGATGGTACGGATGAACCGCACCCGGTGTGCTGCATCAAGCCCCTGGCAGGGCTCGTCGAGGACGAGCAGGTCAGGCCGCTTCACCAGCGCCCGCGCCAGCAACGTCATCCGCTGCAATCCCGCCGACAAAGAACCGAAGGACCGCCCGGCACAACCAGCCAACCCGAAACTCCCGAGCCATCGTCTCGCAATCTTGCGCTGGCGTCCCGTCGCCCGACGATAACAGCCGGTCGCATCGTCGAAACCGGAGAGCACGGCTTCGAGGCGCGTTTGCGCCTCCGGAAAATGCAGATGCAACTCAGGAGACACCCAGCCAATCCGCCGCTTCAGTGCCCACACGCTTTCGCCATCGCCGCGACGCCGCCCGAAAACGCGCACATCATTGGCATAGGCCTGCGGGTTGTCGCCGATAATCAAACTCAGCAAGGTGCTCTTACCCGATCCGTTTGGCCCGAGCAACGCCCAACTCTCGCCGCGATGGACAACCCAATCGATGTTCTCCAGGATCGTCCGGTCGCCGTATCGCACGGTCACGTTTGTCAGGCGAACCAGCTCGGGTTCTGCACGCCTGCCCGTTTGGCTGACGGTCGTTCTCGGACGGGGTAATCTCTGCAAACGAGGCGCGTGTCCTGCCGTCAACGATTCGCGCCCGCGCCGCTTCGTGAACCGGCCCTGTTCCACGACCCGGCACCGGTCCACGCGCAACCAATGCGTAATACCGCGAGGTAATTCGTCAGGATGTGCCGCGATCAACAGCAGATGCACCGCCCGGCGCGTGATCAGCTTCTCCAGAGTCTCCTTCAACTGCCGGCGGAACCGTTCATCGAGCCCCGCAAATGGATCATCAAGGATCAACAATTGCGGCCGCCGCAACAGCGCCCGCGCCAGCAACACCTTGCGCATCTCGCCATTGGACACCGACGGCAGTGGCTGCCGCAGCAGCGGCGCGATCCCGAGGAGCCGGACGACGCGCCGCTGGTGTTGCGCGAACGCACGGGCCGCAGCCCGGGGGCGCCTCACCACCTCGAAGGGGTTGATATCCTCGACACGGTCCTGCGAGAGGAACTCACGTAGCGATGGCGCGGCCTCTTCTTCGATGCTGAACCACCGGGCCGCCGCAGGCGCGTCGCCTGCGATGAACTTCTGTTGCTCGAACGACATGTGCTCTACCGCGCCATCGGGCAGGCGGAATTCACCACCGACGACCGGCACCGCGCCGGCCAGCGCGCTCGCGAACAGCGTCTTGCCCGACCCATTGGGTCCAACCAGCGCCCATTGCTCGCCGCGCCGGAACACCCAGTGGGTGTTGCGAAATAACAACCTCTCGCCAACCCGCAGGCTGGCACCGGCTAGTTCAACAAGCGGTGGTGAAAAAGTTTTGGCCATCGCGCTGTATCATGCCATACCGCCTGGTTCGGCGCAAAGGCGGGTGGGCATTCGGGTCAGGTCCGCACTCATGACGTCTCGGCTTCGCGGGTCAGCTCGATCCACCTGCCTCGCGTTTGAGGGTCGCGCTGCGACAGGGATTGCTCTCGACACGCTTCCTTGCTGGCGCACGGGGTGGCACTTGTTCGAATACAACTCTGACCCCCTATCGGTTGTTTTTATCGCCAGGAACTGTAAGATAAACGGAGGTCACAGCCCGAACTTGCAGCGCGGCCCCGGTGTGATTAGTCTGGCGGTATGTCGACGGGACGAAAACTCCGCTACGGGATTCTGGGAACGGGTTTGATTTTCGGCAAGTTCGCTGACGCATTTCGTTTGACAAGCGAAGCGTCGCTCATGGCCGTCGCCAGCCGGGACGCCGAACGCGCCAGGGCTGCCGGCGCCAAGCATGGCGTCCCGCGCGCGCATTCGGGTTACGAGTCTCTGGTTAGCGATCCCGAAATCGACGTCGTCATCAATGCGTTGCACAACGGGCTGCACTGCGAATGGACCGTGCGGGCGCTCGAAGCGGGCAAACACGTTCTTTGCGAGAAGCCGCTCGGCTGTTCCAGCGCCGAGGTCGAGAAGATGTTCGCCGCCGCTCACGCGAGCCGGCGCTGGTTGATGGAAGGGTTCATGCATCGCTTCCATCCACAGATCGCCGAAGCCAAACGCATCATCGTGACCGGTGGAATCGGCCGGGTACTGCACATCCGCTGTCACCGGACCGCCCGCGGGCGCGACCGGGATAATCCACGCTATTGGCGCGATGCCGGTGGCGGCGCGCTCATGGACATCGGCTGCTATTGCGTGAATCTCTCCCGATTCCTTGTTGGCTCCGAGCCGAAGCGCGTTGCGGCCCACGCCCATTTCGACAACCAGACCGGCGTCGACCTGACATTGAGCGGGTGTCTCCAGTTTGGCGAGGGCGTTACCGCCAACCTTCTGTGCAGCATGGAGGGAGAGCCATCGTACCCCGCGGAGATCGTCGGGACCGACGCCAAGCTGTTGATCCCACACCCGTGGCTGCCGCCCGCGTGGCCGGCGGAACTCTATCTCACACGACAGGGCAAGACGGATGTGATTCGCGTTGAGCCTGACGATATGCCACAACACCCGCTCGCGCCTTTTGCCCTTGAAGTAAACTATTTCTGCCGGTGCGTGCGTGAGAATCGCGCGCCCCAATTCCCTCCCGACGTGGATGCCGAACACGATTCGCGGGCCAACATGCGCGTCATCGAGGCACTGCTGGAGTCGGCGCGTGAAGGACGGACGGTCAATATGCCGACAGGAAGCGCGTGAACTACTGCCCCTGTCTCTGCGCCAGAATCAGGTCGCGGACAGCTTTCGGGTTTGGGATGCCTTCGATTTCTTCGTCCGCATCGACACGCGCCGCCGTGGAGATGGTCAGGTCACCGATGCCGATCACCCGAGCGAGCAAGCTCTGGTCAATCTCGACCGACCGGATGTCACGGATGATCAGCTCCCGGTAGCTCTTCGAGAGAAGACCACGCTCCAACGTGATTCGTCCGGGGTAGATCCGCAACACCACCGACCTCCGACGGCACCACGCGATAATCAACGGCAGGATCAGCCAGGAAAAAACCAGGTACCAGAAGAACCGCCACCACGAGGGTCGCACTTCGGCGAGCAGCTTGTCGGGCACGGCCTGGGGTTGCGCCACCTGCGAGGCCACAGGGAAACCGCAGGACGGACACGTCGTCGCCGCAGTCGAAACCTGTTTTCCACATTCGGGACAGTCAATCAGTGCCATAGCGTGCTCACCGCCATCCTAGGCGCGTTGTAGAAAACCTGTCAACACCTCCCCGCCCGCCTGTTAAAAGAGTTTCACCTTTCCCGATCCGCATCCGCAAACTCCTGGTGTTGCGACGTTTAATTTCTTGATTCGCGCGGCATTCGTCCTAGAATGCGCGCCAAGGAGGATGCTCGATTTTTGTGACCAATATTACTCGAATTCAAGCCCGCGAGATTCTCGATTCGCGCGGGAATCCAACAGTTGAAGTGGATGTGGAACTTTCCGGCGGTGCGGTCGGTCGCGCCGCTGTCCCCAGCGGCGCCAGCACCGGTGAACATGAAGCCTGGGAACTGCGTGACGGCGACAAGAAACGCTACGGCGGCAAGGGCGTTCTAAAAGCGGTCGCCAATGTCAACACGAAGATCGCCCGCGAGCTGATTGGGCACGACGCGCTCGATCAGGTCGGCATTGACAACCTGATGATCGCGCTCGATGGCACGCCGAACAAAGGCAAGCTCGGCGCCAACGCGATCCTTGGCGTCTCACTCGCGACCGCGCATGCGGCGGCGTCCCAGCTCGGTGTTGAACTGTTCCAATACCTCGGCGGACCAAACGCGAAGGTGTTGCCCGTCCCGATGATGAACATACTCAACGGCGGCGCCCACAGCGATGCGCCGATTGATTTGCAGGAGTACATGATCGTGCCCAAGGGCGCGCCGAGTTTCCGTGAAGCGCTGCGGATGGGCGCGGAGGTGTTCCATGCACTGAAGGGCGTGCTGAAGGCCAACAAACTCAGCACGGCGGTCGGCGACGAAGGCGGGTTCGCTCCCGCGCTCAAGAACAACGAACACCCGCTCGAAGTCATCATCGCGGCGATCAAGCAGGCGGGCTACAAGCCGGGCAAGGACATCTTTATCGCCCTCGATCCTGCGGCGAGCGAGTTCTACGACGCCGCATCCAAGAAATACATCTTCAAGAAATCCGATGGTTCAAAACGCACCTCCGAGCAGATGATTGAGTTCTACCGCGGCCTCTGCAGGAAGTACCCGATCGTTTCCCTCGAAGACGGCCTTGCGGAGAGCGATTGGGACGGCTGGAAACTGATGACCGACAAACTCGGCGACAAACTACAACTCGTCGGCGATGACATCTTCGTCACCAACACGGAATTTCTCAAGCGGGGGATCGACACCGGCACCGCCAACTCGATCCTGGTAAAGGTCAACCAGATCGGCTCGCTGACGGAAACTCTGGATGCGATTGAGATGGCGAAGGAAGCGGGTTACACGGCGGTCATCAGCCATCGCTCGGGCGAGACAGAGGACACGACGATTGCGGACATCGCGGTGGCGACCAACGCCGGCCAGATCAAGACCGGCTCGCTGTGTCGCACCGACCGCATTTGCAAGTACAACCAACTGCTGCGGATCGAGGAGATCCTCGGCAAGAATGCCGTATACGGAGGCAAACTCTAGGCAATGAGTTGGACCTTGGCGCTGTGGGCCCGATTGCAGTCGCTCGGGTTTTTCGTCTTCGTGGCGATCGTCGGATTCGGCGTGGCGCTGCTGTTCGTGCCGCTGCTTCATCAACGGCACGCCATGCAATCAGACATTGCCCGATTGGACCACGAGATCGAGCAACAAGACGCGCTGGAGAAGAAACAACAGACCGAGGTCGAAGCGCTGAAGACCGACGCCAGCTACGTCGAGCGGACGGCGCGCAACAAGCTGAACCTCTCGCGACCGAACGAGATGATCTTCCGTTTCGAACCCGCGCCGCAGACGCCCAGCCCACAGCATTGAATGCGTTTTGACTCGCGTGGGACTGACCGGGATTCAGGACTTGACGAACCCGCACTCCGCCTCTAAGATGCAGCAGACCTTTAACTGCGGGGTGGAGCAGCCCGGTAGCTCGTCAGGCTCATAACCTGAAGGTCGTGGGTTCAAATCCCACCCCCGCTACCAACTACAAGGGCCAGAACAAGCGTTCTGGCCCTTTATTTTCAAGGTCTACAGGACAATCTCCAAATCGTCCTCGGTTTGATGAAACACAGCGGACACTGTGAAACTGGACGGACAAAAACCAACAAAACCACCAACCGGAACTTCAGGCGCCGTCACCTGAAGGTTTCGCCATTTTTCCCGGCGTTGGTGGTTTTGTTGGTTTTTTGATTCGAGCGGGAATGCTGCGGTTTTTTCCGTCTGGTGATTTCCGCGAGACCGAAATTCCGCTGGGTCGCACTGCGAGAATGGGAACTGCCCGTCCTCGGCGAGCGAGCGGCGTCTATGCCGCTTCAAGAGAGGAGGAATTGCCATGTGTTGGTGTGCCGAGGTGTTGGGGCGCATCAGAGATATCCGGGGCACCTTCACTGCGGCACGGTTTCCGCCCCGCCGCAACGGCCTCCAAATCGGTGCGACGCAGCCGAAAACTTCCTGGCAGCACCTCGACCTTCTGCAAAAGTCCCGCTTTGATCATCCGCCAGAGGGTCGCGCGGCTGACACCCAAGAACTTCGCAGACGCCGACATGCCCATCAGCAAGGGGCCTTGTGTCATCGGCAATGGATTGCGCACCCGCTGCTCCAAAATCTCGTCAATAGCTTCCAACTGTCCCGATGACGCATCCAGCAGTTTCTTCAATCTCTCATCTGTGGTCATGGGTTCACCGCCGGGTTGTAGCGCTGCGCACACCGGGCAATCGCAATGTTTCGCCCGCAAATCGGGAAATCGGACGGCAATGAACTGGAAATAGCAAGGCCGTGACGCAGCCACTCGCTTGCCGACCTCGGTTCACGAACGATTCATGTCGGTGACGAGATTGTGGAAATGGACGGCCCAAGACTGCGGATTGTTTGCGGAAAGTTGAAACCTTCGCGTGACCGCTGGTGCGGACGGTGTGCGGATGCACTCGTGGACGTGGACTGAACGCGGACATGGACTCTCCAGAGACACAACTAATCTGCGTCCACGGACTGTGCGAGATCGCGGACTGGCAATGCCCTGCCCTACGGATGAGACTGTGGCTTGGACATCGTGTGTCCGAAGCATGGGTACTGCGCGTCTGTTCTGCATCCTCTCCGCGACGATTTCGCGGACGCCCGGACCTTCTGCCCAGAAGGGGTAACGCGTGCCCTGTACTAAAACTGATGAGAAGCGCATAGCCTCCTTGCGCATTGGCAGTGGTGCCGGCAGTCACCCGGTTGCCCGGTGACGGATTCACCCGGAGATGTCGTCGGATGGTTCGCGTCTCGTTCTGGAAGGCCTCGGGATCGCTGGACTGACCCGGGCAGAATTCCAGGACGGCGTGTTCCATCTCGCCGGTAGTGCGCTCGAACCTCAGAGTTTGCGTCATACTCATGGTCGCAGTTGACCACAAATCGAGCGCGCTCCGGTGTATCAGCTACACAGAGTCCGCCCACATTCCGTGTAGTGTTCCCGTCATGGTCACGGCCAAAACGCAATACACGCTTAAGAACGCTCGGGAGTATTTCGAGGAACACCTCTGCGTCGGCGATTACTACGATGAAGGCCAGCGGGTGGCCGGCGAATGGCTGGGACTGGGCGCGCAACGACTCGGACTGTCCGGGAAAGTCCGCGCTGATGACTTCCTGCGGCTGTGCGAAAACCAGCATCCGGCCACAGGCGACACGCTGACGCAACGACTGAACACCACGCGGAATGAGGATGGCCACGAGACGGCCAATCGGCGGATATTCTTCGAC
>Ga0182027_10000383_pt1 | contig 75911 bp, 65 predicted proteins | sample 712E1DmetaG_FD_121300 | JGI IMG/M metagenome (GOLD analysis project Ga0182027, IMG submission 121300) | Permafrost microbial communities from Stordalen Mire, Sweden - 712E1D metaG (Illumina Assembly) | ecosystem: Environmental > Terrestrial > Soil > Wetlands > Permafrost | place: Sweden...
GCCACCTTTTTGGCCATAGAGTGACAACGACTATGTCTTAAATCTTAAAGAGACGTCAAATCGACGGATAAGAATTCGGCGATTGGCAATGATAATGAATATATTTATAAATTTCCAATCGCACCTAACGGACCGGCACTAAGTGGAACATGGCGCTCTGCGACACTGCGGCGCTGATAACTTTCAAATTGCCCGTTCATTTAAGCAACACGAGTTTCTTTGTTTCTGTAAACGAACCTGCCCCGACTACGTTGGGGTAAACTTGTAAACGATAAAAATAAATTCCGCTTGACATACCTGATGCATTCCATTGTCGTGTATAGGTTCCTGCTGGTAATGTCTCCGATACTAGCGTAGTGACTTCTCGGCCTATGATATCGAATATTTTCAAATTTGTATAACTATGATCTGATAACTGAAAATTGATTACTGTTGTTGGGTTGAATGGATTGGGATAACTCTGCATCAGGGCGGTAGTCTTCGGTAACAACGAATTATCCTCTACTCCGGTGATACCAAGCTTACCATAACGATCTACCTTTTGTGCATAAATGTGGTTATTGCTACCGCGTCCATCCATCCAGGTAATGATTTCGCCTCCCGCTCCATCATCGACAATTGCAGGCCAATTTTGATTGCCGCTGGCGGTGCTTACTCCAACTCCATTCGTCGTCCATTGAACGGTACCAGCCGCATCAATCCGCTGCGCATAAATGTCATAGTTTCCTTTGCGATTATCATCCCATGCTATGATAGCACCTCCTACTCCGTCCCGGGCAATTACCAATATTTGTTTATTGCTATCAGCTATGCAGATAGCAACTCCATTATTTGCCCATTGAACAATTCCACTGGCATTGATGCGCTGCGCATAAATGTTATAACTCTTAGAACTATTGCGGCTGTCAAACCAAGCAATGAATGCCCCTCCTTTTCCATCACTGAATGTTTCTGCATATGTTTGATTGCTGTCAGCAGCGCAGACTGCAACTCCATTGCTTGCCCATTGAACAGTTCCTCCGGCATCAATATGCTGTACGTAAATATCACTATTGCTAAAACCATTGCGGTAATCAACCCAAGCGATAATTGCCCCTCCCGCTCCATCGCTGACGATAGATGAGGGAGTTTGATTAACGGAAGTGGTACAGACCGCAACTCCGTTACTTGTCCATTGGACAGTACCAGTTGCATTTATTCTTTGCGCGTAAATATCATAATTATAGACATAGCGGCGGCTATCAGTCCATACGATGATTGCGCCTCCTGATCCATCGCTGACAATGAGCGGTCGTTGCTGATTGTTGGCAGCAGTACAGATCGCAATTCCGTTGCTTGTCCATTGCACAGTACTGTCCGCATTGATATGCTGGGCATAAATGTCGGAATTTTTAGAACCATTACGGTAATCTTCCCAGGTTATGATTGCACCGCCTACACCGTCACTAGTTATCATTGGATATTGCTGGATGCTATCGGCAATGCAAATTCCAACTCCATTACTTGTCCATTGCACAGTACCTGCTGAATTGATGTGCTGCGCGTAAATGTCACAAGTAGGGCCGCTGCGATAATCGTACCAGGTAATAATTGCACCGCCCGCCCCATCACTGACAATCATCGGAGAAAACTGTGCGTTGGCAACGGAACAAATCACAACTCCATTTGGTGTCCATTGAACAACACCGGCGGCATTGATGCATTGCGTGTAAATATCCCATGAAGTACTGCCGCGTGCATCCTGCCAGGCAATGATTGCTCCTCCCGCGCCATCACTGACGATTGTTGGATAGTATTGAAAGTTGGCACTGGTGCAAATCGCATTGTTTACATTGGGATCGGTTGACCACTGTGCAATTGCACTTTGCCACAATAGAAAGATCCCGGCAGATATTTGAATAAATGTGAAACGAAGTAATGAAGGCCGCATAGAACACACTCCTTTTTTATTGGTGTATAAGGGTGTTATTATAAAAGCGGTTTCTTAGCAAAGGTTTATTGTCTCGGTTAATAATAAAATTTCTTCTTGTTCTGAGATAAAATTATAATATCTGATCCATAACAACAGTAAATTTTGCATTAAGAAAAGAAAGATCACGCCATGTTTAACGCACCACGCTCATTCCGTCAGCTTGAGCGCCTGGTTAGGCAACAAACGACAAAAGATTTATTTCTTTGGTATTTCCACTAAATCATCAAACATAATCCAAGGGTTTCCAATATTTTGATCTCTTCTCACTATAATATCCAATTGGCCAACATGATGTTGAAGATGACGGAGATTGTAATCCACTAAGTCAATTTTAGGAAAACCATGCCACTCAAAGGGTGAAGGAGTGGTAAAATATGTAACATTTATATTTTGAATGAATTGGTTTGCTTTTTGTCTTACATATTTGCAATAGGCTTTCATATTACTTTTTGTGATTGGATGCTTTTGATTCTCAATCATTTGAGAATCTGGAAAGACCCAATAATTATGAATATTTTTCATGTCAAAATTTTGAGGTTGGAAAGTTGCTTCATTGGCATGAAAATAGAAATCAGTAAACCATAGAACATGATAACATATTTGCCAAAACGGCACGTTACTTATTCTTGCCGTCCATGTTGTATCGTTGGCAGTATCAATTACATGCTCCAGCATTTTAAATGCGGCTCCGATCTGTCTTGAGTAACTTTTCTTTATTTCTGACAGCAAAGTAGAGTCTTTTGATGAAGATTGTATGACAGGGTTAGCAACTTTTAAAGAAGGCTGAGAAACAGCCAAATAGGGTAGTAGGAATAATACAATCAAAGAGTTTTTCATTTTTGCTCCGTTGTTAATTGATTCAATTCTCTATGTTTTTGCGGCCTAACGGACGGGCGCTAAGCTGCGGCATTGATTATTATCAAGTTGCTGAAAACGAAACGAGTTCATGCGATAAACCAAATTAATAAACACTAAACTTACGAGGTACTATAAACAAAATTTACTTACGAAAACCCACCACACGCCATGCTTAACGTACCTCAGCTCGTTCCGTCAGCTTGAGCGCCTGGTTAGCCGGCACTAAACTAAGACCGCCTCGAATCTTCTGATTTAGTGAAAAGAATATTACCCTCTGATGGATGAGGTGATCGAAAAGAAGGATTTGGTACCATTTGTTTGATAATTGATAGTGTTGATTCAATCTGCTTCGATGCTTTCTCATTAGGAATTATTCCCTCATGAACTAGGGCGTTTCGTTGTTCAATGCAATCTAGTACATCAATGAGTCTATCAGGGGGAACGTTGAGACCAAGCAGCCCAACTAGTGTGAGCCTTACTGGAAGTGGATATTGACAGAATGATTGAACCGAGTCTTCAATGCGCTTGTCGATAGATGAGCGATTACTAATAAAGGAGTTGATGGCAATTTCTAGAGCCGTAACGGAATGAACTATGGCTTCTGCCGTTTTCCCCCCATCGAGGAATTCCAAAGCTCTCATTGACACCACTGATGCTAAGGGAGGAGTATGTTTTTGATTGACAAGTTCTCCGATTGTTTTCCAATCGCGTTCTTGTATATACTCTGAAAAATCTCCTGCTGAAACCTGCATTGTGAGACTGACAATGTTATCCTTAGACGGGCGAAACTCCTTCCATTGAGTTCCAGAGAGCCATTTGATTTGATGAATGGAACAATGATACATAATCGATGAGTGACGACTATCGAAACTCTGATGTTCTGCAATCCAGTACTGTCCAAATACGTAACGTAACACTTGGCATAGTTGTGATATTGATGGATCAAGTATTTTCTTTACGACCCTTTTACTGAGCTCAAGATATGGGGTAGAATCAGATTGCTCTTTTTCAACAGCGTCTATCTGTTCATCGTTGATATCCGAGATAATAATTTTGCCAAAAAGGAGACCAGCGTCAAGAACTCCTTGGCGTGCAATGAACTCTGGCTTTGCCTCTTGTTTGTGTGCATCATACTTGAAAAAGCCCATTTCATTATGGGAACCTCGTCTTTCAAACCATAACAAGACGGTTACATTATCGTTCTCGACATGAAAAGTGATGGCGTCCTTCTCACCGTCAGGCAACCATCTGTGAAACGTTGGACCTTTAAACAGGTCATACATGGATGATTGATGATCCATCAGTGAGCAAACAAATTTCAGAGTAAGAGTTTTCATATGCTATTTGAATTGGTGCCGGCTAACTACTGATTAGATAGACTTTGTCTGCCTTTTATGCTTAATATGTATTAATTGTCGACAAAAGGTGAAGCTCTTTTCTGCGTATTAATTTTTAGAAATGCCGTGGTTCTGTTATTACTCCCGCACCCCCGAATTCAACCACTCGGTATTAATCTACAGCAGTCAATCGACTTTGTCAAGAAACAATAAGCACATCATGATGTACCAATATAACTTACTATTTGTTACTGCTTACTTCTTTTTTACTATCTCCTCGGCTTTCCTTTTTTCATGTAATACATACGCGAACACACCAAACGCGCGTACTGCTTCTGATTGTGCGTGTACCGTTCCTACTTCATCAACTTTATAACCGTCTTCGCCGCCATTTGGATTCCATCCATTTCTAATACCATCGTCTATCGGTCGATGGAGCGTGGTTAATGCATCGCCGTGATGATTTGTCCACACATGTTCCAGCATCTTTTCAATTTTGTCAGGAATATCGGGAAGCTGGTCCGGAGCAATTTGATACGCATCTAAAATGAAATGAACGAATGCGCCGTTTCCATCCATTCGTATCTGATAAAAATCCTGTGGATCAACCCAGCCGTTCGCCGGATCCATTAATCGCTTTGCCGTTGCCGCGACGATTTCTTTATATTTTTTCTCGCCTGTCATCCGGAACATTGCCGCTCCGATTGAGCACATACCTGCACCTTCCCATGGAAACTGCTTGCCGAATGCCGCCTGCCCTTCGTTTCCTTTCCATATTCCCTTGCCGCGATAAAACTTTTTTTTCACTCCTGGATACTTTGCGTCGCCGTTCCACACCAGCATGGCGTCGTCATAAAATTGTTGTTCGTGCGTTGCTTCAAAGAGCCAGCATGCCACGGTCACCATTTGGTTCATATTGCTGTTGGTAAATATTCTGAAGTTCCCTTTTGCGCCGGGAAAATAATTATACCAGCTCCAAAATCCTTCGTGATGGGAAAGACGCCCTTCGCGCCTCGCTTCCAAATATCTGCTTCGTGCATCCTCCACCCATTGTGTATTCTTTCTTCCAGACACATGCCACCAGTACATTTCTGCTAAACAAACCCAGGCGCGGTCGTCAACCCATGTTCCATTGTGCATATCGAGAAGCCGGTACGTGTCGGTGTAGAGAGACAGCAGATGTTGATCGCCGGTCGCAGCATAGAGATGGGCATCTCCAATAGCACCGTTCGCGCCTTCCCATTCCGCATTGTAAACTTGATGAAAGAGATTGTCAATCGCATAAGTGCGCTGCACAATGCAATGAAAAAGATCTGAAGATTCCTGCGGCAGTGCTTGTTGAACAAGGGACGAAGATTCTTTCTCCGTTCCGAAGAATGTATCTCTGGCAAGAAAAAAAACTGCGGCAAGAATAGCAAGCAAACCAAGTGAGGCGAATATAACAAACTTCAAGCGGGATGTTGTTTTCTTCGCTGTGGTTGCTTCACGAGTTGCTTGATTTTGTTTCTGTTTCTTTGACATACACAATGGTGAAGTATTTAATCAAATGTAGATAAAAGCCATCTGAGACACAAAGAATAATCCCTCTAAAAAAAATGTCAGAAATTTTTTCTTAAGGTGGAACATTGGGAATCCATACTGCGTCTATCTTTATTCGTTCATCTGACTTCTACACACTGAAGTCCTTTACGAATTTGTAAATCAGTGCTTGAAAATGTGGTACATTTTTCATAAAATTGTTGCGCTTTAAGGAGTAAACACTCACTAAATTGTAAAAAACTATGGCTATTACTGTTCGAAATTTAACAAAACTCTATGGTGCCGAAAAAGCGGTGAACGATATTTCGTTCGATGTGAAAACTGGCGAGATTCTTGGCTTCCTCGGTCCCAATGGTGCCGGCAAAACCACGACAATGAAGATCATCACTTGTTATATGCCGCCTACTTCTGGTATGGTTGAAGTTGAAGGATTAGATATTGCAGAACACTCATTTGATGTGCGAAAAAAAATCGGATACCTGCCGGAGATGAATCCGCTCTATCTTGACATGAATGTTGTGGAATATTTAGAATACTCTGCACGCCTGTACGGATTGAAAGATGCTCTTCTGAGAAGCCGGTTAAAGGAAATGATTGACGTGTGCGGCATTGCGGATGTACGGCGCAAAGACATCGGCGAATTGTCGAAAGGATTCCGCCAGCGCGTAGGACTTGCGCAGGCGATGATTCACGATCCCGAAGTGCTTATTCTTGATGAGCCGACCAGCGGTCTCGATCCGAATCAGATTGTAGAAATACGTAATCTTATTCGCCAGCTTGGCCGTGCAAAAACCGTTGTGCTTTCTACACACATACTTTCGGAAGTGCAGGCGACCTGTGACCACGTCATCATCATCAATGAAGGAACAATCGTTGCCGATGGAACGCTGGAGCAATTGCAGCAAGATTTCCGCGGCTCCGAAAAGATTTCATTGGAATTAAAAGCCAGTACAACAAACGCAATGATCGCGATTTATCCAAAGTTCAAAGACATTCAGCATGTGGAATCGGTGGAGTACGGTGGGCAGGAAGGTGATTTGCACAAGTTCTCCATTCTCACCCAAAAAGGATTTGATATTCGCGAGGAAATTTTCAGGCGTGCAGTTTCTGAAGGATGGGTATTGATGGAAATGTCGCGCAAGGCGACAAGCTTAGAAGAAGTCTTCCATAAGCTCACAACAGCAGAAACAACAAACAATAAACAGTGAAGAATGATCAGTGGTCAATGAAGAGTGGAAAAATTATTAGCGAAATCAGTAATTTGTATTAAATCTGAGTAATCTGGGAAATCATTTATGAAATTAAACATCAAAGAATTATCAATGCATCTGAGCAAGTTTTCCAATGTGGGAACGATCTTTAAAAAAGAATTGCGTTCCTATTTCAACTCGGCGGTTGCATATGTTGTCATTGTTGTATTTCTCGCCATTGTCGGCTGGATGTACACGAGCAGTATGTTCCTTATCAACGTAGCATCGCTCCGCATGATGTTTGAATTGGTACCGCTTGTGTTTTTGTTTGTTGTTCCGGCAGTTACAATGCGCCTGTTGGCAGAAGAAAAAAAGGCGGGTACCATCGAACTGCTGACTACCAAACCATTGCACGATTGGGAAATAATTGCGGGCAAATTCCTTGCCGCATGGGCGCTCATTGGTATTGCACTCCTGCCCACGCTCATCTATTATATTACGATCGTATTTCTCGGAGACATCGACAACGGTCCTGTCATCGGCGGTTATGTTGGCTTACTTCTCATGGCAGGTGTCTATGTGGCGATTGGTTTACTTGCATCGAGTTTAACGGAGAACCAAATAGTTGCATTCATTATCGGTTTGCTGCTGATGTTTGCATTCTATATGATGGATAAGGTGCTCATTTTCGTACCGGATTTTATGACAAGTGTAGTCGAATATCTGGGAATAGATTTTCACTTTTCCAATATCGCACGCGGCGTTATCGACTCACGTGATATTGTGTACTTCGGTTCCATGCTTGGTTTTACGCTGTATCTTTCGGTTGTCTCGCTTGAAAAACGTAAATGGTAGATTGGATTTGAAATCGTAAGTATGATTCTATTTAAAACTTTTTCCTTTTGACATTAGACTTTATACTTGAAAACTATGAATACAAAAAAAGCTCAAACTATCTTCAGGGTGTTGTTGGTTTTAGGCATTCTAATTCTCATCAACTTTATTTCTGTACGGATTTTCAGCCGGCTGGATCTCACGAAGGCAGGTGTTTATACGCTCTCGGATGCAAGCAAGAATCTTGTACGCAATCTTGATGATCGTATTACGGTAAAAGCGTACTTCACCGAAGATTTGCCTGCTCCATACAATAATAACCGACGGCAAGTGCTCGACATTTTAAATGAGTATAAAGCATATGCGAAAGGCAATCTGCATTTTGAATTCATCAATCCGGAAGGGGAGAAAAACGAACGTGAGGCGCAGCAAGCAGGTATTCCTCCGGTCGAGGTGCAGGTGGTGAAGGAAGATAAATTTGAAGTGAAGCGGGCGTTTCTCGGTCTCGTGCTTTTATACGAAGACAAAAAAGAAACGCTGCCGGTTGTGCAAAATCTCGGTTCGTTGGAATATGACATCAGTGCCGCCATCAAACGGCTGACGATGCATGCAAAGAAACGCATCGGCTACACAACCGGACATCAAGAACCGGAACTATCGAGTATGCAAAAAGCGAATCAAGAAATGAGTGCGCAGTACGAAATAGTCCCAATCGATCTCAGTTCAAATACCGCAACGATTCCACAGGATTTAGCAGCATTGTTGATTGTTGCACCACAAACAAAATTTTCAGACACAGCAAAATATCAAATCGATCAATATATCATGCACGGCGGCAAGGCAGCATTCCTCTTGAATAAAGTGAATGCGTCACTCCAGCAGCGTTACACTCAACCAGTTGATCTTGGATTGGAAGATATGCTGGAGAATTACGGTATCCGCATCAACAGCGATTTAGTTCGTGATGCTCAGTGTGCCAACGTTACCGTGATGCAGCAACAGGGACAATTTCAGATGCAGAGTCAGATTCCATTCCCATATCTACCGAATGCATCGAATGTTGATCGCTCAAACCCGATTGTAAAAGATTTGCAGGGATTGATTTTTTACTTCGTCAGTTCGCTCGACACAAGTCTTGCAGTGAACAAAGGATTAAAGGCGGAAGTGTTAGTGCGTTCTTCCAAACATAGCGGCAGACAAACCGGTTTCTTGATGATTGATCCAATGCATCGTTATACATCGGATGAGTTGTCTGAATCCAATATACCAATGGCGGCAGTCGTAAGCGGTTCATTCAAGAGTTATTTCTCCACGACAAGTGGAGAAAATAAAACACTTGTGCCGCAAGCAACTAAAAGTCCAGATACGCGCATTATTGTGGTTGGTGATGGTGATTTTATGAAGGATGACTTCGCAAGCAGTCGCGGCAATCTGACGTTCTTCATCAACATCATAGATTACCTTGCCGATGATGCCGGCTTGATTACGATTCGCTCTAAGAATGTTGCACAACCGCCGCTGGATCAAATTTCGGACGGAACGAAAAAACTCCTGAAATATGGTGACTTGATTTTGCCGCCATTACTCGTTATCGGGTATGGGTTACTCCGGTGGAGACGGCGTGTAGCGCTGAAACGCTCATTTGAAGCTCAGATATAAATTTAAGATTTGAAAAGTGTAGAAAGTAGAGAGAAATGAAAAAGAATACATACATTCTCATTGGTTTATTCGTTTGCCTCTTAATCATTGCATTTCTTGTTCTGCAAAAACCCGGAGAACGAAGCGCGAATTCAGCCAGTACAGGACTTATGTTCACGGTTGATTCACTCTTAGTGGATAAGGTTGAAATTAAAACGTCAGCTTCTTCTATTGCCTTGGAAAAGCATGGTGTCGAGTGGTTCGTTACAAAACCGATCGACTATAAAGCTGATCAAGCGAATATTGCTCAAATAATTCATCAGATAAAGAATCTTGAGGTAAAAAGTATTGTTTCCAGTAAACCGGAAAAGTATTCAGTATTTCAAGTTGATCAAAACGGAACACAGGTGATGGTATACGAAAAAGGAGTCGAAAAGGCTGCATTCGTCCTCGGTAAGATGGCAGCAAGTTATTCAGAATCGTATGCACGCAGATTAAAATCTGACGAAGTACTACTTGTCGAAGGTGCATCTAGTTACACCTTCAATCGTCCGATAAAAGATTGGCGCGATAAAACAATTTTGACAACGCCGAAAGAAAACATCAAAGAAGTTCAGTACCAATATGGGGACACAACATTTAAAATCACATCTAGTGACAGTGCATGGTTTGTTGGAAAAGATAAAGCACAGCAATCTGTTGTAGAAGGTATTCTATCTTCGATCTCCAACCTTCAAGCAGATGATTTTATTGACAGCACTGTGTCGCCTAAAGTAATAGCAATGATGGCTTATGCTGGAGCCCAGCTTCGCTTCTCATTCAACAAACCTATGAACAAATATTACGTTCAGTCTTCCAATTCACCGCAATGGTTTGTGTTGGAACAATGGAAAGCAAACCAAATTCTGAAACGGAAGAAAGAAATAGTTGAATCAAATAAAAAGTAGTAAATAAAAGTAGAAAGCATCAAGGAAAGACAACTTTCAAACTGCAAGTTTATAATGGCAGACCAGAAAGCCCTTCGATAAGGAGGGCTTTCTGATTCTTGTTTCACCGGCACAATTCCTTGCTTGCGGAGCCATTTTTGATTACTTTTTTACTTACTAAGATATAACACCTATCATCTCAAAATCAAAGGTTAAGAGAACTATGACACGTACATTTATTCTCGGAATCACTCTTTTTATGGTTATTCTTTTCATCGGTTGCGGAACATCTAATCCCACTCTTGCAACTATTGGTGATGAAAAAATCACACTCAGCAGCTTTGAAGATGATTATGCAAAAAACAACGGCGGCTGGGATACCAGCGCTATCTCATCGATAGAAGACCGACAGCGATTTCTTGATCTACTTGTCAAATTCAAACTAAAAGTGAAAGAAGCGCGTGCTCAGGGGCTTGAGAAAGATTCCGCTGTTATCAGTGAAATGGAAACCTATAATACATCTGTTGCCCAATCTTATATGACTGAGAAAGAAGTTGTAGAACCAGGTATGCAGCGAATGTACGACAGGAAAAAAGAGGAAGTGCGAGCCAGCCACATACTCGTTCGTCTTAGACCTGCCGCAACACCTGATGACACACTAATGGCATTTATACGTGCAAAGAATGTGATAGAGCAAATCCCAACTGTCCCCTTTGATTCACTTGCATCTCGGTATTCAGAAGATCCGTCGGTAAAAACCAATTATGGCGACCTAGGATTCTTTTCTGGCGGCAGAATGGTACCGGAGTTCGAAGATGCATGTTATTCACTTAAGCCCGGTGAGTATACAAAAACCCCGGTTCGTACACAGTTTGGATATCACGTAATTAAAGTAACGGGCCAACGGCCGAACCCCGGGTCTGTGCGTATTAGCCATATCCTTCTACGCTTTAAACAAGGTTTGACAGATACAATCGCGGTGCGAGATACTGTTTGGATGATCTACAACAAACTTAAGAGCGGAGCAAGTTTCACTGAAATGATGCAAAAGTACAGCATGGATCCGAAAAGTGTAGCAAACAATGGCGACATCGGTTTCTATGAGCGTGATCGGCTTCCGCCAAAAGTTGCAGATGTATTTTATAAAATGAAGATCGATTCAATCTCCGAACCGATGCAATTCAACTATGGTTATCACATCTTTAAACTCACAGAGAAAAAAGGACTGCCATCATTTGCAGAGATGCAGAAAGACCTGAAGGAACCGTATAAACAAATGCGGTACCAACATGAATACAATCAGTACGTGCGGGGATTAAAAGCGCAGTACCATGTTAGTATTGATTCTTCGGTCGTACGCAAACTGATTTCATCTCTGGATACAACCAAAATTTCCGGCAACGAAAAATGGAAAGATACGTTGTCAGCAGAAATGTTGAAGAAGACAATTATCCATAGTACAGGACGTCCGTTAACGGTAAATGATTTTGCAGATAAAACTCTCACAACGAATGATTTAAAGAGCTATGTCTTAACGCCCGATAATATTTGGCTAATCACCAATAAACTACTTGATGCTGCGGCACTTGAAGAACATGCACGCCATGCCACGGACAGATATCCTATTTTGGCAAATCTTCTTACTGAATATAAAGAAGGAATTCTCCTCTATCGTGTTGAGCAAGACGAAGTATGGAAGAAAGTAATGGTAAATGATTCATTGTTGAAAGAATATTACAATGTGCATAAAGGAGAATATCGCTGGCCAGAACGTGTCAAATTTGTGGAAATATTTACATTGGCAGATAGTACTGCAAAGGCGGCATACAAGAAAGTACAACATGGCAAAGACTTTTTAGACGTTGCGCAAGAATATACAAATCGTTCTGGGTATCAAGAGAAAAAAGGTATGTGGGGATTTCAGCCCTTCGATTTAAACGATTTGTCGCGTAAAGCCTCAACAATGGCAATTGATAGCATGTCCGTGCCATTCCGATATGAATCAGGCTGGTCAATTATCAAAACGCTTGCTAAAGATAGCGCACATGTGAAGAGTTTTGAAGATGCAACGCCGGAAGTTGCAAGCGGTTATCAAGAAGCAGCTTCAAAGAAGCGCGAACAGGATTGGATAGAAGCTCTCAAGAAAAAATATCCTGTGACCATCAATAAAGAAGTGTTGACAGAAGCATTTAAAAGGAAACGGGTTGAATCCCAGTAAGTATCTTTTGACCGTTCTTCTTGTTATGACGGCAATCGGTTGTTCCAAGAATGCGCAGGATAAAACTCCTGTTGCCCGCATCGACAATCAGACGCTGGCTTTGGAAGAAATCCGTGCACATATTGACACATCGCGCGAACCGTCACAAGCACAAATTCAGCAGTATGTTCAACGGTGGCTCACAGAAGAATCGCTCTATCGAGAGGCAATAGATCGCGGTCTGGACCATTCGGATGAGATGAATCAAAAAGTGGAGGATGTTCGGCGCCAATTGGCAATTAATGCATTGTTAGAGAAAGAAGTATACTCTCAACAGACATCAGACTTTTCCACACAGGACATTCATCAATATTACGATGCACATATTAGAGAATTCAACGTAATGCACGATATGGTATTGGTCAGCTTTGCACTTTTTAAGAATCGAGATGCTGCAACAGAATTTCGCAATCTTGTGTTGAAAGGAACACCGTGGAATTCTGCAATTAATCAACAGACACAATCGATTGTGACGCGCGTAGATTCATCTTATCAGACTCAAGTAACACTAATGCCGGCGGAGTTATGGCGCGTTGCATCAAAATCGACCAGCCGCGAACTTTCGTTTCCAATAAAAACCGATAATGGTTATTATATTCTCATTGTGTGGAAATTCATCAAGCAGGGGCAAACAGCAGATGTACCGTTAGTAGAAAGAGAAATTCGCGGACGGCTAACTGTAGAACGACGGCGGCAGATGTATAATCAGCTCGTTCAGAACCTTCGTGCAAAACATGCAATTCAAGTATTTTTTAACTCGGTATCCGATTCAGGAAAATCTAAAACAGAAGAATAGGAAAACATATGAAGCAAGTCTGCAAGTTCTTGGTGTATCTTTCTCTCCTGATTCCTGCCGTGCTGTCGGCTCAGACATTGGTTGATCGGATTGTTGCGGTAGTAGATAAAGAGATTATTACCGAATCGGAATTGAATGAGCGCGTTACATTTCTTGCAGTACAAAACCGTATAGATCCGAACCAAGCTGGACTACGCATGCAAGTGCTTGATGGGCTAATTTCGGAAAAACTCATTCTTGCGCAAGCGTTGATTGATAGTGTAGAAGTGACAGATGACGAAGTAACGCGTGCGCTTGATCAGCAAATAGCAAACTTTGTACGGCAAGTTGGGTCCGAACAACGTGTTGAACAGATGTATGGTAAATCTATCAGCCGCATAAAGCGTGAGTATCGAACAGAAATTAAAAATCAATTGCTGGTACAGAAAACTCGCCAGCAGCGCGAAGCAGCACTTACAGTAACACACCGCGAAGCAGAAGATTTTTTTATATCGTTCAAAGATAGCCTGCCGCAAGTTCCGGAGGAATTTGATTTAAGTCATTTATATATCGTACCGAAACCCGACACGGCAGTAGAGGCAAAGACTCGGATTGTCATGCAATCTATACTTGACAGCATTCATGCTGGCGGAGATTTTGCAAGCTTCGCAAAACGGTATTCAACGGATCCGGGTTCTGCCGCAAGTGGCGGCGACCTTGGTTGGGAAAAGCGTGGAGTATTTGTCCGTGAATTTGAAGAAACAGTATTTGGGTTGAAAGAAGGCGATATCTCGGGCATAGTAAAAACGCAGTTTGGATTTCATATCATTCAATTGCTTGGCAGGCGCGGTGAATCTGTGCATTCGCGCCATATTCTTATGAAAATCGACAAGGGACCCGCAAGCGATTCTGCAGCAGTCGATACTCTTCGGGTTCTTCGGCAGAGAGCGCTCAAAGGCGAATCCTTTGCAGAATTAGCGAACAAATATTCTGAGGATGAGGACACAAAAACCATCGGCGGTGATTTAGGAACATTAACAGCTGACCAACTCCAGCCGGACTTTGCCGGACAAATTAAAGAAATCAAGGCAGGAGAAATCAGTGAACCACTTCGTACTGTGGTAGGTTCTTCGTACGGTTTCCATATTATTTGGATGCGAAAACGAACAGCACCACATGCTATCAATTTGCAGGATGACTTCAAACGCATTCAACAGCTTGCACTTTATATGAAGCGCAATAAACAAAATGCAGAATGGATCGATGAACTGAAGAAAACCATTTATGTCGATATCCGGCTCTGAACTGCGGCGTATATACAACACGGAATTTTGGTGAGCATGTGGCGATAAAAATAAAAACAACCGATGATGTCGAGTCCGTAAAACGGCTCACAAAGGTGTACGCAGACCTGCGGACAGAAATCGGCAAAGTGATTATTGGGCAAGACACAATCATCGAACATCTTTTCATTACGCTCCTCTCTCGCGGACATTGTCTGCTCGTTGGTGTTCCGGGACTTGCGAAGACTCTCTTGATTAAAACACTTGCACAAGCACTCGATTTGAAATTCAGCCGTATTCAATTTACACCAGATTTGATGCCGAGCGATATAACCGGGACGGAAATTATCGAAGAGAATATTTCCACTAGAACAAAATCATTTAAGTTTATTCACGGACCAGTGTTTGCCAACATAGTTCTTGCCGATGAAATCAACCGAACGCCGCCAAAGACCCAAGCCGCACTTTTAGAAGCAATGCAGGAACATCACGTAACCGCTGCCGGTGAAACTTACGTGCTCGATGAACCATTTTTTGTTCTCGCCACACAAAATCCGATTGAGCAGGAAGGAACATATCCGTTACCTGAAGCTCAGCTCGATCGGTTTATGCTCAATCTCTGGTTAGACTATCCATCGTTTGCCGAAGAAGTTCAAATTGTTAAATCCACAACAAGCAGATATTATGCGTCGGTAGAGCGCGTTCTCTCTGCCAATGACATAGTCGAATTTCAAAATCTTGTGCGTGGTGTGCCTATTGCAGACAACGTCATTCAATTTGCCGTTCATTTGGCAGATAGTACACGGCCATCCTCGCCGGATGCACCAGCGTACATTAAAAATTGGATTCGCTGGGGCGCCGGTCCACGCGCATCGCAGTATTTAATTCTTGGCGCTAAATCACGCGCAATTCTTCATGGACGTTTTACGCCAGACATCGAAGATGTGAAAACAGTTGCCGGGCCAGTACTGCGTCATCGTCTCGTGACAAGTTTTAACGCAGAGGCCGAAGGTGTTTCTGCAATCCAGATTGTAGAAAAATTGGTTCGAGATGTAAAATCATAATCGAGAATTTGAGAAGCACGATGCGAATATTGACTACAGCGATGCTTCTTCTCGCATTGGTTACAGTGGAAGCGGCGGCACAAACCCGTCACTACTGGATTGTGTTCCGCAATAAAGGTGTTTCGTCTTCTCTTCTAAAAAATTCACAATCTCTTGGAATTACTAACCGAGCACTCAAGCGGCGTGCCAAATCTCTTCCTCCAGATCGATTGATTGATGAATATGATTTACCAATTTCGGAATCTGCTTTATCACAAATTAAACAAACAGGGGTGAAAATCCGCACTGTATCACGCTGGTTGAACGCTGTATCGGTTGAAGCATCATCACAGCAACTCCAAATACTAAATGCCCTGCCGATAGTTTCTCAGTCCGAACCGGTTGTGCAATTCAAACGCTCACAGCCGCAACCACGATTGGAATCACCTGCATCATCACTGGGAAAAAAATCCAGTGCTATGGGATTGGATTATGGATATTCCGAAACACAACTCACGAACATAAAAGTCGTGGATCTTCATGCAATTGGTGTAAATGGTGCTGGTGTTCTTATCGGTATGCTGGATGATGGATTTAATAATTACCGAACGCATGTGGCATTAAAGAACATACAAGTAATTGCAACACATGACTTTATTCATAACATCGATGATGTTTCTATACAACCATGGGAAGACACGACAAGTCCAGGTCAAGGCAATCACGGGGCAGGCACGTTGTCCGCTATCGGTGGATTTGATAACGGACATATGATAGGGGCAGCGTTCGGTGCTTCGTTCCTTCTTGCAAAAACAGAGATGGATAGCAGCGGAAGTGGAATCGACTTCAACAGCGAAGAAGATACATATGTTGCTGGACTCGAATGGGCTGAGCGTCTTGGTGCTGATATCACATCATCTTCCCTTGGATATAAAGAATTCTTATCAACACCGACATATACATCTTCCGATATGAATGGAAAAACAACAAAAGTTGCACAAGCCGCAGTGATTGCAGCACGAAAAGGTGTGCTTGTTGTAACAGCAATGGGAAATGATGGATATATTAGTGGTAAGGGTGATCAATCTCAACGGGCAGATACAACACTCGATTCTCCTGCCGATGCCGACAGTATTATTTCTGTAGGTGCAACATCATCAGACGGAGAACTTGCTGCATTCAGCGGATGCGGTCCAACTGCTGATGGTCGTATAAAGCCGGAAGTAGTTGCACAAGGAATGGGAGTTTATTGGGCTGATGGAGCAAGCACAACAGATTATAATATTGTTGCAGGCACGTCCTGTTCCACGCCTTTGGTTGCTGGTGCCGCAGCGTTAATACTTTCAGCACACCCCCAACTCACAAATATGCAAGTGCGCGATGCGTTGATGAAAACAACTATTCAGAGAGAAGATGGAACATCGGAAACGGCAGTGTATCCAAATAATTATTATGGATATGGATTTATAAATGCCTTTGCTGCTGCATTGTCCTTGGGTCCGGTATTCAGCAATGTTCCGATGGTGACAGTGCTTGATTCCCAATTGATTGTGTCCACATTCATCGTTTCGAAGTCCGGAATTCTCAATGACTCCTCCTTTCTATATTATCGTATTGATGGAAGTGCGTTTAACCGAGTACATCTTCAAGCAACGAATTCACCAAACGAATACAAAGCTATCATTTCTCTTTTCTCTAGTGTAAGTTCGGTTGCCGGATACTTCTCTCTCTGTGATAGTGCTGGTGTAAGCAGTAGTTACCCATCCACAGATTCTTTGCTTCAATTATTCACACGGAAGACAACACTGCCTCAAAAGTATGCACTTCTGCAAAACTATCCCAATCCGTTTTCTTTCACAAAAGGAACAACAATCAAGTTTGATTCTCCTAATGAAGATGTAGTAGATTTTGCTGTATTTAATATTTTAGGCCAGCGCGTGAAAACAATTTTTAACGGACATGCACTTATAGGTATTAATATTATACCTTATGATGGAACTAATGAGCGTGGAGGTCGTATTGCTAACGGTATTTATTTTGCCCGTCTGAAAACGCCAAACTCGATTTCTTCTATCAAGATGTTATATTTCAAATAAATACCGCCAATGCCGGAGCTTCATCTTTCTATTTTATTCCGTTTTGTTTTACTTCTACTTGCCGCCGTTTGTTCCGTTATATTGTCGTTATTCGTGTACCGCAGCACCGTACCGCCTGTCTCATCTGTAAAACGGTACGTAATGATTTCTCTCCGGAGTATCGGATTGTTTTTATTATTTCTTCTTCTTGGTGAACCGATTCTTTCACTTGTTACTCATTCTGTTGATCAACCCATCATTACGGTACTGGTGGATAATTCTCAAAGCATGGCAATAACTGATCGGAACGGGCGGCGAGATGAAACGCTTAAATCAATTCTTCGTTCAGATGTGTGGAAACAGATGAGTAAAGATGGAAGACTGATATATTCACTATTCGATGCAAAAGTTAGAAACCTTGCAACCATCACCGAGGATTCGTTGACGTTCAAAGGTGAAGTGACCGATATAGCTGAAGCGTTGAAATCGGTTAAACAGACTTTTGCATCATCCAACCTGCAAGCTGTTGCGATAATCACAGATGGTAATTCAACAATTGGAATAAATCCATTGTACGAAGCCGAAGAATTAGGTTTGCCGGTGTTCACTGTTGGTGTTGGTGATTCAAGCGAACAGAAAGATATTCTTATCCGCAAAACTTTGACAAATGAGGTTACATATGCTGGAACCAAAGTGCCCGTCAATGTAACAGTGCATAGCGCTGGATTTGGTGGCGAACGAGTGCAGGTATCACTTCGTGATGGCGCAAAAATACTTGATGAGAAATCGTTGACATTAGATAGCGGCACGCGTGATTATCTCGTTCCACTTTCATTTGTGTCGGAAAAAGAAGGAATACAAAAATTTACGGCAGAGGTCTCGAATCTTCCGGGAGAACTTACACCGCAGAATAATCATATGAGTTTCTTTATCAAGGTTTTAAAAAGCAAGATGCGTGTGGCACTGATTGCTGGCACACCAAGTCAGGATGCAGCGTTCATCCGGCGTGCATTGGCGAACGACAAGAATATTGAAGTAATTCCATTCATCGAGCAGAACAATGGACAATTTTATGAAAACAATTTGAATGTAGAAGTGCTGAAAGCGATTGATTGTATCGTGCTTGTCGGATTCCCGACAGCGCACAGCAATCCGCATAATTTACAAACGGTTTTAGATGCTGCGGATATAGGAAAACCCTTTCTTATAATATTGAGCAGAACAATTGATATTGGCAGACTGCACACATTGGATCCGATACTACCGTTTAGTGTAGAGAATGCTACAAGCGATGAGTTCCAAGTCTTTGCCGCAGTCCCTGAAACTCAGCGGAATAACCCTATCTTGAAAATCAACAATAGTATCAACACTATTGAGCTATGGTCAAAGCTTCCGCCTGTGTTCCGTCAGCAAGGAAACTTCCGTTCAAAGATCGAATCGGAAGTTCTTGCCACTGTTCGTATGCAATCAATGCCACTTCCTGACCCTTTTATTGTGGCAAGGAATGTGAACAAGAAGAAATCTCTCGCGGTGCTCGGTTACGGTTTGTGGCGTTGGAACTTGTTGTCGGATGCAGAAAGTGGAACGGAACAGACGCTTGAGCATTTCACCAGCAACGCTATCCGATGGCTGACGACGCAGGAAGATTCACGGAGGATTCGAGTGCAATCATCTAAGCGTATCTATACGGCACAGGATGCGGTTGAGTTCACTGCTCAAGTATATGATGATAATTATCAGCCGATAGAGGATGCTCATATTGAAGTGCATGTGCAGAATGGAAGTGAAACAAATCCGATAGTGTTGAACGCACTTGGCAGTGGTCAATATCAAAGTGAGTTTGAATCTTTACGAGAAGGTGAATATAAATTCACGGCAACAGTGACTGCCAATGGAGCGGCAATAGGCAGCGATCAAGGCACATTCTCTGTCGGTGGTCTCAATGCAGAATTCCTTGAGACACGAATGAATAAACCGTTGCTTCAACAGATTGCCGCGCAGACAGGCGGGCGGTATTACGACAGTAATAATTTCGGTTCGCTTGCAAACGATGTAACAACGTTGCCGAATTTCAAGCCACGTGATGTAAGCAAGTCGACAGAAATTGAAATCTGGAATTCCCGATGGATGCTTGCACTTGTTATTTCCATTTTCACGTTCGAATGGTTTTTAAGAAAACGCAATGGAATGTTATGAGAGATAAAATACCTTCTGAATACAAAAATCAATTATCGTTCAATCAATGAATATTTCTGTTCTTACTCTTGCAGCGGTTTTTATTCTGATAGCAATTCGACAGATTGGGAGCATCCGTCTTCAAATATGGCAAGTGATGACGTTAGGAGCTGGCACTGTGCTCGTTACCAGACAGATTGCTCCACTTGATGCTTTCCATGCGATTAACTTTGATGTGATGTTTTTTTTGTTTGGAATGTTTATCATTGGACAAGCGTTGGAAGAAAGTGGATACCTCGCGCATGCAACGTATAAATATGTCAAACGAGCACACTCAGTTGATTCTCTCATGCTGTTTATCATTTTTGGATTCGGCGTTGCATCGGCTGTTCTTATGAACGATACACTTGCCATCATCGGAACACCTGTAGTGCTTCTTGTTGCACGAAAACACGAAATGTCGCCGAAGCTTCTGTTATTAGCGCTTGCATTCTCTGTCACTATCGGAAGTGTTGTCAGTCCAATCGGCAATCCGCAAAACCTGCTGATTGCGCTGAACGGAAAGATTGATGATCCGTTTGGTACGTTTTTCCGATGGTTGTTCATTCCTACAGTTATTAACTTATTTGTTGTATATATCGTGCTCAAGTATTTCTATAGAAGTGATTTTCATGATGTCCCGCTTAAATATTCACAAGAACCGATTCGAAATCAAGAACTTGCGTTTTTGTCAAAGCTTTCAATTCAAATGGTTGCAGTTCTGATTGTATTAAAGATACTTTCAGTTGTGCTTAGATTAAATATTGAATTTCGTTTAACGTATATAGCTTTGATTTCTGCCTTGCCTATTCTAATAGGAAGCAAGCAAAGGTGGATAATAATAAGGAAAATTGATTGGTACACGCTTATCTTTTTTGCATCGATGTTTATACTGATGGATTCGGTTTGGAGATCGGAATTCTTTCAACATGTTCTTGTTGAGAGCAAGCAAGATGTCACCTCAACAGGGATGATATTAAGCGTGAGCATTGTCTTAAGCCAGTTAATCTCAAATGTGCCGCTTGTAGCGCTTTATCAGCCGATGCTAATTCATGCAGGTACCGTGACAAAAGGTTTTATGGCTCTGGCGGCAGGCAGTACAATTGCAGGTAATCTCTTTATTCTTGGCGCGGCAAGTAATATAATAATTATTCAGAATGTCGAAAATAAATCTCACTATACAATTACATTTTTGGATTTTGCAAAAGTCGGCATTCCATTGACAATTATGAATACTGCAGTGTACTGGCTATTTCTCTCCGTGCTTTGAAACGGTTTCTGCTGAGAGAACACATGCCATCGTACAAACTTTTTTTATATTGTATAATATAAATGAAACAATAATTGAAAAAGGAAATTTATGAATCAATTAAGTTGTGTAGGATTGCTCTGCGGGATTTTTATTTTCATACCAATTGACCAAGTAAAATCACAAATTACTACTGAAATAAATCCGGGGAGTTCGCTTTACTCCGAAAATGTAAAATCTCGAAGCGCTCATCAAAACCATCCGTGGTGGGTAAATCTCGGGGCAGGTCCGGCTTTGGTTGGTAATACTTTTGCGATGAATGCTGGTATGGTATACTGTTATCAGTTTGACCGAAGCATCTTGAGTGCCCGAATGCTTGGTGTGACAAATAATAATCCAACCGTGCAAAGAATCGACCAATCGTATACAATCTATAAAATGGCAGAATATGGAATTCTTTACGGACCAATTTGGCAAACAGATTGCGGATATATATCTGCCGGTGCCGGAATTGGATTGGTGCGCGCGGCATACGAGACTCCAATTGACATTGCGACAAATACAAGCATTAGTTTACCGGTTGAGGCGCAGTGGTTCTGGCGTTTAACCACGTACGCCGGACTTGGTGTATATTCCTATATAAGCTTGAACTTTGAAAAGCCGTTATATGGTGTGATGGTGTGTGCCCAACTTGGAGCTTGGTGAAAAGCGAAAGCCGGCGCACTTATCAATCATATTTTTCAATGAAGAATAATACACAACCAACGACATACCGTCCAATGCACTTCTCTGCATTTTTTTCTATCTTAATTTTCATATGACTCGGTTTCATTCACTATTATTCCTTCTTATTGTCCTCGTCATTGGGTTGGCGCGCGCACAAACAGTGCCTGCAGATACGACGAAGGCACGGAGTTCTGTTCAAGATACTACAAAACGCAATACAAGCGTAGGTGTTGATACGGTTGTGAATTATTCCGCAAAAGATTCTATTATTTATTCCCTTCGCACGCGGTATATGAATCTATACGGAAAGAGCGAAATGCAGTACCAAACTATAGGTTTGAAAGCGGAACGCGTGAACGTAAACTGGGATAACGCAACTTTGATTGCGCATGGTGTGTCGGATACAGTAAAAGCTGATTCTGTAATTGGTAAACCGATTATGCGCGATGGCGGTGAAGAGTACAAAGGTGATCAGGTGAAATATAATTTTCACACGCGAAAGGGAAAGATTTCAATTGGCAACACGCAAATGGATAACGGGTACTACATTGGTGATCAGATTAAAAAAGTAGAACCTGACGTGCTTTGTGTCGCTGACGGCATTTATACGACATGCGACTTAAAAGATCCTCATTTTTATTTTGCCAGCCCGAAGATGAAAGTATTTGTGCGTGATAAAATCGTGGCGGAGCCCATTTACTTTTATCTTGCTGGTGTTCCCATACTTGCTTTGCCATTTGGAGTCTTCCCCGCGCATGGCGGGCGTTCATCCGGTTTAATTGCTCCGGCATATGGTGATGACAATCGTTTTGGATGGTATCTAAGCCATTTAGGATATTATTGGGCTGCCAGCGATTATTGGGATGTTGGGACGATGTTTGATTTGTACTCGCGAGGACGATGGCAAACTCAAACAAACATTCGCTATTCGCTTCGGTACAAATTTGGCGGCAGTATTACTGCCCGGATCACAAGCTCTCCAGAGGGAGAACCCAGTGATCCAAACTACAGCAAAACGCGCGATTATTATTTCAATATTACGCACGGACAGAAAATTAGTCCGTCATCAAATCTTAGTATCAATTTCACTTTTATGAATGGCAATTATTTCAAGAACAACAGTTTTAATATCAGTGAAATTCTACAACAAAATATGGAATCGTATGCCGTGTATTCAAAGAGCTGGGAATCTTCTAACCGTTGGTTGTCCATCAACGTGTCGCGCGATCAAAATCTAGCTACCGACGAAACCAGGGAAGTCCTTCCCTCGATCGCTTTTACTCAGGGACAGGTCTTTCCATTTCGCAAGCAGACGAAAACACGCGGGCTTTCAACTGCACCGGAATCCGATTTGAGTTTTTTCGACCTTTTAGGATTTAGTTACAATGCAAGCTTCAACAATACTCTTACAAAAGGCGCCACGACAATTTCCGGCAAGCTGGATACGACACAAGTGGGGCTCAGCCCCATTAAAGATTTTACCAATGTGAACACACAATCGCTCTCGCAAAATTTTTCTCTAAGCATTTCTCCCAAGCTTGGCTATTTTACAGTATCGCCTTCTTTCTCGCTTAGTGATTTGAGAACGTGGACGCAAACAAAGGCACCTGCCATCGACACTGTCGACAGTCTGCGTGTATATAATAATAGCAGGAATCGGATTATTAATGGAGATCTGAACACTGGCGTCAATATCAGTACACGATTTTTTGGAATGTTCCAGCCGAATGTCTTCGGCATTACAGCGTTCCGCCAAACGGTTACGCCAACGGTCGGGTTGTTTTATAATAAACAGATTTATGGCGACAATATGCAGAAGTACTCTATGATTGGTTCATTCAGCATGGGTAACAACTTCGAAATGAAATACCAAAAAAACGACAGCGCGAAAACGGAAGACAAAATTCAATTGCTTAATCTTGGCGGTAGTTTTAACTATAATTTTGCCGCGGACTCATTGAAATTCAGCGAAGTTGGAATCAATTATAGAACAGACATTGGACAGTACCTCAGTATTGGAGGAAATGCAAATTATAATCTTTATCTCTTTGATACGACAGCCAACAATCATTATGGTGGTCGCGTGAACAAGTTTCTTTTGAAGGAACAAGGAAAGTTCGGTGACTTAACATCATTATCGCTTACTTTGTCCACCTCATTTAAGGGTGATAAAAAACAGAAGCCAAGTGAGGCAGGTATTCCGGATAAAGTAAAGCAAGAACAGGCAGCAGTATCAGGCGAAGGATCAACACAACCAAGTCAGCAAAAAATGTACTATTCAATCTATGATAGAGAAGATGCCGATTTCAGCATTCCATGGAATATTACACTCGGCTACAATTTTTCGCAATTGCAGCCGGATCCGCAACATTATTCTCGCTCTTCCCAAGTCAGTGCAAGTCTTTCTTTCAATCTTACAGAGAAGTGGCAAGTTGCTACCAGCGGTTGGTACGACTTTGTCAGAAAACAGCATTACATTTCATATGTCAGTGTAACGCGGGATCTTCATTGCTGGACGATGTCTTTTTCGTGGTACCCGATAGGAACACTTGAAGGGTACAGATTTGAATTGAAAGTTAAAGCACCGCAGCTTCAAGATTTAAAATTAACGAAGCAAAGCAACAACCGCGGGACTTATTAAAAATATCAAGATTAATTATATTGGCGGAACAAGTATCGCCGTTCTTCACAAAAAGTAATCTACCGAAAATATTTTCCGAGTGATAAACAAAATCGCCCGTCAGAAAATATCCGGCGGGCGTTTGTTTGATTAACATAGCTAATATCGGAAGAATAATAGAGTCTATAATCGTTATGCAGATTTCCGTTCTTCGTATAAATAAATCGGGTCTTTCGCTTTAATGATTGTATCTTTTGTAATGATGCACTTTGAGACATTTTCCCGAGAAGGCAAGTGATACATAATATCGAGCATAACCGATTCGATGATAGTACGAAGCGCACGGGCGCCTGTGCCGCGTTCCATAGCTTTATCAACAACGGATTTGAGTGCGTTTTCTTCTATCTCTAACTCTACACCTTCTAGTGAAAATAGTTTTTGGTACTGCTTCACGATGGCATTGCGCGGCTGGGTAAGAATATTCAGAAGCGCCATTTCGTCAAGCGGGTCAAGTGTAGCAGTGATAGGCAAGCGGCCTACAAATTCTGGGATAAGCCCGTACTTCAGCAAGTCACCGGGCTCAACTTGCTGCAATAATTTTTCACGCGACTTGCTTTTCTTGCCTTTTAAATCTGCACCGAAACCGACAGGATTTTGACTGATCCGCCGTTCGATGATTTTTTCTAATCCATCAAATGCACCGCCGCAAATAAAAAGAATATTTTTTGTGTTGATGTTGATAAGGCTTTGTTCAGGATGTTTTCGTCCGCCTTTAGGTGGAACGCCTGCAATTGTGCCTTCAAGAATCTTCAGCAACGCTTGTTGTACACCTTCGCCGGAGACATCGCGTGTGATTGATGCGCTATCACCTTTCCTGGCAATTTTGTCGATTTCATCAATATAAACGATTCCACGCTCGGCTTTTTCAACATTGTAATCAGAGTTCTGCAGTAGATAGACAAGAATCGTTTCAACATCGTCACCCACATATCCAGCTTCCGTCAGTGTCGTTGCATCGGCGATGGCGAATGGTACATCAAGAATACGGGCAAGTGTTTGTGCCAGCAGTGTCTTGCCGGTTCCAGTTGGACCCACAAGTAAAATATTGCTCTTCTCGATTTCGACTTCATCAAGATTTGCCATTTGATCGCTGGCGTCGATTCGTTTGTAATGATTGTACACAGCAACAGCGAGTGTACGCTTGGCTAAATCTTGACCTACCACAAATTCGTCGAGCGCCTTTTTGATATCAACAGGTGTAAGCGAGCGTCGGAAACCAAATCGCCGCGCATTGATCGCCGCCATATTATTTTTAATGATATCAACGGAGCTTGCAACGCAGAGATCACAGATGTACACGTCCGGTCCCGCGATAATACTGTTGACTTCTTCCGGTGTGCGCCCGCAAAAGGAACACGCTATTTTTTCGCCCTGCCTAGGTTTTTGTGTCATATAATTTTCAACTTTTTACAACTCCCGCCAACTTGTAAATGATTACTTCTCTTTCTTTATTTCGGCGCTTCGCTTCATGAGAATGTTGTCGATTAATCCGTATTCTTTTGCCTCATTAGCGGCTAAGTAATAGTCGCGATCCGTATCTTTTTCAATCTGGTCTAACGGACGTTCCGTATGTATGGCAAGAATTTCGTTAATGCGCTTCTTGGTTTTAAGAATTTCTTCCGCCTGAATACTTATGTCTGATGCCGTACCTTGCACACCGCCCCACGGCTGATGAATCATCACCCGTGCGTTCGGTAGCGCTGTACGTTTTCCTTTCATTCCTCCTGCCAACAGCACAGCCGCCATGCTTGCCGCCATACCTATACAGATGGTGGAAACGTCTGGTCGAATATACTGCATCGTATCATAAATGGCAAGTCCCGCGGAAACACTCCCGCCTGGACTGTTGATGTACAGATGGATATCTTTATCCGGATCGTCCGATTCAAGAAACAACAGCTGGGCAATTGTCAAACTGGCAACTGTATCGTCGATTGGAGTGCCAAGGAACACAATACGTTCCTTCAGTAGCCGTGAAAAAATGTCGAACGATCGCTCGCCGCGGCCGGTTTGTTCCACAACAATCGGAACGAGTTGATTATAAATTTCTGTATATGCCATAATATATTCTTCCTTCTATTTACTTATACTTTTTCTGGGACTTCCTTGATCTTCGCGGAGCTTATAAGAAGTTTCACTAATTTATCGCCTATCAATCGGTCTTTAATTTGGTCAGAAGATTTGTAGTAGTTGATAAGGCGATCTTTTGGAATTTTGATTTTTGCAGATTCTTCTTCTGCCAACTTTTCGAGATCTTCATCGGAAACAGTAACATTTTCTGCTTTGATTAATTCTTCACGCAGGAGTGCCCACTTTGCTTGATAGATTGCATATGCCCGATTCTCTTCTTTAAACTTTTCACTGTCAAATTCGGATGGCAGGTGCTTATCGGGATATTCATTCTTAACTTCTTCTAGCAATCCATCAAGCACGCTGCGAATAAGCGATTCAGGTACCTGAAACTCATGACGGCGGATGATTTCTGCTGTCAGCGAATTGATAACCTGCCGATCACTTTTTTCTTTCCAGTATGCAATAATTTCTTCTTTGATATTCGAACACAGCGTTTCTACTGTTGTGAATTTACTTTTCGTGACTTTGGCAACAAACGCATCATCCAACACCGGTAAAGTTACTTTCTCTATTTTCTTTACGATGATTTGCGTGTTGACCGTGTGAGTATGTTCGTCGTGCTTATGCTCGAATTGTACACGGTATTCACCATTTTTCTTGGCTTCTTTCAACGCGTCCTTAAATGGTTGTTCAAGCTGTTCATCGGCGAGATAAAAACGAATGTTCTCGCTCTTTTTGCCAATCACCAATGCTCCGGTTTCATCTAAATCCTGCAAGGTTGCTGTGACGATGTATTCCGGAGATGTAACGGCTTCTTCCTCTTCCATTATTGCATTTGCTCGCTGAAGGCGCACGAGTTCTTTTTCTACTTCATCATTTGTGATCGTGTGAACGATCTTCTCCACCTCGATGCCCTTGTATTCTTTTATCGTAATCTGCGGCCGGACATCGAATTGAATTTTACATCGGAAACTTTCACCGTGTTTGTAATCCATATCAACGAGGATTGGTTCGCCGATTGGTTTTAAATCTTTCTCTTTCACAGCTTGCCGGTAAAATTCCGTGGCAATTTCATTAAGAGAATCGTTCTCAATCAAATCACCATACAATTTCTTGACGATATCAATTGGCGCTTTACCTTTTCGGAATCCGCGAATTTCAATTTTCTTGCGATATTCCAAATATGCTTTCGTGAAATGAGGTGCTAGGTCTTCCGGTGTGGCTGTGATTTCTGCCGCACGCAAGACATCTGACAACGACTGAACAGTAACTTCCACGTCCAACTTCCTTTACATAATGATATGACCCGTAGGCACGGAGGGACTTGAACCCACACGGATTTCTCCACTAGCTCCTAAGGCTAGCGCGTCTGCCAGTTTCGCCACGTGCCCGTTGCGAAAAATGCCCAATAAGCCGGGCGTTCTTCAAAACGCCTGCAATTGGGCGTTTTTAATATAAGAACCGATTGAGTGAAAAGCAAAAAGGGATTCACAATGAATCCCTTTCTGAATTGCACATTGAAAATTAAGAACTACCTGCCGGTTCTCTGAAGTTCATTTAGTTTTGTGAGGAAATCGACCGCCTCTTGTTTAGTAGGATCGAGACCAATAGCGTTGTTAAAATACTCTCTCGCCTTCTGATAGTTTTTTACATTCTGATGTGCCAAACCGATTTGAATATTAGTTTTATAACTTTTTGGATTGAGTGCAAGTGCTCGTTCAAAGCTGTGAATTGCACGCGCCGGATCGGCATCACCAAGAAATGCTATGCCAAGGTTGTAATTGGTTGTCCAAAAGTCATTTCCCGCTGAAAGCGCGGTCGTAAGCACGTTAATAATTTCTTTAAAGTTACTTTGCCTTATATAGAGATTACAGCTTTCGCGGTAGGCGCTCAAGTATAATGTGTCTATTTGATAGGCGCGTTGATATGAATAATTGGCGCGTATCGGATCACCCGTGCGACTATAAAACTTACCTAGCGTGAAGAATCCGTATGCAAAGTTCGGTGCAATAAGTGTGATTTGCCGGTACTTATCCTGCGCACTCTGAATATCCTTTGCCCGCTCGAATTGTTCCGCTTCATCGAACATCTTCATCACTTCCGGCGAGATATGCTGCTCGCGATTTGTTATTCCCACACGTAGCATATCAAATCGGCCGATAATATCTTCATCGTAACACGTGCGGAATATTTGCACTATCTCTTGTTTTGCACTGGTGAAATTGCCGTAGTAATAATCGTTCACCGCTTTGAGCATGGAATAGTATGGTTGTGAAAACGAAATTGTATCTTTCTTTAAATTCGGTAAAAAGTCAATTGGAAAGATTGGAAGATGCGCCTGCCATCGTTCATTGCAGATCCGGATGAACGTTTCGTATGATTCGTTGTCGTTGTATTTTATCAGTCGTGACTGATAGTCTTCTGGAATCCTCATCTTCAATTCTTTAGCAACAGTATCGGCAAAGTTGAGCGATGAAAATGCTGACGCCAATGTTTCAATCATATAAACATATCGGTAGCCATTTTTGCTTGTCGCAGATCCTTCGATAATCCATCGTATATTTTGATCGTCTAGGACGTGCTGGAGTGAATCACGAAAGCTGGTAGCTTGAGCAAGAGAAATACGGCATCGACCAAGAATGGGCGCGACTACCGTATCAAGTAAACCGACATTCCATTCGGCGCGTGGTAACGAGTCTAGGATATACTTAAATGTCGGCTTAAAGCCATCTACCAGTGCGATTCGTGATTTTAAATCCAATTGCGTATTTTTAACAGCCGCTTGGAATGAGACAGAAGTTTCATTGTAATAGTCATCGAAGCATTGAGTGCGTTTGGTTTTATATTCATCGTATAGTGTAAATATTTTAAAATTTGTATTACCTAATATTTGTTCATAAAAACCTATTGCTGACTTGAAGTATCTTGCGGTTGCCGCGGCTTCTGCTTGCTTTGCATAGCCGTTCACTGTTGTGAAGCCTGGCCAAAATTCCTCTGGTACCTTAAACTCTACCTGATTTATTGTTTCGTCAATTGGACATTGGAATAAAAAAAGAAGATTGATTACGAAGGTCTTAGGGAATCCGAGCAAAACGGAGTTGTTCCCTTCAGAAATCAATTCCCCTTTCCATTCGATGGGAATTTTCTTTTCGTTCTGATAGATGTTAACCTTTGAAAGTTCATCTTTTACAAAATCCTGATCAAGTTTCCAATCGTCCGCTGGCGTTACAAGGAAGTAGTAATACTGTCCGCCGTTCACGTTGTCGCTGGTGAGCGGTTGTTGTCGATTCTCATTTGATAATTCGATCTTTACAATGCGTGGACCGCCCATCCCCAAGAAACCAGATTTCGCTTTTATCTTCAGCTGAACAAATGGAGCTTGTGCATTCAGAATCGCAGCAATACAAAGGAGACCAGAGAGCAATGATAAGAATCTGGTATTCATTTGCAACCTCAGGTAGTTAAAGTAAATAGAAAAATCTAAACTCTTATAAAAAGAATATAGAAAAACAGAGTTGCAGATGCAAGATTCGTACAATCAACTCCTTGAATTCCTCCACATTTTTTGGTACATATAGATTAAGTATAGAAAATGATTTATGTCCGTCCCGCCTTGTTGCGGGACGGATTGTATTTTATAAGGACGCTTCATTGGATTCCCTTTATATATTGCCAATTCTTCTTTTTTCTATTGTGGTGCACGAGGTAGCCCATGGCTGGATGGCATTGCGGCTTGGTGATTCAACTGCTCGTGATTCTGGTAGATTGACATTAAATCCCATTCCCCATATTGACCCGATTGGTTCTATTGCTATTCCGTTACTTTCATATCTATCCGCAGGTTCTGTATTTATTGCGTGGGCAAAACCGGTACCGATTAACCCGGCAAACTTTCAACATTTTCGCCGTGATGACATTTTAGTATCTATCATGGGACCGCTTTCCAACTTGCTTGTAGCGTTTTGTTGCGCAGTATTTTATATACTCTCGGAACGTTTTTTCGGTCCATTACAATTGATTGAAAATGATATTCAGCGCGAAATCGCGGCGTTTTTGATTCACATGTTTGCGGCTGGAATCACCTTAAATATTTTTCTTACAGTTTTTAATTTAATTCCAGTGCCACCACTTGACGGTTCGCATGTCTTATCAGCTCTACTTCCGGTAGAAATAGGCGAGCGGTATCGGCAAATAGGATTCTTCGGAATACTTCTTGTTATTATGTTGATGCGGTTAGATCCATTTCGGAATTTTATATTCACAGTTGTGATGACGGTGCGTATTCCGTATGAAATATTTATCCATCAATTTTTGTTTACGGTTTGAGTTATTGAAACTCTATTGTCTATCGCAAATTAAAAATTATATATGAATTACATCGCCTATAAAGAAAATATTTTATACTGTGAAGATATTCCGCTGAGTGAGTTGGCTGAAGAATATGGAACGCCGCTGTACGTGTATAGTAAGAACCAGATTTTAGAAAAATATCGTTCCTTCATTAGTGGATTAGGAAATGTCAAGTACCAAGTGTGCTATGCACTGAAGGCGAATGCCAATCATCATATTTTACAATTACTTGCCACAGAAGGCGCTGGGGCGGATGTAGTCTCTGCGGGTGAGTTGTATTTGGCGTTGAAAGCCGGATTTTCTCCAGACAAAATTGTATTTGCAGGTGTGGGGAAGCGAGAAGATGAAATCGAATTTGCCTTAAAACAAAATATTTTTTCCTTCAATGTTGAGTCGGTATCAGAACTTCATACTATTTCGCGTGTAGCGCTTCGAATGGGAAAGAAAGCCCGCATTTCGCTGCGCATTAATCCAGATATTGATGCACAAAGTCATCCGTATATCACTACCGGTTTGCAATCGTCCAAGTTCGGCATTGAAGCATCAAAGGCGATAGAAGTATACACATATGCTGCAACATTGTCGTCTTTGGAATTGGTTGGTATTCACACGCATATCGGTTCACAAATCACGAAAGTAGAGCCGTTTATAGAAACAGCAAACTATATTGTCGGGTTGATCGGAAAATTACGTGAAGCTGGTATCAACTTAACACATATTGACTTTGGTGGCGGTTTTGGCGTTCAATATATCAATGCTGTTTTGCATGAGGCACTCCCACAAGAGGAAACATCGAACACCATCGTACCAGCCCCTGCGGAGTTTCTCGCAGCAGTATTGCCCATCTTGCAGACAACAGGTTGTTCCATCTGGATTGAACCCGGTCGTTCGATTATTGCAGATGCCGGCGTTTTGATTACTCGCGTTATTTCCACCAAAGAAAATGCACTCAAGAAATTTGTCATTATTGATAGTGGCATGAACGACTTACTCAGGCCCAGTCTCTATCAAGCGTACCATCAAATTGTTCCTTTGTCCATCAATACATATGAGACCGAAAAGGTGGATGTCGTAGGTCCGATTTGCGAGAGTACTGATTTTTTTGCTCGGGATCGACTGCTTGCGAAAAGCAATACTGGAGATTATCTCGCAGTGCTTACCACTGGTGCATATGGTTTTGTTTTAAGTTCTAATTACAATGGTCGGCCTCGTCCTGCAGAAATTCTTGTGAATGGAGACCGCGTACGCGTCATCCGCCCCCGGCAGATGATGGGAGAGTTGGAATAATCATAGTTTTAATGTAAATATTATTCCAATTGTAGTTTAACTATTGTCTTCTCGACTATTATTCTATGGACAAGAGGAGAATCTGCCACAATATTTAAAGTCTTATTTCGATTAAATTGTTTGCTGCTATTGACGCTATTCATTTCAAAAACTTTTATTTTGCAAAACTGCTAATTCTATTTGAAGTTGTCTATTTATCTTTCTTTATTTGTGCAATTATGAATGTAATGCCAAAAAATAATCTCGAAAGAATGATACAACTTGCAGAAGAGTTTTTTGCAACAAAAGACGATCCTTCACAAATTTCTATCAATAGAAAAATTATGCTTAAGCTTGAAAGGATTCATCCAAGCACGATGATGGAGAAGAAGACAAGCAAGGGACCGATTGCCTGGATTCTGGTAATTCCAACTATGCATAAATTAATGGAGCAATTTGTTGCGAGAAAAATAAATGAACGGGAATTGTTGGACAAAACTCCTTTGCGTGTGAAGTATGATTCCATCTACTTATGTTCGGCATTAGTATTGCCGGAGTATCGCGGTAGGGGATTAGCAAAGAGTTTGATGATAAAAGCGATCAAGTCCATTCAGAAGGATCATCCGATTAATTGCCTCTTCTATTGGGCATTTAGTAAAGAAGGAAAAAATTTAGCTTCATCTGTCGCTAAAGAATTTTCATTATCTCTTTTCAAACGGCCTTAGACCCGCCACACCTCACAAGTTTGCGATGCATAGAATGGTGGATCTTGCGCATATAATCAAAGCCTTTTGATAATCGTTCGGTTTTTACGTATTTTATTTACCACACGAATCGAGAGTAATAAAATACTATGACAACGAACGAGAAAAGCGATTTTATCCGCGAAATCATTGACGAAGATCTCAAAACCAATAAATTTGAAGGACGCGTACACACGCGATTCCCTCCCGAACCAAACGGCTACCTTCATATCGGTCATGCCAAATCCATTCGCCTGAATTATGAAATTGCCAAGGATTACCAGGGCAAATTCAATCTCCGGTTCGATGATACCAATCCGGAAAAGGAGGAACAGGAATATGTCGACTCCATTATCGAGGACGTGAAATGGTTGGGCGGTGATTTTGAAGATCGCCTGTTCTACGCTTCGGATTATTTTGAACAGATGTACGAATTTGCAGTCGCTCTTATCAAAAAAGGAAAGGCGTACGTCTGCGATCTCTCCGCCGATGAAATCCGTTCAACACGCGGAACTCTGACAGAACCCGGTACAGAAAGCCCGTACCGGAACAGAATTGTTGAAGAAAACCTTATTCTCTTTGAGCAAATGCGCAAAGGAAATATTCCGGATGGAACGAAAACTCTGCGCGCCAAGATTGATATGGCATCGCCGAACATCAATCTTCGTGATCCGATTATGTATAGGATTGTTCATGAGGGACATCACCGGCAGGGAGACAAGTGGTGCGTATATCCGACGTATGATTGGGCGCATGGTATTGAAGATTCCATTGAAGGAATCACGCATTCTATCTGCACACTCGAGTTTGAGAATCATCGCCCGCTGTACGATTGGTACATAAACGAGTTGGGTATTTATCATCCGCAGCAAATCGAGTTTGCACGGCTGAATATCACATATACCATGTTGAGTAAGCGCAGATTGCTCCAGCTTGTTCAGGAGCATCATGTCTCGGGATGGGATGATCCGCGCATGCCGACCATAGTTGGTTTTCGGCGCCGAGGTTACACCGCAGAATCAATAAAAATGTTTTGCGACAAGATCGGTGTCTCTAAAAAAGACAGCATTATCGATGTAGCAATGTTAGAGTGGAGTATTCGTGAGGATTTAAATAAGAACGCTCAACGTGCGATGGCTGTGTTGAATCCGGTTAAAGTTATTATCACCAATTATCCAGAAAATAAAGTGGAAGAACTTCCGGCCGTCAATAATCCCGAAGATGAATCGGCAGGAACTCGGATAGTTCCATTTGGTCGGGAATTGTTCATCGAGCAGGATGATTTTCGCGAAGTGCCGCCGCCAAAGTATTATCGATTGTCGCCGGGAACAGAAGTGCGTCTTCGGTATGCGTACATTATCAAATGCGCAAAAGTCATCAAGGATGCACAGGGAAATATTATAGAAATTCATTGCATATACGACCCTGAGACAAAAAGCGGATTACCGACGGCTAACCGTAAAGTAAAAGCGACTATTCACTGGGTGTCTGCTCACGATGCTGTCAATGCAGAAGTGCGGCTCTACGATCGTTTGTTTATTAAAGAAGATCCGGACGAAGTGGAAGAAGGGAAGGATTTTCTATCCAATCTTAATCCTAATTCCTTGCAAGTGCTCACTCATTGTAAAGTAGAACCAATGCTTGGTGCCGCAGCACCAGGAGATCGTTTTCAGTTTGAACGAGTTGGGTACTTCTGCACCGACGCAAAGGATTCCAAACCGGGTGCACCGGTCTTCAATCGTATCGTCACGCTGAAAGATACTTGGGCGAAGATTGTACAGCAAGGGAAGAAGTAGCTTGGTGACAAACGGAGCCCATCTTCAAGTCGGATTCCACATTAAGCTGCATCTATAAATCTATATCCAATTCCAGCTTCAGTAAGAAAGAAAACAGGATTGTTTGGATCGTCCTCAAGTTTTTTTCGCAGTTGTGCAACATAAACCCGCGTGTATTGGGATTCTCCTTCAAACTTTGGTCCCCATACTTGTTGAAGGATATAATTATGGGTGAGAACTTTTCCTGCATTTCGGATGAACAATACAAGAAGTGCAAACTCTGTCGGTGTAAGTTTTACAGGCTCACCATTCTTCTTAACAATGTGATTGTCAGTATCAACAAAGATACCTTTTATTTCAACGATAGGGGTCGATGATGTTTTGGAATGAAAGACACGAAGCGATGTCCGTAAACGGGCAACAAGTTCTCCACTTCGGAATGGTTTGGTGAGATAATCGTTTGCTCCGGCATCAAGCGCAGAGACAATATCTTGTTCTGCCGACCGCACCGATAAAATGATAATGGGATATTGTGCCCATGTACGAATTTTCTTCAATACCTCTATACCATCTAAATCTGGTAGTCCTAAATCTAAGATGACTGCATCAAAGCGATGTGTTTCAGCATTGCGAATTCCTTCCGCAGCATTTTCCGCCAACGTAACTTTATATCCCGCTGATTCCAAGGTGATCCGCAACAATCGTCGCATTTGAATTTCATCATCAATAATTAGTATTTCTGTCGATGGTGTACTCATTGAAGTGTTAATGATTGCTGTGCTTCAATCGGAATGCGAATAGTAAAACATGCGCCACCATGTGGATTGTTTGATGCTTGAATGGTTCCTTTGTGTGCCTCAACAAATCCTTTCGCAATGGAAAGCCCGAGTCCTGTTCCACCAGTCTGTGTGCCCGGGACACGATAAAATTTTTCAAAGAGCGTCTTCAATACCTCAGGTGGAAATCCTCTGCCGTTGTCGGAAATAAGGATAAACAATTCGTCTTCTTGTACATGAGCTTGTATGTCGATTGTGCTTCCTGCGGGTGTATAAAGCGAAGCGTTATGGAGAATATTCGTGAAGACCTGCTCCAGCAAGACGAAGTCCAACAGCACAAGCGGATTGTTCTCATCAATATGCACCTGTACAATATGACGAGAGAGTTCTTTCTCCAATTTCTTGAGTGAAGTGTTGATAATATCTCGCACATCGCACCAATCCATTTTCGGAGCAAGCTGTCCAGATTCAAGACGTGTCATATCTAGTAAATTCTCAACCAATCGATTGAGCCGCTCTGCCGCCGTATGAATTTCACCCAGCAGATCATCATGCATTTTTTTTTCTTGATTCCTATCTGCAAAAAGCAATCCTTCGGATGAGCCGAGAATAGCTGCAATCGGTGTTCGTAGTTCATGAGAAATTGAGTTGAACAGAGTTTTGTACAACTTCTCCGATTCTGCAACAACGATGGATTTTTTAGTTACTTCATTCAATAATTCCCGTTCAACGGCGGAAGCAATTTGAGCGATAAAATTTTCCAGCAATATTTCCTGATCAATACCTAGTTTTTCATTTTGACGGACTCGAACGCCGATAACACCAACCGGATAGCGGGGTCCGGACATGGAATAATAAGTTGCTTGTGCAAAAGGAAGTGTATCTGTAAATTTTCCAGCTTTTTTTTCATTCCAGTAAGTCCATGCTGCAACACTAAATTCCTTTTCATCCGGTTTCCATGAACTCGCTGTATGTGCTTGATGACTCATATCACCATCTGCATCACCAAGAAAAACGACAACATCTGCGTTAAAGAACTTTTTAATATTTGCGCTTGTCGCCTGAATGACTTCATCCTGGGAATGTGCAGAGGAAAGATCCTTCGTCAATGCAAACAAAGCGGAAGAGCGCATTTCGCGTTGGCGGACGGCTCGTTCTCTTTCACGAACACGGGCAGATAAAGTTCCAGATACAGTTGCTACAATAAAAAACACTAAAAGCATTAACACGTCTTCAATGCGTCCGATGGAAAATGTATATATGGGTGTTATAAATAAAAAATCCCACGCTAATGCACCACAAGTTGCTCCCAATAATACTGGGCCGCGCCCCATCCTTAAAGGTAGTAATGATACTGCGAAAAGAATAATGTATGAAATCGTCTTATATTCAATAAGTCGAGCGAGAGGAATGCATGCAATTGAGACGCCAAGAATTATCATCGTTGCTAAAAGATATTGCGGTAAACCGGATTGGATATTGGGAATATGTTGGAAGAATAACTGTTGTTGATTCTCCTTTTCTTCTTCATGACCGACAACATACACATCGATGTCTCGGCTCTTTCGCAGAAGATTTTTGACAAGCCGCGATGTATGGAAAAAAGCTTTTGGCTTTGGCTTTCCGATAAGTATCTGCGTCGCATTTTGTTCGCGCGCAACCCGGAGCAGCGCACCAGCTATATCTTCATCGGAAGTCGTTACGATTTCTGCGCCAAGTTCTCTTGCAAGCTTGAAGTTCTTCGACAGTTGCTCTGTATCTGCAAGCGTTGCTTTTTTTGATGTTTCTACATAGACAGCAACCCATGATGCATCCATCGTATATGAAACTCTACGTGCCCAGCGAATGACGGAGAGCGACTGTAGACTGGCATTGATACCGACAACCAGCCGCGTTCCCGATTTCCATGTCTCAGAAATCCGCTTCGTCTGTTTATATTCCCGTAATTGCTGATCGACACGCTCGGCAGTCAGACGGAGCGACATTTCACGCAACGCCGATAGATTACCGGCGCGAAAGAAATTTTGTACGGCACGCTGTGAACGCTCAGGTGTATAAACTTTTCCATCTGATAGACGCTTGAGAAGTTCATTGGGTGAGATATCTATCACTTCAACTTCATTTGCCGCTTCAAAAATTGAATCTGGCACTGTCTCGCGAATAATGTTGCCGGTAATCTGTGCAACAGTTTCTGCACGGCTTTCAAGATGCTGCACATTGAGCGTCGTGAAAACATCAATCCCGTTATCAAGAAGCTCGAGTACATCCTGATATCGTTTTGTATGGCGGCTTCCCGGAACATTCGTATGAGCAAGTTCATCAACGAGGACAAGTTGAGGTTTTCGAGAAATGATCGCATCGAGGTCCATTTCTTCGAGGATCGTTCCTTTGTATTCAATCGTTTTTCTCGGGATGACAGGCAGGTCGGTAAGGAGAGCTTCGGTTTCAATTCGTTTATGCGTTTCAATGTAGCCAATAATAACATCGATGCCCTTGGATATTTCGGCGTGGGCATCTCTGAGCATATCGTACGTCTTTCCAACTCCCGCACACATTCCAAAGAAAATCTTCAGTTTTCCTCTTTTTTCCTTCTCCTCCTCTTTCTTTAAAAGCTGGAGAAGTGTGTCTGGATCTGGACGGTTTTGTTCTTCTATGGACATAAAGAAATATACGAAAGACATGTGAGAAAAGCGTTTAGAAATAACAAGTCTATCGAAAAACTCAACTGAATTATCTTCAAGAAAATTTACAATTTCCTTATGGACTATTAGAGAGTAAAAATAACCCCGCCGGAAGTAATGAGAATTCCACCTATCAGCGTCGAGAGGCGAAATGTCTCATGGAAGATGACAACGGAAAGAAATTGAGATACGATAAAAAAGATGACAATATAAATCCCCAGGAGCCGACCGAAATCCCATTTTAATGTATTTACCATCACACCATATGCAAAAAGGAGGAACGTACCAAGGATAAAACCTATAATTCGTCTGCAAAATCGATAAGGGCCGAAGTTTTTTTCACTGCACTTTTTTGATCTTTTCGATATTAATAATTCCCGCATTCTCTATCAATTATCATCGCGGGTACCAACTCTTCCAATCCAAATGATCAGGTTTGAACTGAACTAAGTGATCGTGCGAAAGAAATCCCGCCAAAAAACCGATAAGAAGTGCTAGTAAGATAACAATTACCATATGCTGAAATCGGCTTCTTTCTTCAGGTAATTCTTCTTCCGGTAAATCTTTTTGTTCTTTCATACCTTCGATCCCTTTCTTGATACAATTAAATAATCTTCATAGCTACCATCAACATATCGATCAGCTTGATTCCGATAAACGGAGCTATGACGCCTCCGACACCGTAAATGAGCAAATGTCTTCGCAGCAACTGGACGGCGCTAATCGGCCGGTATTTTACTCCTTTGAGCGCTAATGGTATCAGTGCAACAATAATCAGTGCATTGAAGATAACTGCAGAGAGGATAGCACTTTCCGGAGTGGCAAGTTTCATGATGTTCAATGCATTCAATACAGGATATGTTGTTGCAAATGCAGCGGGGATGATGGCAAAATACTTCGCAACATCATTGGCAATGCTGAAAGTTGTCAGGGTCCCGCGTGTCATGAGAAGCTGTTTTCCGATTTCAACGATCTCCATAAGCTTTGTCGGATTGCTGTCGAGGTCGATCATATTTGCGGCTTCTCGTGCAGACTGTGTGCCGGTATTCATTGCTACTGCAACATCTGCCTGGGCAAGGGCCGGAGCATCGTTCGTACCATCACCGGTCATTGCGACAAGACGTCCGCCTTTTTGATAATCACGAATAAGTTTAAGTTTATCTTCAGGTTTTGCTTCTGCAAGAAAATCGTCTACACCTGCTTCGGCTGCGATGGCAGTTGCTGTTAATGGGTTGTCGCCTGTGATCATCACGGTTCTAATTCCCATTTTGCGCAGATGTGCAAACCGTTCTTTAATTCCACCTTTGACAATATCTTTCAAATGAATGACGCCGAGCACTTCCTTGTTTTCTGCAACGACCAACGGAGTGGCGCCGGCACGGCTGACATCCTGCACTGCCTGTTGGATAGCAGATGGAAACACGCCGCCCTGTTGTTCGATATAGAGTTTCATTGCCTCAGCAGCACCTTTTCTGATAATCCTTTTTCCGTTTTTGCCTTCGGGCTGGATATCGGCTCCGCTCATACGCGTCTGCGCACTGAAGGGAACAAAATGTGCCGAAATCTCATGAATGTCACGACCTCGCAATCCGTATTTCTCTTTGGCAAGAATGACGATCGACCTGCCTTCGGGGGTCTCATCCGCAAGAGAAGCGAGCTGTGCTGCATCTGCCAATCGTTCCTTTGAGATTCCCGGTGCGGGAGTGAATTCTGTCGCCATACGGTTTCCAAGAGTGATGGTTCCTGTCTTATCGAGGAGGAGCACATCGACATCTCCTGCAGCTTCGATGGCGCGACCCGATGTCGCTATCACGTTATGCCGGATCATCCGGTCCATACCGGCTATGCCGATTGCAGAAAGAAGTCCGCCGATCGTCGTGGGAATCAAACAGACAAGAAGAGCAACGAGCACCGTTACGGTAACAGGTGCCCCGTGACCGGCGACTTCAACGCTAAATAACGAGAAGGGAAGAAGCGTCATACAGACGATAAGAAAAATAATGGTGAATGCTGCAAGTAATATATTAAGGGCAATTTCATTTGGAGTTTTTTGCCGCTTGGCACCTTCAATTAAATGAATCATTCTGTCGAGAAATCCGCCGCCGGGCTCTGCTGTCACCCGAATGATGAGCCAATCGGAAAGCACGCGCGTGCCGCCTGTGACAGCGCTTCGATCACCGCCGGATTCACGAATCACCGGAGCACTTTCGCCTGTAATAGCGCTTTCATCTACAGAAGCGATGCCTTCAATAACTTCACCGTCGGCCGAGATGATATCTCCAGCTTCTGCAAGGAACGCATCACCTTTTTGTAATTGCGGCGAAGTGACCACATCAAAACCTGAACTTCGCTTGGGACTATGCAATCGCTTTGCCGTTGTGTCCCTACGTGATCGGCGTAATGCTTCCGCCTGCGCTTTTCCTCGTCCTTCAGCCAATGCTTCTGAAAAATTTGCGAAGAGAACCGTGAACCATAACCAGAGCGATACAAAACCAATATACCATGCTGGCGCTTCTCCAGTGCCGAGCAACGCTTGAATCCATAAAGCCAAAGTTAAGACACTTCCAACTTCCACGACAAACATAACCGGATTCCGTGCCATCGACCATGGATTCAATTTCACAAATGAATCAAACAACGCACGGCGAAACATTCCGCCGTTAAGTCCTAAAGGTTTCCTGAGTTGTTGTGTAGATTGTATTGCCATTTTTCTATCGTCCTTCTTTCTCGTGAGTACGTTATTGCATCATCAAAAAATGTTCGACAATCGGACCGAGTGCAAGAGCGGGCAAGAAATTCAGTGCACCAACAATCAATACGACGGCAATAAGCCAGAAAATAAATAGCGGCGTATGCGTCGGCAGTGTTCCTTCGCTCGCCGGAACCAATTTCTTTTTTACAAGAGAACCCGCTAGTGCTAATGTCGGCACTGCAAGCCAATAGCGTCCGATGAGCATTGCCAATCCGCCGGTGAGATTGTAAAACGGTGTATTGACACTGGCACCGGCAAATGCACTTCCGTTATTGTTCGCTTGCGACGTAAAGACATAGAGAATCTCGCTAAATCCATGCGGACCCGGATTCATAATCCCTGCTTTTCCGGCAGCCGTGACAACCGCGAGAGCTGTAAGAACGAGCACCGTGATCGGCATAATAAGTATGAGAAGCGATGCCATTTTCATTTCATACGCTTCAATTTTATGGCCTAAATATTCAGGTGTACGTCCGACAAGCAATCCCGCCACGAAAACAGCAACCACCACAAAGATCAGCATTCCGTATAGGCCTGACCCAACCCCGCCGAAGACAACTTCTCCGAGATGAAGCATGACAAGCGTAATCAATCCACCAAGCGGAGTGTAAGAATCGTGCATAGAATTTACTGAACCGTTTGAAGCAGCAGTAGTAACTGTCGCCCAAACAGCGGAATTGGGAATGCCGAACCGGACTTCCTTTCCCTCCATATTACCGCCGGGATTGATGGAAGTCGATTGTTGATCCACGCCGAGTGCGGTGAGTTTAGGATTGCCTGAACCTTCAAGACTATACATCCAAAATACTGCAGCGACAAGTATCAGCATCATAGCAGCATAGATTGCCCACCCCTGGCGCGTATCGTTCACCATCTTTCCAAATGTGCAGCACAGTGCTGCAGGGATAAGTAAAATTGCAAGCATTTCTAAAAAGTCAGCAAGGGGAGTGGGGTTTTCATACGGATGCGCTGAATTAACGTTGAAGAAACCACCGCCATTAGTTCCAAGCTGCTTAATGGCAATCTGCGATGCCGCTGGTCCCATCGCCAGAACTTGATTCGTCACTTTCACACCGCCGGTGTCGGAGGTCGCTTGGAGAAAAGGAACGGAAACGTATGCAGAATTATTCTGGATAACTCCTTGCGAAACAAGGACGAGTGCAAAGACAATCGCAAGCGGGAGGAGTATATACAATGTGCTGCGAGTCATATCCACCCAGAAATTTCCAAGTGTTTTCGCAGAATGCCGGGCGACCCCGCGGATAAAAAGGGCAAGTACAGCCATCCCCGATGCTGCAGAAACGAAATTCTGCACGGTCAGGGCGAGCATCTGTGTAAAATAGCTCATCGTTGTTTCCCCACCGTAGCCCTGCCAGTTCGTATTCGTAGCAAAGCTCACGGCGGTATTGAACGAAGAGTCTGGAGTAACGGCTGCCATTCCTTGCGGGTTCAACGGTAAAAATTGTTGAACGCGCTGTATAAGATAAACGGCGAGCAGCCCTATAAAATTGAAGAGGAGCAGTGCAATTGCATTTGCTTTCCAATCCATCTCTTCGTCAGGACTGATTTTTGTCAGACGGTAGATGAGACGTTCGAGCGGGCCAAGAACAGGATCGAGAAATGTTTTTTCCCGTTGGTACACACGAGCCATAAACGCGCCGAGCGGCTTTGCAAGTAATGTCAGCGCTGCGAGGTAAAACGCGATTTGTAAAATCCCATTGAGTGTCATTCGAATATCTCCGGTTTCAATAGTGCGACAAGTAAATACGCTAAGAGACCAACTGCGATAATTCCTGAAATGATATAGAGAAAGTTCATATGGTGCCTCCTGATTTTTCTTCAATATTTTTATCAGCTTCGGGCTGAAGAACTTCACATATTTTCAGAAGTCCCCACGTAAGAACAAAAAATACAACGGCGACGCCGATATAGATAATGTCGTCCATGGTTATTTTCCTCCTGATAAGGATTGAGTTTCATCGAGTGCAAGATTCAATTTGAGAACATTCACACGAGGTTCTCCAAGAAATCCCAATTGCCTTCCTTCGGTGTATTGAGTCACCAGAGATCGAAGATTATCCTGGTTCAGATTTCGGATTCGGGCTACACGGGGAAGCTGATAGAGAGCGGCTGCAATACTGATGTGAGGATCCAGTCCGCTTCCTGAAGCCGTCACAAGATCCGCCGGAACAGGCTGTATATTCGAGGAGTCGACTGCTTTCAGATCCTGAATTCTTTTCTTCATTCCCTCGAGATATGCCTGATTGATCGGTCCGTAATTTGATCCTGTTGACGCTGCGGCGTTATACGCGAATGGGCCTGTTGCCGATAACCGGCTCCAAAAGTATTTCGGGTCACTAAACGGCTGCCCGATAAGTTCAGAGCCGAAAGTTTTCCCGTCCTTTACAATCAAGCTTCCGTTCGCCTTCTTAGGGAATATTAACTGTGCAAGGCCGGTTACTGCCAGCGGGTACAATATTCCCGTGAGAACGGTGAACACGCTAAGAGCGATAATAGAGATGCGAAGATGTTTGAGCAACATCATTGTGGATTCCTCCAATTGTCATTTTGAATTTTTGTAACCGCCTCATCAATTAGAAGCGGAGTGATGATAAATTCTTGTTTCATAAAATTTCTATTCATTGTTGCGCTTCCAATATGGCAAGAGATGAGATACAAATGCAATCAACAAGGTCTAAAAAGAGAGGCTGGAAGTATAAAGATATTATTAAAAACGGCGAATTCTGTAGAATAATTTCTATTGAGGTAATGCGAAATAAAATAGGATACGAGTATAGTATCCTCTATCAAGCTTTGGGAGTGAAGATCGATGAACCTGAACTAAAATAAAAATGTATCCAAGGATATAACGTGCTGACTGCTTTTAGTCTCTCAATTCTTTCTTTAACCAATCGGATATCAGTTCTGAACCGTAGGCTTTATAAGGGCGCTTGAGGTTGATAATGTAAATATTGTCACCTGTACCGATATGTTTTTTCAGTTCTTCACACACAATGTCCGGTGTTTCATCCGTGATGATTGCATAGGAAGATTCTGAAAGTCGGACGTTAGAATAACTATTAATTTTATCAAGTAGATTTGAATAATTCTGTCCGGTTTGTTCGGGTCGAATGTAACGAGAAGTAATGGCATAATGTTCTTTCTCGAATGAGGATGTCAGTTGCTATTCTTTTTTGTTATTGCTCTCAATATATAGAGGCTGAAAAAAAATCAAAGTGGAATAAAAAAGGATGCTAAAAGTGTAAAAATAATATAAAAACAGTGAATCCTGACATATTAAACAAGTAGGAAAATGGAACCCATCTTTAAGATGGACGCCTTTCTCTATCCACAATAACCTGTCGCCCTATTATACATCATTGCGGGTTGCCAATTTACTTTGTTCCCCAAGATCATACGGGGAGATGTGCGATACTCCTGAAAGCCTTCTGAAGTTAAAAATTCCCGAGCAATTGTATTTGTTGCCGGAACAACCGCGGTTGTCTTACCGCGATTTAAACGCACCTTCATTAATTCTAACCCGGCAGCAGAATTACGCGCAATAATTAGTCCTCCACCAAAATCAGGCAGAAAAAATCCTGATATACGGGCGAATGTGTCTGGTGCATAAATACAACCCGTTGAAAAAAACCTCTTAATGAATTGAAACCGATCTTCTCCTGTAACCTCTCTATCTAATTCTTTGATTATCAAAAAATCTTCCTCTCGCATTTCTCTCACCTTTGAAATGTGCTGAGTTGGAACAATCGATTCCCTTTTATAAAACACATACGTCGAATTTATCTCAAAGCCAAGCTTTCTATAGACGGATTCACCCATTTCACTTGCAGTCAATAAATGGCTGGTGCATCCTTTACTTCGACAATAGTCTATGAGATTAGTTGTAACTTTTTTCCCTATTCCTTGTCTTCGATATTCCGGTAATACAATTATTGTTCCAAGCCAGCTAATAGGAGCGTGCATGATGCCGATGCCGCAGCCAACAATCTTGCTATTCAATTCTGCTATCGCTGGGTAAAAATAAGAATGACCAAAGTGAAATGAGAATAATCTGGGTAGATCTAAATTCCAATCTTCAGGAGGAAAATTTTGTAATTGAGGTATTTCTGACTCTAATATTTCTCTAATTTTTAGCATAACTCTATCCAATAAAACAATTATCTATTTCAAACATACAGGTGAATTATGACGAGGAAGGTAATGCAGGTTCTGCAAAAATTGTTTTCTCACGCTCTACTGTCACTGTTCCCGCAGGTACGCCTTTGGGTTTTCTTACGTACTTTCCTTCGCACATTGTCACAGGTACAAGTTTTGACTTCTTCATCTTGCTATAATATGCCGCGATCCCTGCCGCCTGCTCGATTGCCTGTTTGCTCACTTCACCCTTGCCGGTTCCAATTTTTAAAACCACATGCGAACCGCCTACACCGCGTGCATGAAACCAAAGATCGTTCTTTGCTGTATGGCGCGTTGAAAGGAGATCGTTGTTTTCGCCGCTCTTTCCTGCCCACACTTGAAAGCCGCCGGCAACTGTAAAGACCCGGAATGGCAGCTGTTCTTCTTTTTTTATCTGTCCAGATTTTTCTGTTTTCAATCCAAACTGAAAAAGTGCGGTCCGATTTTCTTCTGCAAAATGTTTCAAGTCTTCAGATGTTGATATGTGTTCCATTCTATCTAAAAGCAGAGAGATGGATTTTTGCCGTTGTGTTAACTCCACAATTCGATGATGCTGTTCTTCTATCGCATGCCGGGATTTATCGGCTTTCTCAAAGTAATGCTCGGCGTTTTTTGCCGGTGTCAGATGCTGGTCAAGCGGAATTTCGACAAGTGCATTGGAACCGTTCACAAAATCTTCCACAACCGCTGTTGTTTCGCCTTTCTTAAGAAGATGTAATTGCGAGATCAAAAGTTTGCCGAATAATTCGTACTGCTCTGCACGATTTTGTTTCTCTACTTCCTCCGTAATTTTATGAAGTGTGTGTTCAATATGTTCGCGCTCTCGTTCCAGCACTCGGACAATATCTTCTTTTTCCTGAAGAATGCTTTTTTCATGGTACAAATTGGCGCGATATGTTTGAATTGCTTCCGATACAGAATTATAGGTTTGAAACGTAAAATCACTCAAGTGATGCAGTGGAAGGATGGAGAATCTAACTGGCGATGTTCCGTCGAAGTACACACGCGGTAATGGTGGAGTAAGAAGTTCTTCATTCATCCTCTTTGCGGAATCCAGCAGCCGAGCAATTTCATTCTCCAGTAAAGCATTTACCGCTTGTTCACCATTCAGACCAACGCGTGCCAACAGTTCTTTTATAAGCACCGGACCAAATTGTGGAAACACACGCTTAAGTGCCATTGCAAGTGATAAATCAGCGTATGTGGAAAGAAATGTTTCTGAAATTACAGCACGAGACTTAGTCTGATTAGATTCAATTCCTGTGACTTTCGCATCAGATTTCTTCAAGAATGTTTCGGTGATTATACCGTTTGTATTGAGTAATAAAACATTCGCTTTCGATCCAAACAATTGTACTACAAACTCGCGCTTATCTTTCAAACGAATATGCAGTTGTCGATCGGTCGGATGCATGAAAATATTATCGATTATAGTACCAGGTATGTCAGTAAAAAGATCGGCAGAGTTCCGTCGTGCGCGGGAAAAAGTCTTCCGTGCATAGATAAAATTATTCGCAGGTTCGCATCCGGTAATGATAACAGCTGGTGTCTCTTTAAATGAGATTACCAATTCACCTCGATGTTGAGTAAATATTTCGTTCACTGTTTGTCCGGCAAACTCGTGCTCCAGCTCAGTTGCAACGTGAAATAGTGTATAATAATTTGTAATCATTGTTGTTTATCTGTTATCCACAATCCCTAATTAAAGTCCGCAAAAATGAAAGGAATTGCAATCCCGATGTGGATAACTCGTGGATAGTGGTGTGCAAATGATGTGCAAAAGTAAGTCTTGCCGTACCCTCGAAATTTCCGTACATTTTATTGGAATCATTTAATCAAAGGAGTTTTAATGGTAGCAAGTATGACCGGTTTTGGCCGTGCAGAAGTCAACAAAGACGGCATTACCGTCAGAACAGAGGTTCGCAGTGTGAACAGCCGTTATCTTGATCTGACACTGCGTTTACCGCGCAACTTTTCCCAGCGGGAAAAAGAATTGAAAGATATTGTCCGCACGTTTTTAAATCGGGGCAATTTAAATATTACTGTAAAAGTTGAACATGATTCAAACGATGTCGTTCCATTGAAAGTGAACAAAGCAGCGGCAAAATCGTATTACAAACTTTTAAATGAAATCCGCAAGTCTGTAAAATTGCGCGAGCATGTAAAACTTGAACACTTGTTAACATTTTCTGACGTGCTTGAACCTGTGGATGAAGAAGAAACCGATGAGACTGAATGGGAACTTGTACAGGAATCAGTCCGTCAGGCGCTCGAGAGTCTCAATGCGATGCGCGCTCAAGAAGGATGCGAACTGGCTGCCGATCTTGAAAAGCGAATTCGCTGGATGGATGAGACATTGAATGAAGTAGAAAAACTTTCAAAGGAGCGGATTCCTGAAGAACGTATAAATCTACAGAAACGCATTTCAGAATTGGTAGAAGATAAATTTGTCATCGATCAAAACCGGTTAGAATTGGAAATCGCGCTGCTGGTGGATAAATTAGATATAACGGAAGAATGTGTCCGTTACCGCAGCCATAATAAATATTTTCTGGAAGCGCTCAACAAGAATGAAGCTGCAGGCCGAAAATTAAACTTCCTTGTGCAGGAAATGAACCGTGAGGCAAATACCATCGGCTCCAAATCCAGCGATGCCACAATTGCACATTTGATTGTTGGATTAAAGGAAGAATTGGAAAAAATTCGGGAACAGTTGCAGAACATAGAGTAATGAGCGGAAAATTAATTATGATGGCCGCTCCTAGTGGTTGCGGTAAAACGACAATTGCAAAGGCGATTCTGGCAAACCATCCCGATATGCTGTTCTCAGTTTCGGCCACAACGCGCCCGAAACGTGGCAACGAAGTAGAAGGGAAAGATCATTTTTTTCTGACTAAAAAAGAATTTGAAAAGTATCTCTGTAATGGCGATTTGGCAGAGTGGGAAGAAATTTATGGTAATTATTATGGAACATTGAAAAGTGAGATCAACCGGGCGCTTCAGCAAGGTCACACGATGTTGTTTGATATAGATGTCAAAGGTGCGTTATCGATTCGGAGACATTTTCCGAATGAGTCCATTCTTATATTTATCAAACCACCAAGCTTTGAGGTATTGAAGAAACGATTGGAAAGTCGGAATACAGAGAATCCGGAAACACTTAAATGCCGGCTGGAGCGTGTACCGCTGGAAATGGAACAAGGGCAGCAATTTGATTTTCAAGTTGTGAACGATGATTTGCAAAAGGCCATCAACGAAGTGGATAAAATCGTTCAAGCAAACATCAAGAATATTATTTAATCACATTCATAGTTAATGGAGGTAGAACAGTGTCAGTCAAACCAGTTGCAATGCACGAATTTTTAAAACAAACCGGGAACATTTACGAAGCTATAATCGTGGCTTCTAAACGTGCGCGGCAAATTCACGATGATATGAAGATCGAGTTGACACAACAGCTCGAAACGCTGAAAGCGTTGAATGCAACACCAGAACCGGAAGATGATATGGAAGTCGCAACTGTCAACCCGGATCAGCTCAAAATTAGTTTAGAGTTTGAAAAAAGTCCTAAGCCGACAGAAGTTGCGATCAACGAAGTGCGGGAGAAGAAGATTCCATATCATTATAAGGAACATGTTGATTTCTTCGCGAAAGACACTTCTAAAGATACATCGACAGAAGAGTAACGAGAGACGCGATGCGCGGCAAGCATGTCTTGGTTGGCGTCACGGGTGGAATTGCAGCATACAAAGTTGGTTATCTCATTCGTGAACTGATAAAATCCGATGCAGAAGTTAAAGTGATGATGACCGAAGCGGGAACGCGTTTCGTTACACCGCTCACGTTCTCGGCACTTTCCAAAAATCCGGTCTTCACCGATCTGTGGTCAAGCAACCAATCGTCGGATTCCGACATCAGCACGCAGCACATAGATCTTGCCAACTGGGCGGATGTTCTTGTTATCGCACCGGCATCTGCGAATACTATTGCCAAACTGACGTACGGCATTTCAGATAACCTGCTGACCGTTGTCTCTCTTGCAACCGCACGACCGATCATTCTTGCGCCAACAATGGATACGGAGATGTATCTTAATGCCATCACGCAGAAGAATCTAACAATCTTAAAAGAACGCGGTTATTTCATCATCCCGCCGGCAGAAGGCGAACTTGCCAGCGGCTTGAGCGGACCGGGACGTTTGCCTGAAATCAAAATTCTTATTGAGACGATAGAAAAAGTTCTTGGCCATTCAATACAAGATTTGAAAAAGAAACGGATCCTCATCACAGCCGGGCCGACATTTGAAGCAATTGACCCGGTTCGTTTTATGGGAAATCATTCTTCAGGAAAAATGGGATTTGCAATTGCAAATGCTGCTGCGCAACGCGGTGCAGATGTAACACTTATCGCCGGGCCGGTGGTTCGTGAAACACCGCGCAACGTCAAACGAATCGATGTTGAATCGGCGCAAGAAATGTTGACCGCTGTTCTTGCACAAACTAAAAAAACAGATGCTGTAATTATGTCGGCAGCGGTTGCGGATTTTACACCTGTCCATCCGGCAAAGCATAAAATAAAAAAACAACCCGGCAGCGAGACACTGGAAATAACGCTGAAAGCAACACCGGATATTCTTGCAATACTCGGCAAAAGGAAACGGAAAATGGTGCTTGTCGGATTTGCACTGGAGACAAAAGATGCACTTGCCGGCGCAAAAGACAAACTTCGGAAAAAAAATCTTGACCTCATCGTACTTAATTCTTTTAATGAACGAAATCGCGTATTCGGTTCCGATGTGAACACGGTTACTTTGATTGACCATTTTGGTAACGTGGCAAGATTTCCAAAGTTGTCAAAGTTTGATGTAGCGAACAAAATTCTTGATAAAATCAAAAAGCTTGTATAAGTAATTTCTAGAGCATTCATCGTCTCTGAATTCAATCATTTCACATGTCTCTCAACGAAGAACTCAAAAATATTCTTACCGATACCGAACGATTCCTGAAACAGCAGCAGGAATTGTACGGCGATACGATTTTTGTACCGAAAAATGAACCACTTTCTTCCGACTCAACACCGATGCCTGCACCGGCAATCGCCGGGCCTGCTGCTCCTGAGATCGACCTCTTCGGGAATGCCGCTCAACCGACAACAAACCATCATAAAACCGGAGAATCGATATTGCCAGCATTTCCTAATGAATTGTGGACAAAAACAAAGAATCTTGAAGAATTAAATAACGCAATCAATACCTGCATAAAATGCGACCTTGGAAAGACAAGAATCAAATTTGTATTCGGCGTAGGAAATCCGAAAGCAGATGTAGTCGTTGTCGGCGAAGCGCCAGGTGCTGATGAAGATGAAAAGGGTGAACCATTCGTCGGACGCGCCGGACAGCTGCTCAATAAAATACTTGAAGCAGTCCAGTTTAAACGAGAGGAAGTTTTCATTTGCAATATACTCAAATGCCGCCCGCCGAACAATCGTGACCCGCAAACGGAAGAAATTGATTGTTGCGAGCCGTATCTTTGGAAGCAATTAGAAATTATCAGCCCAAAAATGATTCTCTGTGCTGGACGCATTGCCGGTCAATCGCTGCTGAAGACGAATTCCACGTTGACGCTTTTACGCGGCAAGGTGCATGATTATCGAGGCATTCCGCTGATGGTAACGTATCATCCGGCGGCATTGCTTCGCAATCCGAACTGGAAGAGACCATGCTGGGAAGATATGCAGCAGTTCAGAAAATTATATGACGAGATGAAAAGTCATAAGTCATAAGTCATAAGTACAATTGATGTAAGTGAATAAGAATAAAGAATATATCGGCAATTTAAAAAAAGCATGGCGTGATGAAATGCTGAGCGCCACGAATTACCGCGCACTTGCTGAACAGGAAAAGAATCCGGAAAGAAAATCTATTTTCATCCGAATGGCAGAAGCGGAAGACCGCCATGCCGAACGATGGGCTACACGCCTGAAGGAATTTGGCATTGAGATGGGTTCATTCAGGGAAAACCCGATAGAGCTGCTACGGAGGAGAATGCTGCTGAAGAGCTCTCCAGAAGCCGCCGCTCAAATGCTTGAAGTGGGTGAAAGTGATGCCGATAAATTATATGAAGTGATGATTGATGCGGCAGAAAGCGACGCAGAGCGTGAATTATTGCTCGATGTTCAGCGGGAAGAAAATGCACACAGTCTGATGCTGCAGGAGATGTCAAATCCGCGCGTCACGCGCCATCCGCAAAGCCGACTGGATCGCATCCTTGGAAAAGAAAAATGGCATGCCACTGCCGGCGGCTGGATTGGTCAGGCAATTTACGGCGTGAACGATGGGCTCGGCGCGGCATTCGGCGTTGTAAGCGGGGTAGCAGGCGCAACAGCAGCAAACAGCGAATTTATATTGTTGAGCGGACTTGCAGTTGCGGTTGCATCTGCATTATCGATGGGCAGCGGTGCGTACCTCGCTGCAAAATCTGAGCGAGAAGTTTACGAAGCAGAAATTGAAAAGGAAAAGCGCGAGATTGAAGAGCATCCGGAAGAAGAACAGGAAGAGATGGATCTCTTCTACCAACTCAAAGGATTTTCACCGGAAGAAGCTAAAAAAATGGCGGCAAAACTTGCCGAGCAGCCGGAACAATTTCTCAAAACTCTGGCGCATGAAGAACTGGGACTTTCAGAAAAGTCGTTTCCGAACCAGTGGAAATCAGCATTCAGTGCAATGATCAGCACAGCGCTTGGCGCTATCATCCCTGTTCTTCCTTTCGTATTTTGGTCGGGAATGGAAGCGCTCATTATTTCGTTTATTATTAGTACAGCGGCACACTTTGCAGTCGGTGCATCGAAGGTACTTGTCACCGGACGTTCGTGGCTCAAGAGCGGCACCGAGATGACGCTTGTTGGATTAGGCGAAGCAATCACAACGTATCTCATTGGCATGCTCATTGCGCCGATGATTAGATAGAAAATTTCCAACCACGAATTCTAATCCGTGGAATTTGTAAGGAGAATAAGTTGTATGTCAGATCCAAGAAAAATAATTGACTTCAACACACCACAGTCGGTGTCCACGGAAGGGCGCGTACCGCCTCAAGCAGTGGATGTAGAGGAAGCGGTCATTGGAGCGATGCTTTTAGAAAAGGATGCCATCGCCAAGGCGATTGAAACACTGGATGACACCGCTTTTTATAAACCAGCGCATCAAAGTATTTATCGCGCAATGATGGCGTTGTTTGAACGAAGCGAACCTGTCGATCTTATCACGCTGACAGAAGAACTCCGCCGGCGTGGTGATCTTGAAAAAATCGGTGGCGAGTATTATCTCACCGAGCTCACAACAAAAGTTTCAAGCGCTGCAAACATAGAATATCATGCACACATCGTACTGGAACGAGCGTTGATGCGGCAATTGATTCACTCCTCATCAGAAGTCATTAATCGTGCGTACAGCGAAACCGAAGATGCGCTCGGTTTGCTTGATCAAGCGGAACAAAATATATTCGATATCTCCGAACAACGGATGAAAAAAAGTTTTGTCTCGATGAACACTGCCGTGCACAAAACGATGGATATGTTGCAAAGTATTCACGGCAAGCACAGCGGTGTTACCGGTGTGCCATCGGGTTTTGCCGATCTTGATTCGCTCACAGGCGGATTCCAACCATCTGATCTTATTATTATCGCAGGTCGTCCGTCGCAAGGAAAGACAGCGCTCGCGCTTTCTGTTGCACGCAATGCGACAGTGCTGCATGATGTTCCCATCGGTATGTTCAGCCTTGAAATGTCCACACAGCAATTAGTGATGCGATTGATGTGTGCAGAAGCGCGCGTGGATGCACACAAGGTTCGCACAGGACGTTTGCCGGAAGATGAATGGAAGAAGTTAAGCATGAGTGTCGGCAGGCTCTACAAAGCAAAGATGTTTATCGATGACACACCCGGACTTGCTGTGCTGGAATTGAGAGCGAAAGCACGCCGCCTTAAAGTAGAACACGACATCGGTCTCGTCATAGTGGACTATCTTCAATTGATGCAAGGACCAAGAAATGCTCAAAGTCGTGAGCAAGAGATCTCCGCTATCTCACGATCACTCAAATCGCTTGCAAAAGAATTGAATATTCCAGTCATCGCGCTGTCGCAGTTGAATCGTTCTGTTGAATCGCGCAATGACAAACGGCCTGCATTATCTGATTTGCGAGAATCCGGTGCTATCGAACAAGACGCCGACGTCGTTATTTTTGTTCATCGTCCTGAAATGTTTGGTATTACAGAACAAGATAACGAACCAACGGAAGGTCTTGCAGAAATTATCATCGGTAAGCAACGTAACGGACCGACTGATACTGTGAAACTGCAATTCATTAAACAATATGCGAGATTTGAGAGTAGAACGGTATTTCGTCCTGAAACATTCTTGCCGGAAGAAACACCGGAAACAACGCCGTTCTAATTTTCAAATTGTTAATTGTCAAATGCAAAGTACTATCGCTTTCTGATAACTGCTCATGGGGAACTTGATTTGCTATGAATCGTCGTACATTTCTGCAATTGATTCCTGTTCTTATAATCTTTCCCCTTTTTCTTCAGCAACAGAAGAAAACGACAGTTGAAATTTCTGATGATCCGAACGAATTGATCTGCAAGAATAAATTCAATCTCGCCGATTCGATGAAGTTGTGTGAGAAACCGATAAACGAAGTTGTCGTTGCGATTGCAAAATCTTTCATCGGAACAGATTATTCCGCCAATAGCTTAGATGCACCGGGCAAGGAACAGCTCGTTGTCAATCTGCAAACATTCGATTGTGTCACTTTCTATGAAAACGCACTTGTACTCGCGCGTTGTATTAAAAAGAATACACTGACCTTTGACGATTATAAAAAAGAGCTTCAATTTGTCCGTTACCGCGGTGGCATTATCGATGGTTATCCGAGCCGTTTGCATTACACATCTGACTATTTTTTTGATAACGAAAAGAAATTTGTATTGAAAGATGTGACCAAAGAATTTGGCGGAGTACCGTTCAAGAAGAAAATCAATTTTATGTCTACACATCCGGATTCATATCTTCAATTGAAAAATTCTCCAGAGTACGTGAAAGAAATCCGAAAGATTGAAGATGAAATGAACACACGATTGATGTTCCACATTCCGAAAGCGAAGATTAAAAGAATAGCATCACAGATCAAGGACGGCGACATCATCGGCATCACCACAACAATCGAAGGATTGGATTGCACGCATACAGGCATTGCCATCTGGCAAAATGAAAAATTGCATTTGCTTCACGCGCCTATTCCCGGCTCGAAAGTGCAAATCACTGAAATGCCGCTCTCGGAATATCTCGCAAAGATCAAAAAAGATGCAGGAATTATAGTTGCGCGTCCGGTCGAGCCGTGAAGATATTTAGTAATTCATGAATTATTAAAGGTATATAGTATGCCTTCTCGGTTTTCTATTGTACAGGGTGACATTACCACACAAGCTGTGGATGCTATCGTGAATGCGGCAAATAACTCTTTACTTGGCGGCGGCGGAGTAGACGGTGCAATTCATCATGCAGCCGGACCGAATCTTTTAGAAGAATGCCGAACGCTGGGCGGATGCGAAACAGGCGGCGCGAAAATCACAAAAGGATATAATCTTCCGGCAAAATTTGTTATTCACACGGTTGGACCAATCTGGCAAGGCGGTAATCATAATGAAGAAAAACTACTGGCAAATTGCTATAGGAATTCCTTTGCACTTGCACGGAAACATCATATCGGCACTATTGCATTTCCATCCATCAGCACAGGTGTATATCGATTCCCAATTGAACGCGCTTCACGTAATGCACTGCAGGAAATTTTCCAAGAACTTGAAACCAATACGAACCTTGAACGTGTTGTTATCGTATGCTTTGATAGAGCAACATATGAAGCATATTTAGCAACCGAAAAGGAATTGGCTAAAACAAATTAGTGTTTTAAAAATAGAATAATATGAAATCAAAATCTATAAAATGCAGTTTGTTGCTTGTTGCTTGTTTTTTAACTCAAGCGCTTGCTCAAAAACCAATTGTAAGCCCGCGCGATTCAGTAAAAATTATTTTCAACGGAAAAACGATTGCAATTAATTATGGCAAGCCGTCAATGCTTGGGCGGAAAATATTTGGAGTATTTGTTCCATTCTACAAAGTGTGGCGTACCGGAGCTGGCGCAGCCACTATCCTGACAACGGAAGCCGATCTTGAAGTGGATGGGGCAGTAGTACCGCGCGGCACATATTCCCTCTACACGCTTCCAACGGAAGAGCGCTGGAAACTTATTATCAACAAACAGACAGGCCAGTGGGGCACCACGTACATGCCTCAACTTGATCTTGCACGCATCGATTTGAAAATTAAAAAACTGAAAACACCGGTCGAAGAATGCACATTCAAATTAGAAAGAAATAACACGGGGAGCGGTACACTCAAGATTGAATGGGAAAACACATCGCTCTCCGTGCCATTCCACATAAGCAAGGATTCTCTGGTGCCAAGTCCGGGGGATTCATCAGTCCTTGTCATAAATGATAAACGAGTATCAGTAAATTACTGTCGTCCATCGATGCGCGGCAGAAAAATCATGGGCAGCGTAGTTCCGTATGGCATTGTTTGGCGCACGGGAGCAAACGCAGCGACAAGTTTTGTAACGCAGACAGATCTTGTTTTGTATGGTGTGAAGATACTACGTGGATCGTACACGCTCTACACGCTTCCATCTTCTAAACAGTGGAAGCTCATCATCAATAAGCAGACGGGGCAGTGGGGAACGGTGTACAATGAAAAATTCGATCTCGCTCGCATTCCGCTAAAGAAAAATATGCTGAAACAGCCTTTAGAAAAATTCACAATTACCTTGGAACGTATTTCAGAAAAAACCGGTGTGATGAAGTTGGCGTGGGAAAAAACCCAGCTCTCTGTAAACTTTCAACTAAAGTAGGAGAAAAGCCATGGCTGCAAAAATCATAATTAAAAACAACAGCAATATCCAAGTAGAAGGTGAATTTGATTTGTTCGATACGGACGGAAATAAATTTGATCTTGGAGGGCGTACAACAATCTCTTTGTGCCGATGCGGCCAGAGTAAAGACAAACCATTTTGTGATGGCACCCACCGCGCGTGCAATTTTAAATCAGAAATAAAAGCGCACAAATTACCGCCGGTTTCGCCGAAAGTATAGTCAATGCGCATGCTTAGAAATATTTTTGTTTGAACTGTCCCGCTGGCGCATTACTTCATAAAGAAACACAGCGCTGGCACTTGCTACATTGAGTGAATCCACGTCACACTGCATCGGAATTGCAATGGGCATATCGCATGTGGAAAGAACCTGTGGCGAAACTCCATTGCCTTCACTTCCAAACACGAAACAGCAATTGCCGGAGAAATCTGTGCGCTGAATGCTGTGTTCTTCTGTGTGGGGATGTGCCGCAAAGTTTTTAAATTGGTGAGAGCGTTGAAGTGTCGTGAGAGTGTCCACAAGGTTCGTGCAATGTACAACCGGCATTTTGAATACTGTTCCCATAGAATTTCTCACCGCGCGACGCAAGTATGGATTGCTAGATGTCTCACCGACAAGAATCGCTTGCACACCAAATGCGGTGCAATTCCGTACAAGTACACCAATGTTTTCAGCATTGGCTAACCCGTCCATTGCGACAAATAAACGCGGCGATAGTGACTGTGTCAACACCGAGTCAAGTGTTTCTTGTGCAGGAATTTTTCCAAGCGCCATAATGCTTTGATGCAAATTGTATCCGACAATCGTGTTCAGCAATTCTTTCTGTCCGACAAAGATGGTTATTTGTTCTGGACGAGCAGCGAGGCGTTCGCGGTAATCTTCTAACCATTCCGGTGTTATTAAAACAGAAACAATTTTATGAGCGCTCTCTAGAAGTCGTTGAACAACGATTGTTCCTTCAGCAATAAACAGTCCTTTACGAAATTGTTCAACCGATTGACGTAGCGTGCGATACGGTGTCAAGTCCGGATGATTGAGAGATGTAATGGAAACGGTTGTAATCATAGTGTTCAGCGCAGAAATGGTTTGCGACACAATTATTTTCTTAACTAAAATACAAAGAAGTCGGCATCAAAACTAACTGCAATATTATCATATTAGATGAACCGAATTATTGATATCATGCGATGGGAAATATTTTAAAGTTAAGGTTGAGCTGTCCTAAAGAATTCTCGAAAGCATACAATTTTTCACTTAGAATGACTTTGTTTATGTAATATCTTGATGAAATCCGTGTTTAATAAAAAAAACATCGCCTCTTTTCCAAATACTCACGGTGTCTATCTTTTTTATGGTGCTGAAGACATTCTACTGTATGTCGGTAAAAGTAAAACGATCCGCGCACGTATTCACTCGCACTTTGCGGCGCGAGAAGAACGATGGCTCATAAAACGCATTTGCCACATTGAAGTTCGCGAAACGGCCGGTGAACTTGGCGCACTTTTATTGGAATCGCAGCTCATTAAAGAATTGCGACCGATGTACAATGTACGCTCAAGACAACCGAGACGAATTATTATTGCAAGACGTGCAGATAACAAGCAAGGATACGCGACAGTCAAATTGGAAGCAGTTGACTATCTCGATATTAAACCAGACTCGCCTATACTTGGCATCTTCAAACACAAAACACAAGCAAAGGGATTTCTCGACACGGTTTCTAAAACGCACAAGCTGTGTCCGAAGCTTTTACGGTTAGAAAATTCTAGCGGTTATTGCTTCTCGTATCACCTTGGACAATGTGACGGCGCTTGCATGGGAGAAGAAGATGTTACAGCTTACAATGCACGCGTGGAAGCGGCATTTGAAGCGCGGCGCATTATTGCATGGCCGTTTACAGGTGCAATAACTATAGAAGAAGTCTCGAAGGATAAAAAACTGCGCGAAGTATTTGCTATCGACAACTGGTGTTTGATTGCGAGTAGCAAAGACGACTATGGTGCCGGAAAGAAATCCTTGACAGCACAGAAATCTTCTCCACACCGCTTCGATTACGACAGCTACAAAATTCTCTACAGCTATGTGATGGAAGAAGGAAATAAAATCAGAAATATTTAATCTGATATTATCTAAGATATGTTAAGGCGAGCGATGGATGATTAGCAACGGATTGATGCTATAGTTAACATCCATCTGTTAAATCATTTTCAGAATGGCCTACAAAATCTTAGAATAAACTGCGCTGGTGCGGGATGATCGGTACGCCATGCAACACCTACACGGAACGAACCACTCCGGTTCGAGAACGCGACGCCAAAGTCGTGCCTAAAATCGTTCAATTTGACTGCTTCAACTCCTTCCAATGCTGAAGCTGTTGGTAATGCAATCCGTGCAAAACCTGCATCTGACAGAATTAAAATATTAACATTGTGGAATATCCACATAGGCCAGAAATCTATTTCCTCAAGAAAACTGCCATTAACTATCAGTTCTGCATTGATGAGAAGCATACGATTACCTATTTCAGACTTGAAAGGAAAAGCATTCATCGTACCTAAACCGCCTAAATCAAACATTTTTTGCATTATACGATCACCGGTTAAAGAACCTGCCCGCAGACGAATGTTAAAATTATTGTACTTCCCAAGAGGTTGAAAGCGACGCAGGTCAATTATGTACTGATCGAACTCAAACTCACTGCCCCAATTTTTCTTCGCAAACTCGCCAGAAGCATACAAACTCCATCCTTCGGGTCCATGGCTTGTATTGGAAATCGTACTGACGCCACCGCTCGCGATTATACTGCGCATTTTACCTGGATCAATAGTAGGATTCAAGCGAAACTTTTTAGCGCCACCAAACAATGCCCAATCAACTTTATTTGTCAGTGAATCGTACGTGTCTACCAAATATGCAATCTTCAACTCGTTTTTCAGATAATCATGTTTGGAATAATATGCTGCGTGTAATGTGTAGCCGTTCCGTTGAAAGTAATCGCGGAAATCTTCATGAATTAATAATGCCGCCGCGGTGTTTTCGTGTAGTGAGATAATCCATTTATCTTTCGTGTCAGTAAGACTGTATCCATCGGCACCCAACTCAATAATGCCGCTTCCTTCATTTGTGAGGATTGCAAACTGCCGTGCCAATCCAAGATTGCCGCGCCACGTGTGCGACTTGAATCCCCATCCTACTGAGCCGTTCATACTCCAATCTCGTTCTCCGTCCCAATAATATTTCTTTTCAGAACCAAGACCAAGGAAAACACCTTCAACTCGATTATACCGAAAAATAAAATTATCTAAATTCATTTGCTCGTCAGACCATGGCACATCAAACGTGTGCTGGGTTCGTGAGAATTTACTGCGTGCTGGACGAAAGCTCGATTTTTCTTTTCTGGAATAATCTTCGAGCCCTTTAATGACCGCACCATCTTCTTTCAGAATACTCCCATTTACAACACGCGCGTTACCGGTAATCTTGCCTGTGCTTTTCATATGTAAATCGCCGCCTACCACCAGCACGTCGCCATTGACTGTACCATAAACAGTCAGATCGCCGCCTTTCACAACTATATTGTTGTTAATTGTATCAGATTGTTCAATCACTTTGTTGCCGGAGAATGATTGCGCGTTGCTATCTATTTCGCTGTCGGTAATATTTGGTGATATATAAGATGTAGAATCAATAGTGTCGACTTCTGTAATTTGTTCATTATCGAAAGGTGAAGTCCATCGCTTGACTATATTATTAACCATATTATCGGTGTTGTTCCCGATATTATTGATTTCTTTACCAACTTTATCGGTTTCGTATCCAATGCGCTCGCTGACACCCTCATTGTTCGTTTTCTGCAGCTTTGATTGCGCGTTAGCAGAAAATAAAGGTAAAATCAATCCAAGAGTAATGAGATATAGGATCAAGTTTTTCATGGGTTCACCATAGTGTTCTTAAGAAACGCTTCTTGCAATATTACGGCATAATAGAGTTGAAAGTTACAGAATTCTTTACATAAGATAGTTTGAGATCGGCTGATATTCAATTCTTTTACGAAAATGAGTATATTATACTGAACTTATATAATAGAGGATAAAAAAAATGAGATTAGCTATAAACATCGACCACATAGCAACATTGCGCAATGCGCGCGGTGGAAGCGACCCAGATCCCGTGAAAGCGGCGCTTCTTTGCGAGGAAGCTGGCGCTGTTGGTATCGTATGTCATTTGCGCGAAGATCGGCGTCATATGAAGGATGATGACGTGCAGCGCCTCCGATCTACAATCAAGAAAAAGCTCGATCTTGAGATGGCAGCGACCGAAGAAATTATCGGTATTGCAATTAAAACAAAACCCGATCTCGTAACACTTGTGCCGGAACGGCGTCTGGAACTTACAACTGAAGGCGGATTAGATGTAGTTGCGCAGAAGAAATATCTTGGTGAAGTTGTTAAGCAATTTAGGCAAAATAATATTCCAGTCAGCCTGTTCATTGACCCCGCAGATGCTCAAGTGCGTGCATCAGCGGATATAGGGACTGATATGATTGAAATTCATACAGGCGAATATGCTGAAGCAAAAACCGAAAGCGAAGTGAGAGAACAATTCCAGCGAATTCAGGAAACCGCTAAATTTGGTAAATCGCTTAGGCTTGGTGTCAATGCTGGTCATGGATTAGATTATGATAACGTTGCTGCTGTTGCTGCTATTCGCGAAATTGATGAAATGAGCATCGGTCACGCCGTAATCGTACGCGCATTGTTCGTTGGGCTAGAACAGGCTGTGCGGGAAATGATACATTTAGTTGAAGGAAAAACAAACCAAGTAAGACGGCAGGTAGAAGAAGAATAGGAGAGTAAAAATTTCATCAACGTAAAATTAAGCTGTTATTGCACACACTTGCTAAACATGTAGTCACATATCTATACTTTCATCGCCTCGTCTAATACGCGCTGGTTCTTTAATCCTTCTTCAGTGGGTATCGGCGATTCGGTATTGTTAAGAATACATTCCGAGAAAAGCGTCACTTCCTTCTCGTACAGATTGGGAACGACAATTATTTCTTCCTGTGTTTCTGCTGCCGTGCCATTTTTCCCCAGTACAATCGTTAACGGAAGGGTCAAATTGCTCAACGTAAAGTTTTCTGCGGAAAGAATACCTTCTTGTCCTATTACTTCAATAATTGATCTACGGAATGATGCTACAAAAGAACAATAGACACTTGCCGGCGTTCCTTGTGAAAACTTCAGCGCCAAAAGCGAGGTTTGTTCGGTCGTGGTCTCTGTTGGTATTGGCGCAAGCTGACTCTTTACTGAGACAACATCATCATCCAATAAAAAACGGATTGTATCTAAACAATGGATGCCAATATCGAAAGTTGCCCCGCCACCGGCAGTTTTTTTATCATGCAGCCACCGCCGTTTTGAAAGACGCGCATCATACATGTATTCTGTTTTTACAAACGCTACCTTGCCAATGGCTCCGGAGTGAATCAATTCTTTCATACGAACAATAAGGGGAGAGAGGCGAACCATTTGCCCAACCATGAGTTTAACATTCTTGCTGCGGCAGACTTCGATCATTTGCTTAGCTTCTGCAGTATTCATCGCCATCGGTTTTTCAACTAACACATGCTTGCCAGCGAGTGCGGCTGTGATGGTGTCCTGCGCATGTTGGACTACTGCGGAAGCGACAAACACTGCGTCAATATCCGGATGATTTACTAATTTTTCTGCAGAATCAAACGCTAGCGGAACATGAAAGTCACGTGCTTTTTCCACAGCGGCAGTAAGCGAACGCTTCTGAAGCGCAAACAATTCCGAGTTTGATGATGATTGAATTGCAGGAGCAATGGTGCGTTCCGCAAAGTTACCGAAGCCAAGGATACCGTAACGAACTTTTCGTGCCATCTCTTTCTCCGTAAAAGGATTACCTGAATTGAAAATACTGAAGAATGCTCGTGAACTCAAATAATATAATAGAGACCTCTGAAATATTAATGAAATAACGGTAGACGCGAACTTTAGTTCGCGAGAATAATTAAAAAACGAAATCTGAAAAATGCGACTACCTTATTAAAACCGATATTTCAAAGGTCTCTATATAATAAATATTTTGGTGTAAATATTCATTAATAAAGATTTATTAATTTTAATTGTTCGAATTATTCCGTATCTTTACTTCATAAAATGTTGTAGTAAAATTGGAATATCTTGATTAAGAACAAAGAATAGGAAATTTTAATACTTCTTTAGTAAAAAAAGTGATGGGAATCAGTTATAAAGATTTAAAGCATGTCGTTTGTAGATTGATTTTTTAGATGCTCATTCTTAAATATTAGATTCTAACTTTCTGAAGATTGATAGAATCTGACATTTCTTTCCCGCCAAAGTATTATCCTACGGTAATTCCATTTTCTACAAAAAATAGGAATTATTATGTCTGTAAGTATAGACTTCGGTGGGGATTCTCTTGCCGGATGGATACAACATAAGTCCGGAATATCTGTCCAGCGGTGTTATCAGTGTGGTAAATGCTCTGCAGGATGTCCGGCAAGCAGCGATATGGATTTTGCCCCAAGTGTTCTTCTGCGCCTGCTTCAATTACAGAACGCTGAATCCGATCAGAAAGTACTAAGCAGCTATTCCATTTGGCTCTGCCTCACTTGTCATACCTGTAGTGCACGTTGTCCAATGGAAGTTGACCTTCCAAAAGTAATGGATGTTCTCAGAGCAGAATCACTCCGTCACAAGTTGGTCAATAAGCGTGCTAAAGATATTGTAGCATTCCATAAATCATTTATTGATACTATTCGCAATTTTGGACGATTGTGGGAAGTTGGTCTTGTTGCCGATTACAAACTCCGCACGCGCCATTTCTGGCAAGACGTCGTTGTAGCTCCTGTTATGTTGAAAAAAGGAAAATTGTCTTTGATTCCTTTGTTTCATAAAAAGTTTGTCAGTCGCATTTTTTCCGGTCTGCGCAACAGAGAGGAGCGCGCATAGTGAAAATAGGTTTATATCCTGGATGTTCATTAGAAGGCTCTTCCCGTGAATATGCCGAGTCTCTTCGTGCCATTGCTCCGCATCTTGGTTTGGAATTGGAAGAGATAGAAGGTTGGAATTGCTGCGGTGCAAGTTCAGCTCATCAGCTTGATCATACATTGTCGCTGGCATTACCGGCGCGTATTTTAGCGCAAGCTGAGAAACAAAAATTTCCTGAGTTGCTGGTTCCATGTGCGGCTTGCTACAATCGACTTGCTTCCACAAAAAAAGATCTAGCTAATGATGCGTCAACGCGCGACAAAGTTACGGATCTAATAAACATGCCTTACACTGGCGTTACGTCAGTACAGAATATTTTAGAAGTACTAAATCTTGTTCTTACGCCGGATGTTCAAAAAAAAATACCCGCGGCATTCCCTCATAAAGTAGTTTGTTATTACGGATGTTTGCTTGTGCGTCCTGCGAGTGTTGTTCATGCGGAGAAAATGGAAGACCCGATGCAAATGGATGATTTAATGAAACGCATTGGCGCAACACCTTTAGATTGGGGAATGAAAACAGAATGCTGCGGTGCAAGTTTGTCCATTACTCGCACCGATATCGTTGGAAAATTATGCGGCAATATATTGGAAGATGCAACAATGCGCGGCGCGGAAGCAATTATTGTTGCATGCCCTATGTGCCATTCAAATCTTGATATGCGCCGGAAAGAAATTGAACGCGTTACAGGAAAGAAGTTTTCTATCCCCATCGTTTATATTACACAAGCGATTGGAATGGCGCTTGGTTTAGATGCAAAGAGTTTGGGTTTGCATCGGCATTTTGTAGAAGTCTCAGTTCACGGAAAAAACAAAGTTCAGCAAAACGTATCGTCGCCTTCAATGGCAGCGGTATCATAATAAATAGAGTTTATCGATGTCACGTATCGGAGTATTTATCTGTCATTGCGGTGAAAACATCAGCGCAACGGTGGATTGTGAAAAAGTAGCGAAGACGCTCGCGTCTATGCCGGGAGTAGCGCACAGTGTTGATTATAAATATATGTGCTCCGACCCGGGGCAAAGTCTTATTCGTAGCGCAATCAAAGAAAAAAAACTTACAGGTGTTGTAGTCGCTGCGTGTTCTCCTCGTATGCACGAACCTACATTCCGCAAAGCTTGCGCGGAAGCAAGATTAAATCCGTTCTTGTGCGAAATGGCAAATCTTCGTGAACATTGCTCATGGGTTCATGCCAAGGGCGATGCAACGACAGATAAAGCTATCGATCTGGTTTCGATGTTGGTTGAAAAAGTGAAACGGAATAAACCGCTGTTTCCGATTAAAGTTCCTGTCACAAAAACTGCATTGGTCATTGGCGGCGGCATTGCAGGCATTCAAGCCGCGCTTGATATTGCAAACGCTGGACAGAAAGTAGTTTTAGTAGAACGCGAACCGTCTATCGGCGGGCATATGTCGCAGCTTTCGGAAACATTCCCTACGCTTGATTGCTCGCAATGTATATTAACGCCGCGCATGGTAGAAGTTGCACAGAATCCAAATATCACTCTCTACACTTACGCAGAAGTAGAAAGTCTTTCAGGATTTATCGGGAACTTTACGGCACGCATTCGAAAAAAAGCAAAGAGTGTTGATGAAAAACTTTGCACCGGCTGCGGTGAATGTGCAACGGCATGTCCTATCAAAAAAATTCCAAGTGAATTCAATACTGGACTCGGCATGCGCGGGGCAATTTATGTTCCATTCCCGCAGGCTGTTCCGAACAAACCAGTCATTGACCGCTCGCGCTGTACATATTTTAAATCCGGAAAATGCAAATTTTGTGCATCAAAATGTCCTGCGCAAGCAATTCGTTTCGATCAACAAGATGAAATTATTGAAATACCGATTGGTTCTGTTGTTGTTACGACTGGTTTCAATATTAAGGAAACATCATTCTTTCCTGAATATGGTTATGGAAAGTATAAAGATGTTGTTACTGGATTGCAATTTGAACGATTGCTTTCTGCATCGGGGCCGACACTTGGTGAAGTTAAACGCCCGTCCGATGGAACAGTGCCTAAAAAAATTGTTTTTGTTGCATGTACAGGCTCGCGCGATCCAGCGAAAGGCATAGAGTATTGTTCCAAAATTTGCTGCATGTACACGGCAAAGCATGCAATGCTATACAAACACAAGGTGCATGACGGCGATGCTTATGTGTTTTACATGGATATACGTGCGGCAGGAAAAGGATACGATGAGTTTTTTCGCCGGGCGATTGAAGAAGACCATGTGAATTATATTCGCGGGCGTATTTCGCGTATATATGAGCGTAATGGAAAATTGATCGTGCGCGGGGCAGATACTTTACTTGGTGCCCAGCAGGTAGAAATTGAAGCCGATATGGTAGTACTTGCCACTGCCGCCGTAGCAAATGACGGAGCAGAATCCCTGGCGCAAAAATTACATGTCAGTTACGATGCACATCATTTCTTTGCTGAAGCTCATCCGAAATTACGCCCGGTGGAAACAAACACAGCAGGAATTTTCCTCGCAGGGGCATGTCAATCACCAAAAGATATTCCCGAAACCGTCAGTCAGGCATCTGCTGCGGCAAGTAAAGTAATCGGATTATTTTCTAATGCAGAATTGACGCGGGAACCGATAATTGCAGTTGTGAATCGTACTGCGCCGCCTTTGTTTTCAACTTGTGTAGGCTGCTTTATGTGCCAGTCTGCCTGTCCGTATCACGCAATTGAACAAGAAGAAATAAAAACGCGCGAAGGCAAATTGATTAAGATGGTCGCCAAAGTCAACCCAGGATTGTGTCAGGGGTGCGGGACTTGTGTAGCTTTTTGCAGATCAAAATCAATCGATCTACAGGGTTACAGCAATGAGCAAGTTTATGCTGAAGTGATGGAATTGTTGAGTTAATATGGAAAATAATTTTGAACCAAAAATAGTAGCCTTTGTATGCAACTGGTGCACGTATGCTGGTGCAGACTTGACGGGGACAAGCAGAATCAAATATGCGACAAACGTGCGCATCATCAGATTTCCATGTACCGGGCGCATAGATTACAATTTACTGCTTAAAGCGTTTGCCCAAGGTGCCGACGGTGTGATTGTTTCCGGTTGTCATCCTAATGACTGTCATTACACTTCTGGAAATTTCCATGCACGCCGACGCTGGATAGTATTTAAACAAATGATGGAGTATATGGGAATAGACATGCGCCGTGTAAAATTTTCCTGGGTATCAGCGGCCGAAGGAGCAAAGTGGGCGGATATAGTAAACACGACTGTAAATGAAATCCGTGAACTCGGTCCCTCACAGGAATATTTAGAAATGTCCCGGCAAGGAGTTGCTTAAGAATATTATTATAATGGCAGAACAACATTCTGTCAAAGTTTTTATTTGAGAGAAAAGAATGCAAGCGTTACATCAAAAAGCTAAAGAGCTGTTAGAATCTGGAAAAGTTCAGGTAATCATTGGATATGGCGATGGCAGCGGTGATCGTGTCCGTCCCGTTTTTATCAGCAAAGCAGAGAGCGCTTCTGATTTAATTTGGGATGATCGGTGCAGGCAAAATTTAGCTGTGTATCTGAACAAACCTGAAATCAAAAAACTTGGAGTACCGGCTATAGTTGCGACACCGGTTGTTGTGAAAACCATTATTCAATTGATTTCTGAGAATCAGTTGAAGAGCAGTAATATTGTTGTGCTGGTTGTAGATAATGATGTTGTTTCTGAATTAACAGACAATGCTTCACTGGAAGCATATTCTGCAGGTCATCCGGTAGTATTTCCGCCTTTCGTTGTCAAAGAGATAAAAGACATTGCTGAGATGTCTATACAGCAGCGGAATAAGTATTGGCAGGATGAACTTTCTCGCTGCTTCAAATGCTATGCATGTCGTGCGGCGTGTCCGTTATGCTATTGTGAGCGGTGCCTCACAGATAACAATCAACCGCAATGGGTCTGTGTAGCTTCACATGCACAAGGAAATTTTGAGTGGCACATAAATCGTGCAATGCATCTTGCGGGGCGTTGTGTTGAATGTGGTTCATGCACTATCGCATGCCCTGTCGGCATTCCTATCGGTTTGCTTACTATAGAAGCATCACGAATAGTAAAACAGGAATTCGGGCAGGAACCGGGATTGCATTGCGACGCAGATTCGGCAATGTCATCGTTCAAAGTTGAAGATACGGAAACGTTTATAAAATGAGCATGCAACAAAGAGTCATACAACATGAAAATTTATTAAAGTTTCTTGGCGAAATCATTTCGTCCGGTAAACAGCTTTATGCTCCACAAAAGAAGGCAGAAAAAACATATTTTCTACCTGCAAGCGATGTGCATTCTATTGTATTCGATTATATTCAGACGGCCGAATCACCGAAAGAATTATTGTTTCCTAAAACGGAAAGAATGCTTTCGTACGAACAAGTAGATGGCAAATTAAAGATGATCGACCATGCAGAAGGCGAAATATTTCCAGAAAGAGTATTGTTTGGTTCACATCCCTGCGATGCGGTTGCATTAAAGACACTTACGGATTTTTTTCGCCATGATGTTCCTGATGCTTTCACTCAAAAACGTCAAGATTCCTTGACTGTGATCAGCGTAAGTTGCATCAAAGCGGACGATAATTGCTTTTGCACTTCTGTCGGGACTTCGCCCGGCGATACAGAGGGCAGCGATATATTGCTGACACCTATAGGGAATGCAAAATATTATGTCGAAGTGATGACAGAAAAAGGACAGTCATTATTTGCAGCGCATGAAAAATATTTTGAAAATAGTGATATAATATCCAAAGATAAATATCTAACAAAAATGAGCGAAGTATTTTCTTCTAGTGAAGTTACTGCACGTCTATCGAAAGCATTCGATCATCCAATATGGAGCGATGCATCGTTGAGATGTTTAGGATGCGGCGCTTGTGCTTATGTCTGTCCGGTTTGTTCCTGTTTTGATATTCAGGATGAGGGAACAGACAAGAAGGGTGATCGACTACGGTGCTGGGATTCGTGTGGTTTTTCATTATTTACACTGCACACATCTGGGCACAATCCTCGCAAGAATCAAAGCGACCGCTGGCGGCAACGTGTCATGCATAAGTTTTCGTATATGCCTGAGCGATACGAACTGCTTGGCTGCGTCGGCTGCGGCAGATGTTCCCGCGCTTGTCCAGCAGATATGAATATCAAAGAACAGCTAAAAGAAATCACAGAAAAAATAGAAGGTTGAAGACCGCCGGAAATTTATGAGTTCGAGTAATATATATAAACCGTATCTAATGCAAATAGAGAAAGTCATCGACGAAGCTCCCGGCGTGAAAACTTTTCGGCTTAGGTTTACTAACGATGCCGATAAAGAACAATTTAATTTTACGACCGGACAGTTTGGCGAGTACTCGGTTTTCGGTGAAGGAGAATCGACATTCTGTATTGCATCATCACCGACGAGGAAAGATTATATCGAATGCACATTCAGACAAGCCGGACGGGTCACTTCAGCGTTGGCTCAGAAAGAAGAAGGTGATGTGATCGGTTTCCGCGGACCATATGGAAATATCTTTCCGTTGGAAGAATGGTATGGAAAGAATCTCTTGTTTATCGCTGGTGGTATTGCACTTCCGCCTCTTCGTAGTGTGATTTGGAATGTGCTTGATCTACGTGATAAATTTAACGATGTGACTATCTTATATGGTGCTCGTTCTGTTGCAGATCTTGTGTACAAACAAGAATTGGACGAATGGGGAAAGCGTTCAGATGTAAAACTTGTTACTACTGTCGATCCGGGCGGAGAAACGCCAGACTGGAAAGGCAAAGTTGGTTTCGTGCCTTCAGTGCTTGATTGGATGGAACCGTCAAGCGAAAATACAATTGCGATAGTCTGCGGTCCACCTGTGATGATCAAATTTACGTTTCCAGAGCTGCTGAAACTCGGTTTTACACCAGATACTATTTTCACAACGCTCGAAAACAGAATGAAGTGCGGTGTGGGTAAGTGTGGTCGTTGCAATGTTGGCAAAGTTTATGTTTGCAAAGACGGTCCGGTGTTTACGTACAAGCAGCTTCAGGAATTACCGGCGGAGTATTAGAAATAAATTTCAAGGCAATGTGTACACGGGCGATCTTTGATCGCCTTTTTTATAAAAACAATTATACCTGCTTATGAAAATAATTGAAGTGCCTGAATATATCAAAGGGTTAATATTTGATTGCGATGGAACGTTGGTAGATTCAATGCCTCTGCATATGAAAGCATGGGAACATGCAATCACGCAAGCAGGCGGAGTATGGAATTATGATTTTATATTTTCTAAGAAAGGGATGCAAGGCAAAGACATTCTTGCATTATATAATAAATCTTTTGGATTTGATCTGGATGTGGAATATACGGCACGCGTAAAACAAGAATATTTCCACAAGCATTGCGCGGAGATGAAGCCGATAGATACTGTCGTGGACATTGTGCACCAATACGCATCACGGCTTCCCATGGCGATTGCTTCCGGTGGTTCGCGAGAAAATGTATTGCTCTCTTTAAAATTGATTGGGATCGAAGAATACTTTGCTACTATTATTACGGCTGACGATAAAGATGTTCAGCCGAAACCATCGCCGGAAATATTTTTAGAAGCCGCAAAACGAATTAATGTTGATCCGAAGTTATGCCAAGTTTTTGAAGATGGAGATATTGGGTTGGAAGCGGCACGCAATGCAGGCATGTTAGGAACTGATATCCGTGAGCTGTAAGAACAACGTTACGTACTAAATTATTACCGGATCGAACATAACCATAGTCTACATTTCTATTCTCTTATGAGCGGCGAACTTTGTACTCACTTAACTTTTAATTTGTAACTGAATTGTTGCATATGTTCAGCATCCGCCTTGAATTTTCTTTTCCTTCTTCGCTTCTTTTAACTCCTTGTAATTCTTAAAGTGAGATCGTCTTTATATAAAAATCGGCAGCCCGAACAAGCGCTGCCGAAGAATAAACAAGAACGTTGAATAGTTTAAGCTACCATTTTCCATTTTTGATAATAATCGCTGCGATCTTTTTGAGCTGTTCCTGCGTAAGAATCGGTTTCATACCTTGTGCAACATCGATTGAGGTCGAGATTGTTATCCAGTGCGTTCCCTGTCGCACAGAAAGAATAAATGGGTCCATCTTGGGTGGACCGTCGTACGCTTCGTCACCGATTTCCTTCACCGGACCGTTAAACGCACTCTTGAACGAACTCGATGCTTTGGTTTTCGCAAACTCTTTCAGATCGACAGTTTCAAATACGACACTCAAGATCCTTTTTCCGTCCGGCTTAACAAAATTCAGATCACCAATCATTCGTTTGCTTGGATCTTTTGGAACCATCTTGAGACCCTGGATTCCTGTTACTTTTACCACATCGGCAATAGACAACAATTTATCATTCGGTGGATCTGCGGCAAACACATGGACACCAGAAATGCTTGTGATAAATATTGCCAGCAACCATGCCACGGCGAAATTGATGAATGTAGGTCTCTTCATAACGCCTCTCTTAATTAATGAATTTTTTTAGTGATGGTATAAGAAAATTATAATCTTGAACTATCATAGACAAATAAAATCTATCATTAATGCAATGCAAAAACAATCGAATTCTTAGGAATATCTATTGATATGTAAAAAGGGCAATAACTTTCGTCCAACCTTGGACGGGATTATCTCTTACCGCTGGCCGTTCGTTTGTCTGTTTGACTGTCTTCACATTAAAAATTATATTGAAAAAGATGTTGCGGGAGTAATTCAGCGGTAGAATGCCAGCTTCCCAAGCTGGACGTCGCGGGTTCGATCCCCGTCTCCCGCTCACCGAGCATGGTAGTCCTTGCATTAAAAGTGATGTAGTAATCACTAGTCCGAAATCCATACATTCATCAACAAACCAAAAGGAGAAATTATGAAAAAAGTTCTTATTGGCGCTGTTGTTGTATTTGTGATTTTAGAAGTGCTGGATTTTCTTATCCATGGTGTTATCCTTGCCCCTGCCTATGCAGCCACAAAAGACATCTGGCGTTCCGATATGATGGATAAGATGTGGATCATGTATATTGTAACAATTGTGGTTTCATTTTTCTTCGCATTGATCTTTTCAAAGGGGTATGAAGGAAAAGGGGTCATAGAAGGCGTTCGTTATGGCCTCTATGTCGGAGTGATGATAGGCATTGGTATGGCCTACGGCACATATGCAATGATTGCCATTCCATATTCGCTTGCAGTGCAATGGTTTATCTTTGCGGTGTTCGAATACACCATTGCCGGCGTCGGACTGTCGCTGGTGTATGGGAAGAGAAAATAAACACAAGTTTAACTTGAAATACTCATATCAATAAACGTACAACTCTTGCCTGGTTTTCCTCCGGGCATTTTTATATACATACAAGTAACCTTCTGCATTGAATAAACGTAATACTGAAAAGAAATTATTCCCATGGCCACAAACGGTAGGTTCGAATAGCTATGAAACGTTCATCCATTATCATCCTTGTCTTTGTTCTTGCTAAATTCTTCCTTCAACTTGCAGCTCTTCTTCAACCGGAGTATGGGTTATTCCGCGATGAATTGTATTATCTTGCCTGCGCCAAACATCTTGCGTGGGGATTTGTCGATCAACCTCCGTTTTCTATTGCGGTGTTGTGGGCTTGGGTCTCCATTGCCGGCGATTCACTCGTTTCGCTTCGCGTACTTGCGGCACTCATTGGCACCTTGCCGGTTGCGATGGCAGGGCTTATTACACGTCAGCTTGGCGGTGAATGGAAAGCGCAAGCGCTGGCATGCTTCGCTGTGCTGCTCGCTCCGATTCAAATCGGTATCTCAAGTTTCTATTCTATGAATGCGATAGAATATGCACTGATCACCGTGCTTGTTTGGTTGTTACTACGAATTATCATAAAACAGGAATCATCTCTTTGGATTCTATTTGGTGTTTTTCTCGGTGTCGGAATTATGAATAAGCATACATTCGCTGTTCTTGCAGGATTTTTGGTCGTTGGTCTTTTGTTTACTTCATCGAGGAAAGAATTTCTGAAAAAGCAATTCTGGATTGGTATGGGAATAGCTTTCCTCATTGTTTTGCCGAATCTCATCTGGCAGATCTCGCATAGCTTTTTATCGCTGGAGTTCTATGAGAACGCTTCAAAATTAAAAAATGTCCCAACGCCTCCGCTGAAAATTGTTCTCGAACAATTGCTTTCAAGCAATCCCATTGCAGGAATTCTATGGGTAACCGGACTCATATGGTTTTTACGAGGGAAAGAACGGAGTGAGTACCGAATATTAGGTATTGCATTTTTATTGATGCTTGTGATGATGATGATCGCCCAATCGAATCGAGCAGATCGAATTGCGCTCTATATTCCCGCGCTTGTTGCAGGTGGTGCGGTTATCTGGGAACGCTTCAGTGCCAAGCGTTTTATGAATTGGCTTATTCCTCTCACTACTGTTTTATTGCTTATAGTCGGATTAGTTTCAATGCCTATTGCACTGCCGGTTATGTCTCCATCTTCTACCGCTAAATATCTTCAACGGATTGGTATGCAGCCAAGTTTCGAAAAAGGAGTTACAGCAAAGCTGCCCCAGAATTTTGCAGATAGGTTTGGATGGAAAGAACTTGCTGATTCTGTTGCCGCAGTGATTCAACGATTACCGGAACGAGAGCGTCATTCTTTTATTCTTGCCGGCCAGAACTATGGCGATGCAGGAGCATTGGAATATTACGGACGCTCGTTGAATTTTCCGCAGGTAATCAGCGGGCATAACAGTTACTGGTTATGGGGGCCCGGTGAACAAGCAGAGGTTCTCATTATGGTCGGAAATTCGCGGTCACGGATGGAAGAGCTTTTCTATGATGTGCAGGAAGGAACACGCGCATCCACCGGTTGGCAGATGAATTACGAATGCAATCGTCCGATCTGGATTTGCCGAAAACCGAAAATGTCTATAGCGGAAATATGGCCCAAAGCAAAAATGTTTATTTAAATATTTGTATCAAAAAGTAATTCTGCCTTATCATCGAGTTCAGTCAATTTAATATTCGTGTTCGTGCGTATTCATTTATATTCCTAAGGATGTGCGTATGAAATACGCATGTTGCCCGGTCTCTTACTCGTCCCTTCACTCTCAAGGTTTATGTGCAAAAACTTTTGCATTTTGTATACAATAACCGTCGACTATATCTTCATGAAAATAAATAACGTGTAACACATATTATGTCTAAAACTATCAGCCCGAGCATACTCTCTGCACAAAATCTTGCTGTTCGGTACGGTCCTCAAACCGTACTCAAAGATGCTACATTGAATGTTCATCAGACAGATAGGATAGGGCTCATTGGGAACAATGGTTCCGGCAAATCGACTTTACTGAAAATAATTGCAGGCATCATGCAGCCGGATTCAGGTTCGATCTCACGGCGCAGAGATATAATTACTGGGTACCTTCCACAGAATTTTCAACTTGATCCCACTAAATCTGTGTACGAGAATATTGTAGACGGTGCACACGATGTCATTGATATTCTAAGAGAATACGAAAGCCTGCCGCCGACATCCGAAAAGCGCCACGTGCTGGAAGAACAAATCCTTCATCGTGATGGATGGAATCTTGAAAATCGAATTGAAACGGCGATGCATTCGCTCAACGTACCAGATAAGCAGCGCGCAATTGATACACTCTCCGGAGGCGAAAAAAGGCGTGTGGCATTGTGCAGGGCTATTATTGCGCGCCCTGATTTTCTAATTCTTGATGAACCAACGAATCATCTCGACACACAATCGATTGAATGGATAGAAGAATATCTTGAAAACTATTCTGGTGCATGTCTCTTCGTTACACACGACAGGTATTTCTTAGATTCGATTGCAAACAGAATTGTCGAACTTGTAAATGGTGAATGTTATTCCCATGATGGCAATTATGATGACTTTTTGATAGACAAAGCAGAGCGGGAAATGCAATTAGAGACCGAAGAGAAAAAACGGGCTAGCTTTTTACGCCGGGAACTTGCATGGGTTCGCCGTGGAGCACGGGCGCGAAGGACCAAAGCAAAGAGTCGACTCAATGCATATTTTGAAGCCGCAGATCAAAAAGGACCTGAGGTTGAAGGGGAAGTGGAGTTGATTATTCCTCCGGCGATAGGACTCGGGTCGACAATCTTGAATTTAAAACATATAGGAATGGAATTAGGCGGAAAGAAATTATTTGAAGGGCTTGATTTCAATTTTGACAGGAAACGGAAATTAGGAATCATCGGACGGAACGGTCTTGGTAAAACAACATTGTTGAGAATTATATTGGGGGAACTAAACGCCGCCACAGGTAATATTGTCGTTGGTGAAAGAACAGTATTCAACTATATAGATCAATCGCGCGTGGCGTTGGACGACGAGAACACTGTGGTTCAGGAACTCGGCGAAGGAAGGGAATGGATAATGTTCGGCGAAGAGCGGATGAAAGTATGGACGTATTTGCGGCGTTTTCTCTTTGCCGATGACCGAATGAATACGAAAGTAGGAAAACTTTCCGGTGGAGAGCGAAGCCGGCTGCTGCTTGCAAAGGTATTAAAGAATGGTGGAAATTTTTTAATTCTCGACGAACCGACAAACGATCTGGATCTTGCCACGCTCCGCATTCTGGAAGAAGCGCTCGCAGCGTTTAATGGATGCGTCATTGCGGTCAGTCATGATAGGTATTTCTTGAATCGAATTTGTAACGGTATTCTTGCGTTTGAGGGTAACGGCAAAGTGCACTTCAGCGAAGGCGATTATGACTATTATTTAGAGAAGCGCACTGCAAGAGAAACAGAAGTATTGGCAAAATCTATAATATCTGCACAACCCGAAAAGCAAGAAATACGCCAAAAACCGCAAACGAATAAATTGAAATGGAAAGAGGCAAAAGAACTTGAAACGATTGAAAATGATATTATGCATGCCGAATTGGAAGTCGTACGCATTGAAACAATCTTTGCGTCTCCCGATTTCTATGAGAAGCGCAGTGAGCAAACAGTTCAATTGACAGAAGCGCTTGCCACTGCAAAAGTTTTAGTTGAGCGTCTTTATACACGATGGCATGAGTTGGAAGAAATAAAAGCTGGGAATCGGGAATAATTAATTTGCCTGCAATAAATATACTAAATACTCATCGACTTATTTCCCTATTGGTTTTCTTTTCACCGTCCTGTTCGTAGGTTTTGCCGTCAGCGGATCTTCTGGCCAGACATGCTTGGGATAGCGCACGCGCATTTGCATTCGAATTTCTGGATAGGTGTTTGTCCAAAAGCTGTGTAAATCCTGTGTGACCGCGAGCGGACGATGTGCCGGAGAAAGTAAATGCACAAGCACATTCACTTTGCCACCGTATATCTTGGGTGTTTCAATCTGCCCGAATAATTCTTGCAAGCGGACGGCAAGCACTGGCTGATCTCCGGAATAATCTAATGCGATGCGTGATCCACTCGGCAAATTCAAATGCGACGGTGCAAACCGTTCTAATTCTTTTTGTTGCGCATACGTGAATCGTGCATGGAGAATATCCATCAACGATAATTTCTGAAGTTGATCACGGCGCCATATATTATCAAGGAATGGAACGAGCCAATCTTCCAATGTTTTTAACAGAGTTGAATTACTGATATCCGGTAAATCAGGGCGATCGAGATTCTTTCGCAGCCATTCA
>Ga0182027_10000384_pt1 | contig 75847 bp, 68 predicted proteins | sample 712E1DmetaG_FD_121300 | JGI IMG/M metagenome (GOLD analysis project Ga0182027, IMG submission 121300) | Permafrost microbial communities from Stordalen Mire, Sweden - 712E1D metaG (Illumina Assembly) | ecosystem: Environmental > Terrestrial > Soil > Wetlands > Permafrost | place: Sweden...
CCCCGGGGTGCCTTACTCCCCTTTGCCCCCATATTGGGTCACGAAAAAGGGAGGCCTGTTCCCCAAACCTTCTAAACCCCCCCCCCCCCCGCCATACTCTCTGATCGAGGGAAAACAGAAAATATCCGCCCTTCTGTAAAAATCAACGAGTTCCTTTAGCAAGACCTTTCCGTGAAACAAGACCTTTTTATCTAGGCAAAGTTGTTTTGCGATTTTTTCCAACCTTTCTTTCTCGAATCCGTAACCAACGATCGTCAAGATTATTCTGGACTGAATCGATGGGGCCAGCCTGCTCACAGCCTCAATCACGATGTCGGCGCATTTATAAGGAACTAACCGCCCCACAAAAAGCAGTCTGATCATGCCGTCTTCGTTTTTCGGCTTGTCTGTTAAAAAAAACTCCTCGGGGACACCGTTTTCGGAAAAAAGCCGGATCCTGTTATCTGGGATTTTAAACATTTTTTTAAGCAGGTCCCTAGTGCCTTTGGAACCCGCCAAAATAAGATTCGCTTTTTTGTATGTTTCTGCATAACCAGGGATCAGGACCCGGCCCACCGCTCGCAGAAAATTAAAATGGGCCGCCTTAAGCCGCGCGATCCCTTCAAACCCTTTCGGAAAAGGGAGCCCTCCGTTGACGGGCCCTAGCAGAAACGGGGTTCTTTGACAGGCCCGGACCTCCTTATAGGGATATCGGGGAATCCCTGGGGTTATCGCGTGAACAATATCATAATCTCCTCGCAGAATCGCGTCTTTAAACAAGCGATAGACCTTATGATTGAATTCGGCGTAAAGAGGATAGGCGAGAGCCATCTTCAAAGGAACGTTTCCCCTGCCGGCCATGGTCAGTCTAAGGACAAGCTGGAAATATTTTTTGACGAAGACGCTTTCCCGAATGTAAATTATTTTTTCTTGATTGGCGACTTTTTTTAACGGCCCTTCATTTCTCTCGTGGGTCACCAGCGTCACATCGGCCAAGCGGCTGATGCTTTGAAAAAAATTATACCCTGCGAGTGGGAAGGAAAAAAACTCCGGGTTGCATTCGTCTACGATCAGCAAAACCTTGAGTTTTTTATCCATCTTGCTGCCCCCTAAAAGCCTCGGCGCAACACTTCGCGCAACAATCCAGGTCTTCGGTGGATTCGACGAGCATCTTTCTTCTTCGTTGAAGGATTCGCTCAAAAATATGGCGGAGAGACAGGGATTCGAACCCTGGAGACCCCTTTCGAGGCCTACGCACTTTCCAGGCGCGCCCGTTCAACCGCTCCGGCATCTCTCCCCATTATTAAATAATCGCGCAGTCTATGTATTTCTTATGAATCGGCCAAGAAACGAAGCGAAGTGCGTCTCTACGAAAGATGGGCCTGCAGGGCCTTCGGGAAAACGATCCGCCCGCCCGCCTGCTGGAAATTTTCAAGGAGGCAAAGCACGATCCTTGCGAGCGCCAGTCCGGAGCCGTTGAGTGTGTGCACGTACTCAAGCTTTTTGGTCGCACTGTTCCGGTAGCGGATATTCATCCGCCGGGCTTGAAAATCTGTGAACAGGCTGCAGCTTGAGACTTCAAACCACTTCTGCGTGACTGGGGCCCAGGCCTCGAGATCATAACACTTCGCCGCGGCAAAGCTCATATCGCCACTTCCAAGCAGCACGACGCGATAAGGAAGCTCCAGTGCCTGCAAAACGTCTTCCGCGTCTTTGACGAGGGTCTCCAGTTCTTGTTCAGAGTCTTCGGGCTTGACGAATTTTACCATCTCGACTTTATCAAACTGGTGAACGCGCGAAAGCCCACGAGTGTCTTTTCCGTAGGAGCCCGCTTCTTTTCGAAAACACGGCGTGTAGCCCGTGTATTTTACGGGCAGATCTTCTTCCTCTATCGTTTCATCGCGCATCAGGTTCGTGATCGGAACTTCTGCGGTCGGGATGAGAAAATACGAGCCTTTCTCCTCGCCTTCGTCGGCGGCCAGCGCGTACATATCTTCTTCCATTTTCGGAATCTGTCCAGTGCCCCGCATGGACGCTCGGTTCACAATGGCCGGAGCCCAGACCTCCGTGTAACTATGTTTTTTAACGTGCAGATCGATCATAAAACTGATCAATGCCCTCTCAAGCTTGGCGCCCGCTCCAAAATAGACGGGAAAGCCAGCCCCCGTAATCTTACTCCCCTTTTCCATGGAAAAGAGCCCCAGTTTTGTGGCAAGCTCAAGATGGTCTTGGGCTTTAAAATCGAACTTTCGGGGTTCGCCCCATGTCCGGACCACTTTATTGCCCTCAGCGCCTTCACCCACAGGAACATCAGACATTGGTAAATTAGGGATTGAAAGTGCTATTTCATCTATTTTTTTAGTAAAATTAACCACTTTTATGTCAAAATCTGCTATTTTCTGGGAAGAGGCTTTCATTCCAACTATTATGGAATTCGCTGGCTGGCCCTGCTTTTTAAGACGCGCTATCTCGTCGTTTGCGGAATTCCTTTTGGCCTTAAGGGCTTCTACCTCTTGTAGGAGGGCTCGTCGTTCGACGTCCAAAGAAAGGAGCTTCTGGAGGTTGATTGTAACGCCTTTAGCGGAAAGCCCTTTGGCAACTTGTTCGGGGTTTTCGCGGATGAACTTTAGATCGAGCACGGGGCGCGAACTCCTATTTGGAACTTTTCTTCGCGGGGGCTTTGTCGTCCAAAAGCTCGAGCTGGCTCGCGTCAGCCTCTTCTTCCTTGGCGACCACGCGCGTCGCGGAGGCAATCTTGTCCTTCTCCTTGAGACGCATGACATGAACGCCGACGGCATTTCTTCCGGAGGTGCGGATCTGGCTGACGGGGCAACGAACAACCATCCCACTCGTGGTCACAATAATGATCTCATCTTCTTCAGCAACGGTGAGGACGTTCACGACCTTGCCATTTTTTTCGGAGACCTTGATATTGATGATGCCTTTACCGCCCCGCGTTTGGACGCGATATTGAGCGAAAAGCGTTTTTTTACCAAAACCGTTTTGGGTCACGGTAAGTGCTGTCGCTTTCGGGTTTACGATTTCGGCGGCGATTACCTCGTCCCCTTTCGACAAATTAACGCCTCGAACGCCGCTCGCGTTTCGTCCCATTTCGCGAACATTTTCCTCCTTGAAGCGGATCGCTTTGCCATTACGCGTTGCGATGAAGATCTCGTCCTTGCCGGAAGTGATCTTACAGGCTACAAGCTCGTCTTTCTCGCGCAAAGTAATAGCGTTGATCCCAGTGGATCGCGGCCTTGAATATTCGATCAGGTTGGTTTTTTTGATCACGCCCTTGGCCGTCACCATAAGCACAAACCGCTTGTCGTCGAACTCTTTGACCTGTAAAAAGCCGGAGACTTGCTCGTTCTGCGTCAGGGAAAGAAAATTCACGATCGCTTTTCCCTTGGCTTGGCGGGAAGCCTGCGGGATATCATAGGCTTTTCGCCAATACACACGCCCCTGGTTGGTGAAAAACATGATGAAATCGTGGGTCGAAGCGAGAAATAAGTGTTCGATAAAATCCTCGTCGTCGCGAACGCCTGCGCCCGACACGCCGCTCCCCCCACGGTTTTGCCTGCGATACATGGTAACCGGAATGCGCTTGATGTAGCCGGCATGCGAGATCGTAATCAGGACGTCTTCCTGCGCAATCAAATCTTCGATGTCGATGTCGCCTTCTGCGGCCACGATCTGGGTCCGGCGTTCGTCGCCGTATTTTTTGAGGATCTCGAGCGTTTCTTCCTTGATGATGTCGAGGACCTTGCGCCGGCTTTTGAGGACCTCTTTGTAATATTCGATCTTTTTGATAAGCTCGAGATATTCCTCGTCGATCTTTTCGCGTTCCAGCTGCGTCAGGCGCTGGAGCTGCATTTCGAGGATCGCTTTGGTTTGGATCTCCGTGAGCCTCAACTCCTTCATCAGTCGTTCTTTGGCAAGCTCCGGGCTCTTGGAGGTGCGAATGATCCGAATGACTTTGTCGAGATTCGCAATGGCTTTTTTTAAGCCTTCGAGAATGTGCGCCCGTTTTTCCGCCTTATCAAGTTCGAATCGTGTCCGCCGCATGATGACTTCGACTCGGAAATCGACAAACCGTTCGATCATTTGTTTGAGCGTAAGAACGCGCGGCTGGCCGTCGACCAAGGCGAGCATGATGACGCCGAAGGTGGACTGCATCTGGGTGTGCTTGTAAAGATTGTTTAAAATCACCTGCGGGATGGCGTCTTTTTTGAGTTCGATCACGACGCGCATGCCGTCCCGGTCCGATTCATCGCGGATATCCGAAATGCCTTCGATCTTTTTATCTTCCACAAGCCGCACGATTGATTCGATCAGGTTCGTCTTGTTAACTTGATACGGGATCTCGGTGATGATGATGGCGTCTTTTTTGCTGCGCCCGGTCTCGATCGCGGCCTTGGCGCGCATGACCACCTGTCCGCGCCCGGTTTCATACGCCCTCTTGATCCCCTCGCGCCCGACAATAAGTCCTGCGGTTGGAAAATCCGGTCCTGTGACGATTTTGGAAAGCTCTTTTACCGTCACGTCCGGGTTCTCGATCGTCGTGATGAGCGCCTTTGCGACTTCGGTCAAATTGTGCGGAGGGATATTGGTCGCCATACCGACCGCAATACCGCTTGATCCGTTGATCAACAAATTCGGAAGTTTGGAGGGAAGGATCGAGGGCTCCACGAGGGATTCGTCAAAGTTCGGCACGAAATCAACGGTGTCTTTGTCGATATCGGTTAAAAGCTCATTGCTGGCACTTGAAAGCCGGGCCTCGGTATAGCGCATGGCCGCGGCGTTATCGCCGTCGATCGAGCCGAAGTTTCCCTGTCCTTCCACGAGCGGATAGCGGAGCGAAAAATCCTGCGCCATACGAACCATGGATTCATAAACTGCGGTGTCCCCATGGGGATGGTATTTACCAAGCACTTCTCCGACAATGCGGGCGGATTTCTTGTAGGCCTTGCTGTGGGTGAGCCCGAGCTCGTTCATGGCAAATAAAATGCGCCGGTGCACGGGCTTCAAGCCGTCGCGAACATCCGGAAGCGCGCGACCGACAATGACCGACATCGCGTAATCGATGTAGGAATCTTTCATTTCCTCTTCGATCGGCCGGAGGATGATCTTCTCATTCATTGCGTATAAATTTTTCTCGTCCGCCATGATTGCTTTCCTTTTCACCCGTTATTAAATATCGAGATTGCGCACGGCTTTCGCGTGTCGCTCAATGAACGCCCGCCTGGGTTCCACGGCGTCGCCCATCAGGATCGAAAAAATCTCGTCCGCTTCGACCGCGTCATCCAGCGTAACCTTAAGGACGGTCCTCGTCTCGGGGTTCATCGTGGTGTCCCACAATTGCTCCGGGTTCATTTCTCCGAGACCTTTGTAGCGTTGAAGCGTCATGCCTTCTTTGCCGTTTACCTTAATGTGCGCCAAGACATCACGAAGGGCCTTCGTTTCTCTTTTTTCCTTCTCCATGCAAAGCTCGAAGCGCACTTCTTCCCCGGCTTCAAAATCCTCAAAGTTCAGGTCGTATTTCTCGAGCCGTTTTTTCGCTTTTTCGAATTCTTTCGCCTCAAAGATCTCTATCAGATCGTGCATGGGCGGCAGGGCCTCTTCCTCTTCCGCCGCTTCCTCGCCTTTCTTTTTTGGGGCGGCTTTCTTTTCTTCTTTTTTAGTTTCTCCACTCGCTTTCATCTCCGCCCGCTCTTTTTTTTCTTCCTCTTTCCGCTCGGCGTCTCTTTTCCTTTCGAGATCCTTGACATGTTCTTCGACTTCCTTTTCGGAGTAGAGAAAAGTTTCTTCGTTCTTGGACAGGAGCCGCACAAGATAAAGAGGAAACCCTTTTTTCTTGTCCTGAGCTTCCATAAACCGGTGCCACAAAATACCCTTGCGCGCCAGCGACCGTTCCAGATCCTCCATGGCTTGCACGAGGTCCATGAGCTCTCGGAGCTCTTTGCCTTCGATCTTTCCTTTTGCGCCGTTCTTTTTTAGCGTGACCCCTTGCAGCCCGAAATCTAATAGCATGCTGTTCATTCTCTCTTCGGTCTGAACGTATTGCTCGTCTTTGCCGCGCTTCATTTTAAAAAGCGGCGGTTGAGCGATGTAGATGTGTCCGTTCTCGAGAAGTTTTTTCATCTTCCGATAAAAAAAAGTGAGGAGCAGCGTGCGGATGTGACTGCCGTCCACGTCGGCGTCGCACATCAGGATGATCTTGAAATAGCGGAGTTTTTCGATGTTGAATTCTTCTTCGATGCCGGTCCCGAGAGCCGTAATAATGGTCCGGATCTCCTCGTTGGAAAGAACTTTATCGATGCGTGCCTTCTCAACATTGATGATCTTTCCCCGGAGCGGCAAAATGGCCTGAAATCTCCGGTCGCGGCCCTGCTTGGCCGAGCCTCCGGCCGAATCTCCCTCGACAAGATAAACCTCGGTGTTTTTTGGATCTTCGTCGGAACAATCCGCGAGCTTTCCCGGCAAGGACGCTGACTCTAAGGCGCCTTTTCTTCGCGTCAGTTCTCGGGCTTTTCTCGCCGCTTCACGGGCGCGATAAGCCAGCGCCGCCTTTTCCACGATTTTGTTGGCAATGGGAGGATTTTCTTCGAAGAAAGCGCTCAGACCCTCGTAGATCACGGAGTAAACGATCCCTTCAACTTCTCCGTTCCCGAGCTTGGTCTTGGTTTGTCCTTCAAACTGTGGCCGTGGGACTTTGACACTGATCACAGCCGCCAGCCCTTCGTTAAGGTCCGTTCCGCTCAGGCCGCTTTCGATGTCTTTCAGAAGATTTTTGTTTTTCGCGTACTGGTTGGTGGCCCTTGTCATGGCGGTTTTGAATCCGCTCATGTGTGTTCCGCCCTCGATCGTATTGATGTTGTTCGCGAACGAGAAAACGTCTTCGCCATAGCTGTCGTTGTATTGAAATGCGGCCTCGACCTCAACGTCATCTTTCGTGTTATCCACATAAAAGATCTTTTTATGGAGGGGGTTTTTATTGCGGTTGAGGTATTGGATGAATTCGGAGATGCCTCCTTTGTAAAGAAAAACGTGCTCTTTAATTTCTTTTTTGATGCGTTCGTCGCGAATGGTGATTCGCACGCCTTTGTTTAGATAGGCGAGTTCGCGCAGCCGGTTGGAGAGAACATCAAAGCTGAACTCTATGCTCTCGAAGATTTCTTTGTCTGCTAAAAAAGTAACGGTCGTGCCCCTTTCTTTCGTTTTCCCTTTTTCTGCGACCTTGGTGACGGGGCGACCTTTTTCGTACCTTTGCTGCCAGATCTTGCCGTCGCGCCGCACTTCCACTTCGCACCATGCCGAAAGGGCGTTTGTGACCGACACGCCGACGCCGTGAAGGCCGCCCGAGACGCGATAGGCTTTGTTGTCGAATTTTCCGCCCGCGTGAAGCGTGGTCATGACCACTTCGAGTGCGGATTTTTTCTGGGTTTTATGCAAGTCGACCGGAATGCCCCTTCCATCGTCGATGACCTTTACGCTTCCGTCGGCCAGAATGACCACATCCACCCTTGTGGCGTACCCCGCAAGCGCCTCGTCGATGGAGTTGTCCACCACTTCGTAGGCGAGATGATGGAGCCCCCGCAGGGTTGTGTCGCCAATATACATTCCCGGCCGTTTGCGAACCGCATCCACGCCCTCAAGCACTTGGATTTTAGTCGCGTCGTACTTCGTGGAGGCTTCTTCCCTCTTCGCCTTCTTTTCTTTTTCTGCCATGACTTTCCTTTTGTGGATTTTACTATTTCCCGACTAGGACCCGAACTTCTTTAACCGCGTCTTCCCCGAGAACTGCTTGCGCCCTCTTCAAAAGTGATTGCCGGTGCCTCTGGCTGATCTCAAACGCAAGAACGGAATCATTTACGTGAACGTAAAGGACCCCTTTGGAGGAAAGTTGCGGCCTGGTTTGTTTTGTGATTTTTTCCCCGGCGATACCCGGCCAGGAATCTATGAGTAAGCTCCGTTTTTGTTTTTCAGGATCTCCGAACCCCCTTATGACTTTCGGCAGGATTGAGCGAATGTCTTCCATGAAGAACCGTTCTCTTATCGTCCTTTTCCCTGACTAGTTAAGCTGCATCGGCATGATCACGTAAAGATATCCTTCTCGCCCCTTGATCAGTCCCGGCTTGTCGGGACTCGTTAAGGAGATGCTAACGTTTTCATCAGAAAGGTTTTTTAAGACATCTAAAAAATACCCGGGGTTGAATCCTATGGTTATTTCCTCTCCCTTAACGTTCGCCAAGAGCTCTTCTTTGGCCTCTCCCATATTGGGGGTTTTTGCGGAAACGATTATTTTGTTTTTTATAAAATCAAATTTGAGCGCGGGGGCCTCAGGGGAGGTTAAAAGAGACGCGCGGCGAACGGATTGAAGGAGTTCTTCCCGGTTTACCTGGACTTGCGTCTTCTCTTCTTTGGGGATCACTTGATCATAATTAGGGAAACTCCCCTCGATTAAGCTAGAGGTGAGATAGGTGTCCTCAAAATAAAAAATAACTTTGTTTTGTGTGTGAATTATTTTTACCACCCCCTCCCATCCCAAGAGCTTTAAAAGTTCATGGGTGGTTTTGGAGGGAATGATTATTTCGATGCCTTTGGGGGTTGTTTGTTTTATTTCTTTTTTATAAAAAGCCAGCCTTCTTCCATCTGTCGCCACAAACCTGATTTGTTTTCCTTGTATAGAGAGAAGTACCCCATTTAAAACATATCTTGTTTCGTCGTGGGAGATCGCAAAAGAGGTTAGTGAAAGACTTTCTTTTATAACCGCTTGCTCTACCTCAATCGCTTCTTCTAGCGAAAAATCTGGAAGTTTTGGATACTCTTCTTTATCCAACCCCATTATTTTAAAGTTAGATTTTCCAGTTTTAATATTAACTGTGTTGTTTTTAGAAACGTTTATTTCAATAATCCCTTCTGGAAGTTCTTTAATAATATCAAAAAATTTTCTTGCGGGAACGGTGATGCTCCCTTCCTGTAGGACCTCTACAGATAAAAGGGTATAAATTCCCACCTCCATGTCTGTGGCAATAATTTTAAGCTTTCCGTCCTTTTGTGTTTCGAGTAAAAGATTGTTTAGTATGGGGAGGGTGCTCGGTTTTGATGCGGCGATATTCACCCCAAGAGTTATTTTTTTTAGCAATTCATTTTTTTGAACTTTAATTTCCATACAAACTCCTTCTTCTTTTATTCTATATTTAAAAATAGTAATCTTAGTAATAAGACTTGTGGATTTGTGGATATCCTACACAACTTCCTTTAAAAGAACGAGATATAAAAAAGTTTTTTTGTGGAAACCCCCCTACTTTTTCAACAACCCCGTTAACTTATCCAACAAGCTCCGCACAGCAACATCATTATCTCTTTCTTTTGCGATTTTATTGCAAGAGTGAAGCACGGTGGTATGGTCTTTCCCTCCAAAAAACTCGCCAATTTCAGGAAAAGAATGAGATGTGAGCTCTCGAATAAGATACATGGCAATCTGCCGGGGGCGAACAATAGAAACCGTCCGTTTTTTAGCCCGTAGATCTGAAATCTTTACATTAAAATACTCCGCCACAACCTTTTGAATTCCCTCAATGGTGACTTTCTGAGCTTCTTCCTTAAACGAGTCTTTTAAAATCTCTTGGGCGAGACGAACATCAACTTTCGAATTAGTAAGCGTGCAATAAGCCACCACGCGGATGAGAGCACCCTCAAGTTCCCGTATGTTCGACTTGATTTTCCCAGCGATAAAATAAGACACATCATCAGGCACCACAACAGTTTCCCGCTCCATCTTCTTCTTTAAAATAGCTACACGGGTCTCAAAATCTGGAGGCTGAATGTCCGTAACAAGGCCCCAGCCAAAACGAGAAACAAGCCGCTCTTCCAACCCCGGGATCTCCCGAGGAGGACGGTCGCTTGTGACCACGATCTGTTTGTGAGCATCGTAAAGCGTGTTGAAGGTATTGAAGAACTCTTCTTGGGTAGAATTTTTTTCTGCGATGAAGTGGACATCATCTATCAGTAAAAGATCGAGCGTACGATATTTTGATCGGAATTGGGGGGTCGATTTTGTTTGTATCGCCGTGATCAACTGGTTGGTGAATTGTTCGCTAGAGATATACAGGATCTTAAACTCCGGATGGCGCTTTTTCATCTCGTGAGCAATAGACTGAAGGAGATGGGTTTTCCCAAGCCCTGTAGGGCCGTAGATAAAGAGAGGGTTATACTGCCTGGCAGGAGACTCGCTAACCGCAACCGAGGCCGCGTGAGCAAAGCGATTTCCGGGGCCGATAACAAAATCATCAAAAGTATATTTTTGGTTCAACCCCGCGAGCGGCTCGTCCTTTTCTTTTGCTGGGGAGGGGCGGGAAAGAGCGGAGGAGGCTTTGGGTGGCTCAACCACCTGGTAGGAGATCTTTAAGGGTTGCCCCACAACCTCCTCAACAGAAGAAAGGATGAGATTCTGGTAATGGTCCTCGAGCCATTTCCCGTAATACTGGTCCGGAACGCTTAAAGTTAGGGAGTCGGCGGAAACCCCCAGCAGGGCGAGCGGCTCGAACCAGGTTTTAAAGGACCGCTCGCTTAATTCCCGAGAAAGTATGGAACAAATTTTTTTCCAAAGATCAGCGGGTGAGACGGGCGGAAGCAAATCGCGGGGCTGATTCACAGCTCAAGGAATCCTTTGCAGTTATACACAGCTTATTAATAAGAAAAACTTTATTATTCTAAATAATGTATTCTAGCTATAGAAATTTGCATAAAATAAATAAAGAGCTTATGAACATGTTATCAACAACAAAAAACAAGCCAAAATAAACGCCCGCCCCTGAAAAAGAAGCGAACGTAAAGTAATAGGCCGTTATTCTACAGCAAAAAATTTTTTTGTCTATAAACAAACAAAGATTTTTTTAACGCGTGGCGAGGGAAAAAAGAAAGGGAAAAACTTTTTTAGTTCGGACAAAATAAAACGCTGGATATTATAAACGAACTTTACTATAATCCACGCCTCATGAAAAGAACATACCAGCCTTCCAAGAGAAAACGTCGTAACAAACATGGCTTTCTTGCCCGAACACGGACTGCCGGAGGACGGAAAGTCCTTGCGAGCCGCCGCAAAAAGGGCAGGAAAAAGCTAACCCAAGTATAAGCGTTGGAACCAAAGAAGCGGCTCGGCCCGGATCAGCGGATCCGCCGACAAACAACCTTTAAACATCTCGTCGAGAAAGGACAATTTGCTCGGGGAGAGTTTTTTTATTTATGGGTGAGCAAGCGGGACGACAAAAGACAAGCAGCCCCGAGGGAAAAGCCCATGATCGGGATCGTGGTGAGCCGGAAAATGGAGCCCGCAGCGGTTGGGAGAAATATTTGGAAACGCCGCGTCCGGGAGATTTTCCGGGAGCATCAAGGGCAGCTTCGCCAAGAGGCGATTTGTTTGGTGAAGGTCCGGCGCAAACAAAAGAAACCTTCCTTTTCTTCCGTGGAAGAGGACCTTGTCGCGCTTTTCAAAAAAGCAGGAGCCTGGGCGTGAAACATTTCCTGATTCTCGTGGTTCGGCTCTATCGCGCATGCGTCGCTCCTCTTCTGGGCCCCTGCTGCCGCTTTACCCCGAGCTGTTCTGCTTACGCGGAAGAAGCTCTAAGCAAAAAAGGGGCGCTTTCAGGCGCCCGTCTCACGCTCCAGAGACTTTGCAAGTGCCACCCCTTCCACCCTGGCGGGTTCGACCCCGTTCAATAAGGAAACACTATGGATAAAAATACCGTTAAAGCAATCGTTCTCGCCATGATGGTCATGTTGCTCTATCCCATGTTGCTCAAAAAATTCTATCCAGCAGCGTATCAAAAGCAACCCGAGAAGACGATGAGCGTTCAAAAAGAAGCAGACTCCGCCAAAGCGGAGAGGCCCCTGGCGGCTTCCGAAGGAACGACGCTCGAAAAGGCGGCGGCTCCGGCGGTCACGCTTTTCGAGAATTCTTTTTATAAAGCGGAATTTTCTACCTTGGGAGGCACAATCACGGCGCTTTCCTTTCTGGGAGAAGAAGAGCGCCAGACTTTCACCGAAACAAACTTTTTTTCCGGGGACCCGCGCGAGTCCGGCATTTTCGGAGCGAACGTCCTTCATGAAAAAGCGGCTCTTGCGGAAACCATCTTTAAGATGACCCGGAAAGGCGAAAGCGTGGAGTTCTTCTATGAACTGCCCGGGGAATATCAACTGATCAAGACCTACGTGTTCCGGGAAAATAAACCGGCGTTCGACCTTGTCATCCGGATCAAGAATCTTTCCGGGAGGGAAAAACATTTTCCTGTGACGCTGAACTACGGGATGAGTTACGAGGAAGGCTATCAAAAAAAGTACGGATATTACGACGCAGCGGTCTATACCGACAAAGTTCAGATCAAGGACCTTGCCCACATAAAGAGGAAGGGTTTTTTCCTTCCCGATCAGGCTGCGTGGGCTGGATTTATTAAAAAATATTTTGCGCTACTCGTAAAACCAGACGGAAAGATTATCGAAGGAAGCGCGCGGGCCGACGCGAAGAACCTTTGGGGTGAAATGACGCTGGAACCCCTGACCGTGCCGGCGGGAGGCCAGGGCGAACGAAGCTTTTTGATCTACGCGGGGCCGCAGCGCTACGAGTTGCTCAAAAGTTTTGGCGCGGGGTTTGAAGAGGTGTTTTCCCGGGGCTTTTTCGGGCTTTTTAAGACGTGGATCCTCATGGCGTTGAAATTCCTGAATCAATATACACATAATTTTGGATGGGCGCTCGTGATTCTTACATTACTTATCAAGCTGCTCTTCGCCCCGCTCACACATTTGAGCTACGCGAGTATGAAGAAAATGCAGCTTTTGGCGCCGAAGATGAAAGCGATCCAGGAGCATCACAAAAAAGATCCCGCGCAGTCCCAAAAGGCACTCATGGAGCTTTACCGGCGCAACAAGGTGAATCCCATGATGGGCTGCCTTCCCATGCTGATCCAGATCCCGGTTTTTATAGCGATGTTTAAATTATTGCCGGAAGCCATCGAGCTTCACGGCGCTCCCTTCATCGGTTGGATCAAAGACCTTTCGGCGCCGGACCATTTCATGACGCTTCCCTTTACGGTCCCCTTTTTAGGGTGGAACGCGCTCAACATTCTGCCGATTACGATGGCGGCCTCCCAAGTCTGGTATCAGAAACTTATGCCGGCGCAGCCCGGGTCGAGCCCGGAACAGCAGACCATCATGAGCATCATGCCGATCTTTTTCGGTTTTATTTGCTACAACATGCCTTCAGGTCTCACGCTTTACTGGACCCTGCAGAACGTTTTTTCGATCATCCAGCAGACCTTCATTAACCGCGTCGTGATCGTTCTGCACCACGAAGATCAATAAAAACCGTACGGCGTACGGAGTTTTGCGTACGGAGAAGGAAAAAACGCCGTACCTCTTGCGCCGTACGCCGTACAAAAAATGACTTCCACCCAGAAATTTGCCGCCATCATTGTCGGCGCCGGACACGCCGGCGTCGAAGCCTCTCTAGCCATCGCGCGATGCGGGTTTCCCGTCCTTGTGATCACCATGGATACGAATGCCATCGCCCGCATGTCTTGCAACCCCGCGATTGGAGGCCTTGCTAAAGGGCACATCGTCCGCGAGGTCGACGCGCTTGGCGGAGAGATGGGCCTTGCCATAGACGCTACGGGGATCCAGTTCCGCATGCTCAACAAGTCCAAAGGGCCGGCCGTGTGGGCGCCTCGGGCGCAGGCGGATAAGGAACAATACGAGCTTTACATGAAGCGCGTTCTTGAGCTGGAGAAAAACATTACGCTCCGGCGGGGACAAGTTGTCGAGCTTCTTGTAAAAGACGGAGCGTGCTACGGCGTCCACACAAAAGAAGGCGAAGTCTTTTTAAGCGAGCACGTGATCTTGACCACAGGCACTTTTTTGCAAGGGCTGATTCACGTAGGAGAAGAACATTTTCCAGGGGGACGGCGCGATGAACCGCCGGCCGTCGGCCTTTCGGGCTCTCTTCGGGGCCACGGGATCGAACTCGTTCGTTTCAAAACAGGAACGCCCCCACGGCTTAATCAAAAAAGTATTCGCTGGGAAATTCTAGAGGAACAAAAAGGCGACGAGCCGCCCCATCCCTTTTCCTACAGGACAAAAAACTTTCAGGCGGACCAGCTCCCCTGCTATTTAACTCACACCAATGAAAGGGCCCATGAGATCATCCGTAAAAACCTAGACCGTTCTCCTCTTTATGCCGGGCGGATCCTGGGAATCGGCCCGCGCTATTGCCCGTCCATCGAGGACAAAGTCGTAAAATTCCAGGACAAAAAAAGCCACCAGATTTATTTAGAGCCCGAGGGACGCAACACGGTCGAGATCTACATGAATGGTTTTTCAACTTCGCTCCCCAAAGATGTCCAGGAAGCCGCGCTACGCGAGATCCGAGGGCTAGAAAACGCCGAAATCTTGAAATTTGGATATGCCATCGAGTATGATGCCGCTCCCCCGACCCAATTGAAGCACTCTCTGGAAACAAAGAAGATCCGGAACCTTTATTTTGCCGGCCAGATCAATTGCACGTCCGGCTACGAAGAAGCCGCGGCGCAGGGGTTGATGGCCGGACTCAATGTTATTCGAAAGCTTTGCGGCGGAGGCGAATTCGTTCTCGACAGGACCGAGGCGTATATCGCGGTGATGATTGACGATCTCGTGACTTGCGGGACGAACGAACCCTATCGGATGTTTACCTCGCGTGCGGAATTTCGTCTCATGCTCCGCCAGGACAACGCGGACGAAAGGCTTATGTTTTACGGACATCAGTTCGGCCTTGTGTCCGAAAAAAACTTCGTGGAATTTAACGAGCGCATGGACCGGATACGGCGCGACATACAGGAACTCAAAACAAAAAGAAGCGGCCGAGAAACGTTATATCAATATTTAAAACGCCCAGAAGTAATCTATAAGCAGTTTATAGACAACGGGTTACACTCTTGTGATCTCTCAGAAGATGAGAAGCACTGCGTCGAGACAGAAATAAAATACGAAGGATATATCGCCCAACAATGGCGAGAAGTACAAAAATTTTCAAAGCTCGAAAAAAGAAAAATACCGGCGAGTTTACGCTACGAGGAAGTCCCTGGAATCGGCCGAGAGGCAAAAGAAAAACTAAAAAAAATCCTGCCAGAATCAATCGGACAGGCGGCGCGCATCCCCGGGATATCATCTTGCGACCTTTCCATCCTCGCTGTTTTTATCGAGAAAAAAGAAAAAACCTCCTCTGGGAACTAGTGTTTTTACAAGACCCGCCTCATCTCGATCCGCGCCGGCAATTTCATGCCAAGCCGGATGCCTCGCACGACAATCTATTTTTGATTTGTTGTCGTTTCGAGCCGATTCGAATCCCCCACCATGTAAGGAATTCCCAATAGCGGTTGAAAGCCTTTGACCTGGAGCAACAAAAATAAGTTTGTTGATGAGAACGCCAAGCAAGCGCTATGCAAAAAAGCTCACAACCTCGATAAATCTATCCATAACCCAAATTAATAATAAGTGTTAACCGCACGGCAGTTATCTCTTCGCTCCGGAGCTTGTTTATTATATCGAAATACGTTTCACGTGAAACGTATATAGTTTTAGAAGAAAGTCCAATGGCCCGAATGTCAAGGGGCTTGTTCTTGTTAGCGAATCGATTTAGCGCTTTTGAAGTCCGCGAAATGCAGAAATATATTTCAAACAGTCGCGCAGTAGTGGCTGCCTCACGAAGTCGGCAGCATCCGCATCGTTGAAATCGGTGGTGATAGATTTAATTTGCCATGCACACAAAAACATGTAAAATATAACAAAATTATGACGATATCATATTGAGCTGTGAAAACGTTTCACGTGAAACATTCGGAGGTTCTATGGGTAAAGTATTCTCATTTTTCAATCAAAAAGGCGGAGTAGGAAAAACAACGTCGGTTATCAATGTGGCAACGATTGTAGCTGGATTTGGAAAGAATGTTTTGCTAATTGACCTAGATTCGCAAGGTAATGCTACTAGCGGAGTTGGGATAGAAAAAAACGAAAACGAATCCACAGCTTATCAACTTCTTGTTGAAAACTCAGATCCAAATGCTAGCATAAAGAAAACAGCCATAGAAAACCTATGGATTATTCCTTCTAATGCGCATCTCGCTGGCGCCGAGATGCATTTGATTAACCAAGAAAAGAGAGAGTTTGTTCTTAGAGGACAGCTTCAAAAAATTTCAAAAAATTACGATTATATATTCCTTGACTGCCCACCATCGCTTGGCCTTATAAGCATAAATGCTTTAACATCGAGTGGTTACATAATCATACCGCTTCAGTGCGAATATTACGCTTTGGAAGGTCTCGGCCAACTGCTTAATACTTATCAGCTTGTAAAAAAAAATCTAAGCGCGGGCCTAGAGCTTGGGGGCGTGATCCTGACCATGGCGGACATCCGGACCAACCTAACGCAACAAGTTATCGAAGAGGTCCGGAATTATTTTAAAGAAAAAGTTTTTCAGAGTGTGATCCCAAGGTCCGTGAAACTTTCCGAGGCCCCAAGCTTCGGGAAGCCCGCGGTTATTTATGACCCGCATAACCGCGGATCGTTGGCGTATGCGGAGCTCGGAAAAGAATTCTTGCGGCGTTTTGGTTCAGATGACGACCGCAGAAATATTATCGTAGCCGCGCAAGGGGCCAGCGTTCCAAGCGTGGCGAAAGAAACACAAAGCACAGAGCCAGCACCCGAAACCGAGCAACCTCAGACAGCCCAAACAAACACATAACTTGCTTATAAATAAGGAGTTGCGAAAATGAAAAAAGCTCTTGGAAAAGGATTAAGCGCGCTGATTCCGGATAGTTATAAAGAACATGTGGCGGCGGCTGAAAAAGAAATTTCCGCAACAACAAGCACTCTTACCGAGGAACCGTTGGCTTCCATACAAGCGGACGTTCTCCCGGCGAAAGACGCAGCGTTTCAGTTGATACCGGTATCCATGATCGAGCCCAATGCCGAGCAACCGCGCAAAACGTTCCATGAAGAAACCACCCAAGAGCTCGCCGACTCCATACGCGAAAAGGGCATATTACAACCGGTTATCGTTAAAAGGAAAAAAGACGGGGCATTTGAAATCGTGTGCGGCGAGAGGCGATTCCGGGCCGCGATCCTTTGCGGTCTGACCGAAGTGCCCGCCATCGTTAAAGATATCGCGGATGAAGATCTCCTGGAGTGGGCGCTGATCGAGAACATTCAGCGGGAAGATCTGAACCCCATCGAAGAGGCGGAGGCGTATCAACGCCTCGTCGAAGAGAGGATGATCTCTCAAGAAGAGGTTGCCAAGAGAGTGGGGAAGAACCGCGTGACGGTGACCAATACGCTGCGGCTTTTGCGCCTGCCCCAGGAGGTGAAACTATATTTGGCCGATGGAAGGCTTTCGGCGGGGCACGCTCGCGCACTCCTCGGTCTTTTGTCCCCGGAGCATCAACGACAAATGGCCAAGAGAATCGTCGAAGAGAATTTGTCTGTTCGTCAGGTAGAAGCCATTGTCAATCGAAGCAATGCCCACAAAAGAAAAGCCAAGACGGCCCGCCACCTTAGTGCCGAGATCGTGGATCTTGAAACGCGCCTGACACATTTTCTTGGGACGCAGGCGAAGATCTACCCACGTAAGAACCAGAAAGAAGGACGCGTCGAAATACAATACTTTTCCTTGGACGATCTCGATCGCGTTCTCCAGAAGATCGGCTTGCCGCGAGGCTGATCTCCCGGAAGGCGTCTTCCATTTGAGAGACGAACGAGAAAAGAGCCTTTACAGGGGACCTAACTCACGTGCTATAATTCCCGGACTTATCGCTTTTGAATGCAGCTCTTATCGTTTGGAAAATAATTCCTCAGATCGATAACGCTTTTCAAACAAAGGGAATTCCGCATGACGAAGGATTTTTGGGCGAAGGGTTTTTCCATTCTTTTAACAATCTTTGTTTTGACCGGTTGCGGTCCTTCGGGCGAAACAGGGACGAAGGGCGCCGCGGAAGTTAAGGTGAGTTTCTGGGGAACGCCCGAAGAGATCGGGATCATTACTGATGCTCTCGCGCCGTGGCAGGCAGAGCACCCAGAAATCAAGATCGTTTTTGAACACACGCCCTACACCGGCTATATCAGCAAGGTGCTTACCCGGATCGCGGGAGGAGCAGCGCCGGATATTATTGCCACCGAGGTCGACTATTTTGTGACGTTCGCGACCAAAGGCGTATTGGAAGATCTGACCCCTTATGTGAAGAACGATCCCAAAGGCTTTGATAAAAACGATTTTTTCCAGCAGATCATCGACCGCTTTACCTATCAGGGGAAACTTCTGGCCGTTCCGCGCGATATCGCGCCGTTCGCCTGCGTGTTCTATAACAAAAAAGTTTTTGATGCGGCCAACCTTCCGTATCCGACCGACGACTGGACCTGGAGCGACATGCTACGCCTGGCGCGCGAGCTTACAAAAAAAGACGGTGCAGGGCGTGTTACGCAATACGGTTTTTATACCTGGGCCTGGCAAAATTTCATTTACGGGAACGGCGGCGGACTCGTGGACGATGTGAAAAACCCCAAAAAAACACGAATGGACGACGACCGCTCCATCATGGGCCTTCAATTCTATGCGGATCTGAGCAATCTCTACGAAGCCATGCCGACGCTCACAGCTTTTACGAATTTCGGGATGGGCGCGGACCGGATGTTCGCCAATGGACGCATCGCGATGTTTCTCTCCGGGATCTGGGAAACACCGCAATTCCGCAACTATAATTTTGATTGGGACGTGGTGATGTTTCCTAAGAACGATAAGGGCGTCCGCGCATTCGGAACGGGCGGAACGGGATACGCGCTCCTCAAGTCTTCGAAGCATAAGAAAGAGGCATGGGAAGTGATTAAGGCTTTGACCGGGCCCGAAGGGCAACGGCAATTTGCCAAGCGAGGGCTCGCACAGCCCGCGCGTATTTCGGTCGCGAAAAGCGACGCGTTCGCCGAAGACGGCGCCGCGCCAAAAAACAAAAGAATGCTCAACGAAGCGGTTCAGTACGCGGTCTTCAGCCCGTTCCATCCGAGATGGCGCGAGATCGACGAAAAATATATCCGCCCAAAGCTCGACCTCATTTTTAACGGAAAGAAAACCGCCGCGGAAGCCGCCAAGGAACTGGCCCCCGAAATCAACGCCCAGCTGCAACAGCCCGAATAAAAGAAACCCTTTCAAAAATAAAGAAGCTAAGGAGCCGCGTCGTCATGCCCAGGAAGTCGAAAGAAAGAAAAAAAGCAGAAGCGAAGCTTTTACTAAAGGAAGACCACGCGGAAAAGAAATTCGCTTCCAAATACGGTTACTTCACGCCGAACGGGCGGGAATTTGTCATCACGCGCCCCGACACGCCCCGGCCGTGGGTGAACGTGATCTCGAACGGGGATTATGGAGTGATCGAAACCCAGACAGGATCCGGATTTTCATGGCGCGACAATTCAAACCTCTCACGCGTGACGCGCTGGGACCAGGACCTTATCCGCGACAACTGGGGAAAATATATTTATGTGCGTGACCGGGATAACGGCGACTATTGGTCCGGGACCTGGAAGCCGTGCATGCCGAAATATGATTTTTTCGAAGTGCGGCACGGGCAAGGATACTCGGTCCTGACCAGCAAGCTTCACGGGATTCGCTTGGAAAAAACGATCTTTGTGGACGTCGAGGACCCTGTGGAGGTTTGGAAGGTCGTTCTCACCAACCAGTCCGGGAAAACACGCAGACTGAGCCTTTTTACTTATTTTGACTGGTGCCTCGGTAATTGGTCTGACACGCATCGCGAGTTCCACAAAACCTTTATCGAGACCTGGATCGACAAAAAGTCCGGCTGTATCCACGGTAGCAAGCGCGCGCCGCTCGTGCCGGGATTCATCTCAACCGGGATGATCGAAAAACCGCTCCAGGGTTTTCACGCGGCAAGCCCGAAACCGGTGGCCTACGACGGCGACAAAGAATCTTTTCTGGGCCGTTACGGGGAGCTCCATGCGCCGGCGGCTGTGGTGGAAGGGAAGTGCCGCGACTCGGAAGGAAAGTGGGGCGATGCGTCCGCGAGTTTACAGGTGGACGTGGAGCTCGGGCCCAAAGAAGCGAAGACCGTGATCTTCACCTTGGGTTCCACGCGTACCCGGGAAGAAGCCGAGCGGATCATCCAGAAATATGCCCACCCAAGGGCCGCGGAACAGGAACTTAACAAGGTCAAGGCCCTTTGGGATTCCTTTGTCCATGCCTCCGAGATCGAAACGCCGGACGAGGCCATGAATTTCATGACGAACACCTGGATGAAATACCAGGCGATCTCCGCGCGTATCTGGGGCAAGTGCGCCTATTATCAATCGAGCGGCGGTTACGGGTTTCGCGACCAGCTGCAGGACTGCCAGATCTTTTTTGCGACACGGCCGGAACTCGCGAAAAAACAAATTCTCCTTCATGCCGAACAACAGTTCCCGGACGGGACGGTACATCACTGGTGGCATCACGGAACAAATATCGGCGCGATCACGCACTGCTCCGATGATCTCCTCTGGCTTGATTTTATAACGCTGAACTATCTCGACGAGACGGCCGACGAAGCGATCTTGGACTCGATCGTGAAATTTCTACCCGATCCCAAGACAAAAGAAGTTACTTCCGGGACACTTTATGACCACATGCTTCGTGCGATCGACAAGGTGCTCACGCGATTCTCACCGCGCGGACTACCGCTTATCGGCGAATGTGACTGGAACGACGGTTTAAGCCATGTCGGCACCCAATGGAAAGGAGAATCCATCTGGCTCGGGCATTTCCTTTACGGCGTCTTGACCCGCATTGCGCCGGTCATGGAAAAACGCGACGACAAAGCGAAGGCCGGGGAATATCTCCAGCGCGCGGAGGCGATGAAAAAAGCGCTTAACGCGGAAGGTTGGGACGGGGAATGGTATCTTGGAGCGACGCGCGACGATGGCCGTCCGCTTGGAAGCAAGAAATGCGAAACGGGAAAGATCTTCCTCAATTGCCAGACATGGGCCGTCATTACCGGAGTAGCCGACGCGAAACGCGCTCGAATCGCAATGGATTCGGCCGCGAAATGGCTCTACAAAAAATATGGGCCGCTTCTTTTGACGCCGGGCTATAACACCACCGATGCAACGATCGGATACATCACGCGTTATGCCCCTTCGGTCCGCGAAAATGGTGGACTTTACACGCATGCCGGCACTTGGGCGGTCCAGGCGGAAGCGATGATGCGCGACGGCGAACAAGCGCATCAAGTGTACAAAAGTTTCAATCCCGCGGTCCGGGGCCTGGAGCCGGACATTTATTACAGCGAACCCTATGTGACACCCGGGAATGTGGACGGACCGGATTCGCCCAACAACGGGCGCGGCGGATGGACCTGGTATACGGGTTCCGCGGCATGGTATGAAGTGGTCGCCATGAACTGGATCTTGGGCATTCGTCCCACCGCGAAGGGGCTTATCGTGGATCCCGTAATCCCGAAAAAATGGCCCGGGTTCAAGATGAAACGTCTTTTCCGCGGAAGCACCTACTTGATTGAAATTAAAAATCCTCAGCAAGCCGGCCAGGGGGTTCAATCGGTGGTGGTGGATGGAAAAAAGCAGAAAGAAAGTCTCATTCCGGATCTCCGGGACGGCAGGACCCACCGGGTTGAAGTTACACTCGGATAAACGCAAAATATGCTCTCTCGCAAAAAGCGCTTTAAAAGGTTAGACGGCGGCCTGCGAAGCGCTTTTCTTGTTTTTTCCGCCACGCTTTTTTTAGCCGGAACCCTCCCCGAAGGTCTCGCGAACGCCAAGACCCTTCCTAAAAAATCTTCCACAACCTACGTTCAACAAATCGGGGTTTCGGCCGGCGAAGAGCCGCCGCTCGATATCGGAAATGTCTACAAAGTGGTCCCGACCAACAAACTGCTTCAAATCTCCACGCAATTCAAAGTCGTTGATGATTTCAACACCGGAGAGCTCAAAAACCGTTTGGGGGGAGCCTGGATTGTGGACAAGGGGGAAGAAAAAAAGGTCCGCCTGGATTTGAAAAAGGAAGACGCACGCGGAAACACGTCCGGAGCGTCGCTCCTAGCGCGGGTCAATCTCAGAAAAAACGAACAAGTCGCTTTTCGGACGTCCCTCGAAAAGCTGGACATAAGCGCGGCTCATTATCTTGTTTTGAAATGCAAAACGCAATCCACGAAATCTTTTGAAGGACACGTCCGCATAGCCTTAATCGATTGGGCCGGAAAAACCGTAGAACGTGACATCACGGGACCTTGTCTTGAAAGGGAGGGCTGGGGCGAAGTGGCGTTGCCAATCACGGCCTTTGCGGGCGTCGATCTAAACCAACTGAGCTTTCTTTCCTTCAATGTGCTGGCGGGCGATCACAACATAGCGGGAAAGCTGGGCTTTGACGAGATCGCTTTCTTTGGACATCCGGAGGTCGGGTTTGAAAGTGTGGCGGACAACCTCGTAGGTTTTCCGCGTTCCGTGATGGACGAACCCCGGCGAAAAGAACTCTTGGCGACGGGCGACGACAAAAAGCTCCTTCTCGAAATAGCTAAAGATACCTGGCGATATTTCGAAAATGCTACGGACAAAAAAACCCACCTTGTCGTAGACCACCTGAAAATCGGGGATTTTCCTCTGGCGGCCGCCTACACCTCGCCCACCAATATCGCCCTGGATCTCATGGGGACTGTCGCCGCAAAAGAACTTGGGATTATCCCCCCGGAAATGGCGGCTGGGCGCGTTCAGAACAACCTGAAAACGCTCAAAAAAATGGATGCGTGGAAAGGCTTTTTTTTCAACTTCTATGAAACGATCCGGCTCGGAGTGAGCCACCGATTCATTTCAAGCGTGGATAACGGATGGCTCGCCATCGCGCTAGTGGTGGTTCGCCAGGCCTTTCCGGGGGAGATCGCGCAGGAAGCCACGGATCTTTTGGATCGGTTTCACTTTCAGGAATTCCTGGATCCCGACACTAATCATCTCGCCGTTGGTTATGACCTGGAGCGTGAAAGTTTCACCCCGTATCACTACGGAATGCTTGTGACCGAGGCGCGCGCCATGAGCCTCTATGCGATCGGCAAAGGGGATCTCCCTCAAGAGCAGTGGTGGTACCTTTATCGAACGGCGCCGGAGGCGTGGGAGTGGCAGACGCAAAAACCTCAGGGAAAAATGGTCGAACGCGACAGGATCAGTTATTTTCAAGGGTATTACAGCGAGGGCGATAAAAAATTCGTTCCGAGCTGGGGAGGCTCCCTTTTTGAATTGCTGATGCCCACGATGGTCATCCACGAACAAAAATTTGCTCCCAAAGGACTTGGGCTCAACGACAAGATCGTGACCGAACTTCACCGGGATTACGCGCTCAAAGAAAAAAAATATCCCGTTTGGGGGATCTCGCCCGCCGCGACCGCGGATGGAAGGCGATGGATGTACGGTGAGTATGGGATCAAGAAGCTGGGTGTCAAAGGATACCCGGACCGAGGAGTGATCACGCCGCACGCGAGCTTTCTCGCGCTGGATTCTTTGCCCGCCGACGCGATCAAAAATATTCGAAAGCTTCTCACCTTCGATCTCTATGGGGAGTACGGCTTTTATGATTCGATCACTTTCCCGAACGAGAAAGTGAACACTCAATATTTGGCCCTGGACCAAGGCATGGTGCTTGTTCCGATTGCGAACTATCTGAAAAAAGGTGTGATTCAGGAATATTTCCATAAAGATCCGGCCGGTAAAAAAGCCAAAGAGTTGTTGGGCCAAGAAGATTTCTTCGAGAAATGAGGGGGTGCTAACTCCTTTCCCGGGAGGAGGTTGCGCGTGCTTACAAAAAAGTTTTAATATTCACGCGAAGTAGCGCTCAATTAATGCTTTGAAAAAGCATATCGTGGAGTTAAAATGAGTGGCACACGTGGCACTTATATAGTTATAAGATAACAAGTTATGAAAACAACAAACTTTGAAAGGAACTTCCGGCTATGATCATCAAGCAAATGTTCAAAGATCGCACTCTGACGGACAAGGAAAGAAAGAATCTCGGCATCCTGGAAGTGATCCGCAAGAACGGGCCGATCTCCCGGACCGACATTTCCAAACTCACCGAACTCAACATTGTCACCGTCTCCAACTACGTAAGCCATTACATTAAAAAAGGCCTCGTGATCGAAGGGGAGCTGGATGAATCCACCGGAGGGCGCAAGCCCGTGCTTGTGGAGCTGAACCCTAAGGCCGGCTACATCGTCGGCGTCGGACTCAACATGATGAGTATTGTTGCGGTGCTCGTGGATCTTGAGATCAATGTGATCAGCGAGATCAAGCGCGAAAGAGCCCCGGAGAATTCCGAAAAGGTTGTCCTTCAGATGGTAGACCTCGCGGCTGAGATCATCGAGAAGGCCGAGATCGATAAATCCAAGATCGTAGGTCTCGGGGTCGGCATTCCGGGGATCATCGACGAGCGCGGGCGAACGATCCGCTGGCCGCAAAGCCTTGGCGATAAAGATATTTCGGTCTGTTCTTCTATCAAAGACACTTTTGAGAAAAGGCTCAATATTCCGACGATCGTGGAAAACGACGCGAATGCCGCGGTGCTTGGCGAGAAGTGGCTCGGGCTTGACCGCGATGTGCGAAACATGGTTTATATGTTCTCGGGTGTGGGCTGCGGCATTTTGATCAACGAGGAGATCTATCGCGGGGCAAGCGGCGCCGCGGGAGAGCTCGGGATCACGAGCGCGCACGCGAGTAAGGATTATTCTTTTAAGATTGCGACCCAGCTCGGGCGGTGGGAAATGGATATCGGGATGGTGCGTCACGCCAAGGAGCTCATTGAAAAGGGCGAACCCTCGCTTCTCAAAGATCTTGTGAAAGGCGATCTGACGAAACTGACCTTCCGGGAGATCGTGAAGGCAATCAAAGAGAAGGATGCCGTGGCGATCAAGGCGGCCGAGCAAGCCGGACAGGATCTCGGCAAGAAGATCGCTTTTATCGTGAATCTCCTTAACCCGGAAGTGGTCGTGATCGGCGGAGGCGTTGAGGATTGCGGCTCGCCGCTTCTCGATGCGATCAAAAATACGGTTAAGGAATGGTCCGTGGAAGAAGCCGCGACGCAAGTGAAGATCATCCCGTCAGCATTCGGCGAGAATGCCGTAGCTCTCGGCGTGGTCGGTATCGTGGCCCGCGAAGTTTTCGCGCAGGCCTAAGAGCTCCCGATTTCAAGCCCAAGAAATGAAGGCCTTCATTCAAGAGCTCAAGACCCGGGTTCTCGCGGGAGGGTCCATCACCCTTGACGAAGCGCTAAGCCTCAGTTCGATCAAAGACCCCTCAGCGCTCGACTTTCTCTTAAACGCCGCCCACGAGATCACAAACAAGTTTCGGCCTTCCCGCCCCGATCTTTGCTCGCTCGTCAACGCCAAAAGCTATCTTTGCTCCGAAGATTGCGGATTCTGTTCCCAGTCTTCCCACTACAAAACAGGCGTGAAGCGCTACCCGCTCATGAGCCCGGAAGAGATCCTGAGGGAAGCGAAAAAAAGCGAAGCTAACGGCGTGCAAAGCTTTTGTGTGGTCACGAGCGGCGAAACACTAAACGGCGCCGAATTTGAGCAAGTGCTCGAGACGTTTCGCTTGTTAAGCGAGCAAACACAACTCCACCTGGATGGATCGCTCGGGAATTTGACGGCCGAACAGATACGCAAGCTTCGCGCGGCCGGGATGCGACGCTTTAATCACAACCTTCAATGTTCGCGTGAATTTTATCCCAAGATCGTTTCCACGCACACCTATGACAAGCGGATGGAGACGTTAAAATGCCTCGAAGAAAACGGTGTTGAGGTCTGCTCCGGAGGTATTTTTGGAATGGGAGAAACGCCGGGAGACCGGATCCGTCTCGCATTCGAGCTGAAACCTTTTAACCTTCATTGCCTGCCGGTCAATGTCCTGAATCCAAGACCGGGGACGCCGCTCGAGGGGAAACAACCCGTGTCTCCCGAAGAGGTCGTGAAGACGGTGGCGATCTTTCGCTTTATCCACCCCCGGGCCAATATCAAGCTCGCCGGCGGGCGGGAAATGAATCTGGGTGTTTATTTTCAGGAAAAAGCCCTTCGCGGCGGGGCGAACGGTTTTGTGGTCGGCGGCTATCTCACCACAGCGGGAAATCCCCTCGAGGAGGATCTCGACATGCTCCGGCACGCCGGGTTCTCTATGGAAGACGCTCAAGAAGAAAGTTGCTGCTCAAGCGGTTGCAAGCAGAAAGCCTAGCTCTTGGAACTTCCTCTCAAAGACAAGACCCTTCTCATTACAGGCGGCACCAGCCAGCTCGGACAGGTCGTGGTCCGGAAGGCCGGGCAGCAGGGAGCGCGCGTTTTTTTCACCTATTTTCATTCCACGAAGATCGCTCTGGAACTTGAACAAGCCGGCGCAAGGGGATTTGCCTTAGATCTTGCCGACAGCAACGCGATCGAGGCCTTTGCCGGAGTATTTATGGAAAAAAACGAGCAGCTGGATATTCTCATTCACAATGCCGCCGCGACGGCCAACGGTTTCATCGAAAAGATGTCCGAAGAAGAGTGGGACAGCGTCCTCGGGGTCAATCTCAAGGCGCCTTTCCATCTCACTCAAAAGCTCCTGCCGCTTCTTTTAAGAAAAACACCGAGCAAGGTCTTTACTCTTGTAAGCCGCGCGGGTTTAAGCGGGCTTGCCGGGGCCGCGAATTATGCCGCCTCGAAAGGCGGGTTGATCGCCATGACCAAGACGCTTGCCAAAGAGCTCGGGCGAAAAAAAATTCTTGTGAATGCTGTGAATCCGGGCTTCATGCGATCACAAATGACCGCAAGCGTTCCTCAGGAAATCCTCCAGAAAAATCTCGAAGAAAGCCCGCTCAAAACTTTTTCGGACCCCGAAGAGGTCGCAGACTTTCTCCTTTTCCTCTCCTCCGACCGGATGCGCCAGGTGACAGGGCAAGTGTTTCATTTTGAATCCCGGCCTTTTTAGGTTAGAATTTCCCCTCATTTCACACCCGAAAGGATCAGCAGGCACATGAAAAGACGCGTGGTAGTCACGGGCATGGGGATCCTTTCTTCGATCGGGAACACACTGGCGGAATTCCGCGAAAACCTCAAGGCGGGCGTCTCCGGAAAAGGGAACGCGGACCCTGCCATCATCGAGGGATACAAATTCCCGCCGGTTTTCCCTCTCAAAAATTTTAATGCCCGCGCTTATGGGACTCATCTCCTGGATCCTTTCATTCAATACGCCGTAGCCGCGGCGGAACAAGCCATCGACGATGCCGGGTTCGACGTCTCAGCCGCAGATCCTTACGACATCGCTCTTTCCGTCAGCTCAAGCAAAGGTGGCGTTCATAGCCTGGGGAAGTTCAAGGAAAGATTCGCGCGCAATCCGAGCGCAATTTTGGGCGCAAGGATGTTCACGAGTGCGATCCCGAATTTTGCGGACCAGTGGATCGCCCGGCGCATGAAAATCCAAGGGCCAGCCAAATGTTACGTCGCCGCATGCGCGACTGGGACCGTGGCCATTGTTCAGGGGTTCCGCATGGTCTCGGAAGGGCAGGCGGAATATTGCCTCGCCGGGGCGACCGACGCCTCGATCTCGCCGCTCCTGCTGGGCGGCTACAACAATATGAAGGCGCTTGCGGCTCGGGACATACGCCCGTTTGATAAAAGGCGGGACGGGTTCCTGGTCGGGGAAGGTGCGGGCGTGGTTTTTCTCGAAACGCTTGAAGGCGCGAAGGCGCGCGGCGCCAGGATCTACGGCGAAATCATCGAGGCCGCTTATGGCCAAGACAGCAAACAGCCGATCCATTTTGATCTTAACGAGCACGCCTTGTCCCACACGCTCGGAGTTCTTCTCAAAAGAGCCGGGGTCCTGCCGCGGGAGATCGACTACATCAACCTGCACGGTACCGGCACGCGACATGGGGATCTCTATGAAACGATGGAAACCAAAGAGGCGCTCGGCAAAGGGGCTTACGATATTCCCATGAGCTCGACCAAGGGTTCGACCGGGCACATGCTCGGCGCCACGGGAGCGATCGAGATTATCGCAACGCTTCTCGGGATCTATGATGGATTCATTCCGCCGACGGTGGGGCTTGAAGAAAAAGATCCGGCCTGCGATCTTGATTACACGCCCGGGAAGATGCGGGCCCGTAAAATCACGAACGCGATCAAGATCTCCATGGGTTTTGGCGGCCAGGTCGCCGCTGTTCTTCTCAGGAAAATCCTTTAAGAGGAAACCATGAAAGAAGCGAAGACGTGCGTTCTTTTTATGACCCACCGCATGGATCCGTCGATTTTAGACGAATTTCAAAAGATCAGAACGTGTCAAAAGCCCGGCCTCGACATAAAACTTTTTTATGACAAAAGCTCTCCCAAACCCCCGAGGCATGGTTTTAGGGAGAAAGAACTCTTTGGGTTTTGCTCCGGCGCCCCGTTGCCCCCTGACACGATCTTCTTTGATATTGCGTCTTTGGCCGAGCGGTTTAAATTTATAAAGCATTGGGAGCGCGGACTCATCTACGGAAACACCGTGTTCCCGGTTCTGGATTTTGCGCTTACACACGATTATGATTTTATCTGGAAGATCGAGTTAGACGTGAGGTTTGCGGGCGATTGGAAAGAGTTTTTTGACGAGTTCGAACCGTGCTGTGCGGATCTTTTGGGGACGACCCTGTGCGATTATTCTTCCTGTCCCGAATGGTTCTGGTGGCAGACCCTGAAGCACCAAGGGGCTCCGATCTCCGAGAACCAAAGGCTCCGCGGTTTTTTCCCGGTGCTCCGATTATCAAAGAGGGCCTGCGGTATTTTGGAGGAAGCCTATTCCCAAGGATGGGAAGGACACTACGAATGCGTCGTGCCCACGGTATTGCGTATCCGCGCTTGCTCCATGGAAGACATCGGCGGAAACGGGGCTTATGTCCCGGAAGGAAGGAAAAAGCGTTTTTATACCAACACCCCTGAAGACGCCTATCTTTGGCCCGGCACGTTTCTCTGGAGAGTGCCTCGGAGATGCGTGCGGCGTTTCACGGTACGGCCCAAACACCTTTACCATCCCGTTGCGCGCCAAAGCGTTGTTGAAAGGTTTTGTCATTGGATTGAGGGGCGGAAAGGAACGGTTTTTCCGAACGCGTCCCACTTGTACAAATGAAAAATTTTTACCGGAAAAAACTCTCGGAACTCAAACGACAAAATCTTTATCGAGACTTTCGTAAATTGGAGAACTCGGATGGGACCCGCGCGTCATTTGAAGGACGGAAGATCCTTCTTTTCTGCACGAACGACTACTTGGGGCTCAGCCGGCATCCGCGGGTTGTAAAGGCCGCGCAAAAAGCCTTGGGGCGATACGGTGTTGGCGCGGGCGCGGCGCGGCTCATTTCGGGAACAACGAAGGCGCACACTTCCCTTGAAAAAAAACTGGCCCGGATCAAGGGGAAAGAAAGCGCGCTGGTTTTTGCGGCCGGTTTTCTCGCGAATCTCGGAATTTTGACCGCCTTTGCGGGCGAGCACGACGTCATCATAATGGACAAGCTTTGCCACGCCTCGCTTGTGGATGGCGCCCGGCTCTCCAGGGCCGAGCTCCGGGTGTTTCCGCATAAAAATTATAAAAAATGCGAGAAGCTTCTCCGGCAATATCCCGGACAACAGAAAATCCTCGTGACGGAAAGCGTTTTTAGCATGGACGGAGATCTCGCGGATCTGAAGAAATTGGTCTGGCTCAAGAGAAAGTACGGGGCCGTCCTCGTCGTGGATGACGCTCACGGGACGGGGGTTCTGGGCGCCAAGGGACGCGGCGCCACGGAAGGATTCTCAAAAGGGATCGACATGGTTATGGGGACGCTTTCCAAAGCCATTGGGGGGCTCGGTGGGTTTGTCGCGGCCGACAGAGGGCTAATCGATTACCTGACCAATTTCGCCCGGCCGTTCATCTTTGCGACGGCGCTTCCACCGGTCTTATGCGTTGCCGCGGAAGAAGCCCTTCGCGTTATCGAAAAAGAAAACAGGCTGAGAAAAAAACTATGGGAGAACATCGCCAAGGTTCACGAGGGGCTGACGCGACTCGGATTTTCGATGGCGGATCCTGAATCCGCGATCCTGCCGGTCATTATCGGAGATGAAAAAAAAGCGCTCGATGCTTCAAAACGGCTTCTGGACCGGGGTATTTTTATTCCTGCCGTCCGGTTCCCGACCGTCCCCAAAGGCAAAGCCCGCCTGAGGGTCACCGTTTCCGCGGCGCATTCTTCTCAAGACATTAAAAAACTGATCCGGGCGTTTAAAGCTCTTTCAAGAGCAGGGATCTAAGCGATGGATACGCGAGAATTAGTTTCGAAAGACAGACGGTTTATTTGGCACCCTTTCACTCAGATGCGGGATTGGCAGACAGAAGAGTTTCCGGTGATCGACAGGGGCGAAGGGTGCACTCTGATCGATACGGACGGGCGACGCTATCTCGACGGGGTGTCGTCGCTTTGGTGCAATGTCTTCGGGCACCGGGTGAAGGAGATCGACCAAGCAGTCAAAAAACAGCTTGGGAAAATCGCCCACACGACATTTCTCGGGCTTACGCACCCGCTGGCGATCAAACTTGCGGAGAAATTGATCACCATCGCTCCCAAAGGGCTTACGCGTGTCTTTTATTCCGATTCCGGGTCCGAGGCGATGGAGATCGCGCTCAAGATGGCTTTTCAATACTGGCAGCAACGCGGCCGGCCTGAAAAGAAAAAATTCGCAAAACTCACGGATGCTTATCACGGCGACACGATCGGGGCCGTAAGCCTCGGCGGGATCGACCTTTTCCACCAGATCTATAAACCACTTCTTTTTGAGACGGTGGAGATCCCGTCGCCCTATCGTTACCGTTGGCAAAGCGGTGAAGACCCGGAACAAGTCAAAAAAGAGTCGCTAGCGATCATGGAAAAAATCCTTTACGAACATCAGGGGGAGCTCGCCGCGTTCGTCATGGAACCTTTGATGCAAGGCGCGGCCGGGATGATCGATCAGCCGGAGGGATATATTTCCCGTGCCAGGGAGTTGACGCGAAAGTATAATACCCTCCTGATCTTTGACGAGGTCGCAACGGGGTTTGGGCGCACCGGAAAAATGTTCGCCGCGGAGCATGAACATGTGACGCCAGACATTATGGCGGTTGCCAAAGGCATCACCGGGGGGTATCTTCCGCTCGCCGCAACCCTAGCAACGGAAGAGGTTTACGAAGCTTTCCTCGGGGAATATGAGGACTTCAAAACCTTCTTTCACGGACACACGTATACGGCCAATCCGCTTGCCTGCGCGGCGGCGATCGCGACGATCGATCTTTTTCATAAGGACCAAACGATCGAAAAATTACAGCCCAAGATCCGGCTGATACGGAAACGGCTGAAAGATTTTTACAAGCTGAAGGCGGTCGGAGATATCCGGCAATACGGAACCATGATCGGGATCGAGCTGGTCCGGGACAAAAAAACAAAAGAAAACTTCGAGCCGAAAGAAAAAATCGGCATCCGCGTGATCGAACGGGCCCGGAAAAAAGGCGCGATCCTCCGGCCGTTAGGTCCGGTGATCGTTCTCATGCCGCCCTTGGCGATGACAGAAAAAGAATTGGACCGGTTGCTTGATATCACTTATGAATCCATAAGGGAAGTGACGGAATGAAAAGCTGGATGATGGATAGAGGAAAGAGGATGGAACTCGCTTTTTTTTCATCCGCCATCCGCCATCCCTCATCCTTTTTTCGGAGAAAAACATGAAATCAGGTATTTTCATCACAGGAACCGACACCGATGTTGGGAAAACGGTGATTTCCGCCGGCCTTGCGCTTGTTCTCCGGAGCCGCGGGATAAAGGTGGGCGTGATGAAACCCGTGGCGACCGGGTGTTATGGTGTCAACGAGAGACTTGTTTCACAGGACGCGGTGTTCCTGATGGAGGCCGCCCAGAACGAATACCCGCCGCTTACAAGCCCGTCACGTTTTCGCAATCCTCTTTCGCCGAACGTCGCGGCCATGCTCGAGAAAAAAGAAGTGGATGTCCAGGGTATTCTCAAAAGCTACCGGCAGCTCCAAAAACATTATGATTTTCTCATCGTCGAGGGCGTCGGCGGGCTCATGGTCCCTCTCAAAAAGGATTATTACGTGGCCAACCTTATCCACGACATGGGATTGCCGATTGTCATTGTGTCGTACGCAGGACTCGGCGCGATCAATCACACGCTGCTCACCGTGGACGCGGCCACGATCCGGGGGCTGGAAGTCCGCGGCATTATCTTTAACCGTGTCTCCGTGGCAAACTATTCGCTGGCCGAGCTTACCAATCCAAAGGTCATCCATGATCTTTCCGGCGTCCCGATCCTCGGGAGTTTGCCCAATATCGACGGGCTCAACATGGACAGTTGCCAGTTCGGGAAACTCAAGGAGATTTTTCAAGACCGCATTCGGATTGACAAGATCGCGGGAGATTTTTCCGGCGCCACTGTCCCCCAATAGCCTGAAAGGAAGCATCCTTGTCCAACCGGCCCCAAGACTTATCCACTTCAACGAAACGAAAAGGCACCGGCATCCGCCTCGAAAGAAAAAAAGACGCGAGCTTGCTTAACTGGAATCTTAAACGTCCTTATCCTCCCGAAAAACTCCACATCCCCGTTCCTTCATCCGCGGAGCCGTGCGTTCAGGCCGGAGAGGTTGTTCAAACCGGGCAAAAGATCGCGGGCCCAAGACCCATCAAGCGCAGCGAGGCGGGGGCGCAAAGGCTGGAAGGCGTAAGCGTTCACGCCGGCATGTCGGGGATCGTGGAAAAGATCATGGCGATGCCCGACGCGTTGGGCAGGAAAAGTCTGATGATCGTGATCCGCAAGCACGGAGAGCCCAAGGCGCTTCCGCCTCCGGAGACACGCAAAGAATGGGAGCAAATCCCGGCGGAAAAACTTCTGAAGATTTTCCAACACTCTGGGCTCGTGACGACGGATCCACACATGGAATCCGTCCACGCGAAGATCGGGAGACATGCCGGGGCACAAACGATCATCATCAACGGTTGTGAACCGGAACCTTATATCACCTGCGAACAAGTCCTGACCATGTCTCATCCTCTCGAGATTTTAAAAGGGGCAGAATTGCTCAAAAAAGCTGCCGGAGCCCAAAAAATCTTTTTTGCTCTCGAGAGTTGCAACCTCGAAATGGTCGAGCTTATCAGGAGCAAGATCTACTTTCTGAAGTGGGAGTATGTGGAGGTCCGGTCCGTGCCCGCGCTTTATCCTCAAGGCCTTGAAAGCACGCTACTTCAGGCGTGGTTCCCGGGGGAAGAGGAGAAGGCCATTGTTTTTCCGGCTTCCACGGCGTTTGCGGTCTATGAAGCGGTTGCCCAGAACAAACCTTTTTATGAGAAGGTCGTGACTGTGGGAGGCGAGTGCGTGGTCGAGCCCCGCAGCCTTTGGCTTCCGATCGGGATTTCTTTTCACGATGCGATCCATGCCTGCAAAGGGGTCATGCGCGAGCCGCAAAAGATCCTGATGGGCGGGCCCATGGCTGGAACGGCGCAACAGACCGCGGAGGTCCCCGTAATGGCCGGGACGAATGCTGTTCTTGCGCTTCCCAAAGAGGTCGTAAAAGAAGAATCCGAAGAGCCTTGCATTCGTTGTAATGTTTGTGTGGACCATTGCCCCGTTTCGCTTTCGCCCGCGATGATCACGCTGGCTGCCGAGCGAAAAGAATTTGCCATCGCGGAAGAATGGAATGCTGCGGAGTGCGTCGAATGCGGGAATTGCGCCTACGTGTGTCCTTCCAAGCGGCCGATGTTGGAACTGATTCGTTCAGCGCTCCCTCTTTCGAGACCGGCGGTGATTCATGGCTGAAGCGACACATTCTTACAAGACGGCGCTGCCGCCGCATATTCGTTCCGCGGACTCTTTGGCTGGACGGTACTGGGGGCAGCTCTTCGCATTGGCGCCGGTTTTTGTGACGGCCTGCTTTACCGGCCACGCGGAAATTCTGCGCGTTCTTTTGATATGCCTCGTGAGCGCAGTCGCGTTCGAATTTATAGCCACGAAACTTTTCCGGAAGAAAGAAAATCTGCGAAGCGGCGAAACCGTGCTTACCGCGGCGCTTTTCTCGTTTCTCATCTCTTCGAGATGCCCCTCGGAGATCGTGATCCTCGGCGTTTTTATGACGGTTTTTGTCACTAAGGAACTTTTCGGGGGTACGGGTTCCTATCTTTTGCACCCGCTTTTGTTGGCACGCGTTTTTTTGCAGTTCTGCTTCCCGAAGGTCATGTCAGAACCAATCCTTCTAGCCGGTGAAGGGAGCCTCTGGACGCTCGTGAGCATCGGGCTCGGCGGGATCATCCTTCTCAAACAAAAAAAAGGCTATTGGGAAACGCCCGCTCTTTTCATGTCGGTTTGCTTTGTTTTTGAAGCTTTGTTCGGTGGAAAAGAGATGCTGTTCACTTTTTTTAGCGGCGTCCTTTTCACGGCTTTTTTCTTTTTGGCCGATCTCGTGACGCTGCCTTTGACCCGCAGGGGCACGGCCCTCTTCGTTCTGGGCGCGGCGTTTCTAAGCTCGCGACTTAACGCAGATGGATTCTCAATCCGTTCAGCGGGCTACGCGATTCTTTTGATGAACCTTCTGACGCCTTGGCTGGACCTCTGGCTCAGGCCCGTTCCCTATAAACCGAAACACCCACTCAAAGCAGCTTGTTCGTCATGATTCTCCTTAATAAAAATCAAAGGATAATCATGACAGTCCAAGTCGCCATTAGAAAAAAGAAAATAGAGACTTGGACGACATGAACATCAAAAAGATGGCGGCCATAACGGCGAAATATTTATTTCTGGCGCTTTTTTTGTGCCTGCTTGTCGCGATTCTTTATGCAGCGCAACTTCTGAGGGGATAACGGTCATGAGGTTCTGGAACTGATGAAACTACCGGAAAGTCTTTTCTCGCGAATGCTCTTGGCCTATCTTCCTTTTATGGTCTACCCCTATGATTTTTTCAGGGCCGGAGTCGCGGCGCTATGGATCGGCGTATTCCTCTGGGTCACGGTCATCTTTTTTTGGCTCACGCGCCGCTTTTTTCCCGGCCGTTCCTTGAAACACGCTTTCTTTCTCTGGCTGATCGTGTGGGCGCAAGCCGTGTGGACGCTTACGAAACTGCCGCCCCACTGGATTATCAGCGTTTTCTTTTTGACCCCGGTCTCTTTTCTTGACGACACAGCGAAGCCCCGCCATGTCCGCGTGTTTTCCAAGAAAGTGCCACGGTATTTTTTCGAGCGAGCGCTCACCGGGGTCGGCTTTGCGGGTTTTGTGATACTGTTGGCGCTCATTCGAGAGGTCGCGGAAAAGCGTTTGGGGATACAAGCGTTCGAACAACCGGCGGGGATGCTGCTTGTGGTCTCAGGCATCGCTTTCCTATGGAAAAACCAACCGTATCAGAGGAAGGGCTAACATGTGCTTTTTGATCATCCCCTTTGCTTTTCTGCTGGCGATGCGCGGCACAAGACCCGCGCCCTTGCAAAAGCCTGTCCAAGGACTCGAGCGCGTTTGGCGTGAAGCTGTAGATTTTTTTCTTACGGCGAGCTTAGTTCTTGCGCTTTGGACGTTTGCCGGAGCGGTTGAAAGGATCCCGCCCGGCGTTCGGGAACACGCGATCCTGGGTTTTGGAATAACGGCTTATCTGGTCTCGCATTATCAGAAAAAAACGGATGTCTTTTTTCTTTCTGTCCTCGCGAGTGTTTTTATGATCAGTTCAAAGCAGCACAATCTTTCTCATGAGATCTTACTGGCCGGGATCGTGAGCGCGGCAATCGCTGTCTTCCAAACTTGCTTTTTGGGCTTAAGATATAAGCTTCTTTTTTCGAACGTCCCTCCATCCATGAAAGGGTGGCCCATCCTGTGTCTTTTGGCCGGATGGATCGCTCTTGTTTTGCGGGGTCTCGGAGGCTTGGTTTTCTAAGGTTTTTGTCCGGGAAGTCGACAATAACGAGAAGAAGCGTTTCGTCCAAGCGAATTTATTCTAAAGGAGCCCTTGCATGGCGATCGAAAATATTCTGTTAGAAGCGATTGAGAAGGAAGCTTCGGACATTCATTTGAACGTGGGACGGCCGGTGACTTTTCGTATGGTCGGGGCTCTGGTTTCAGTCGGTGAGAAGCCGTTGACCCCGCAGGACACCGAGGCCTTTGCCAAGGAGATCACCACCGAGGTCCAGCGAAAAAAAGTCGAAGAGGTCGGGGGCATTGATTTCGGCTTTTCCCTCAAAGATAAAGCCCGTTTTCGCGTCTCCTGCTTCAAACAGCAGGGCCATTATTCGCTGGTGCTGCGCTTGCTTGCGTCAAAGTTTTACAGTTTCCAGGACATCGGATTGCCGCCCCAGCTGATCGAGACCGTGAGTCTTCCGCGCGGCCTGATTCTTGTGACGGGCCCCACCGGGAGCGGAAAAACGACGTCGCTTGCGACCATGCTCAATTACATCAATGAAAATTTCCCCAAGCACATCATTACGGCGGAAGATCCGATCGAGTTCGTGCATCATCATAAAAAGGGCGTGATCACCCAGCGCGAGGTCGGGGATGACGTCCCGAGCTTTTCCGAAGCGATCGTGAAATCCTTGCGCCAGGACCCGGACGTGATCCTGATTGGGGAGATGCGTGATCTGGCGACCATGGAGTCTTCCATTCGCGCCGCCGAAACGGGCCACTTGGTATTTTCCACGCTCCATACGACGGGCGCCGCGCGAACGGTCGATCGCATCATCGACGTTTTTCCGGCCGAACAACAACCGTTGGTCCGGGTCCAACTCGCCTCAACGATCGTCGCCGTGATCTCGCAGGTGCTTGTGCCGCGTCTGGACGGCCACGGACGCGTCGCCGCGTTCGAGATCATGTTTGCGACGCCGGCCATCCGCAACCTCATCCGCGAAGGCAAAACTTATCAGATCCTCTCCGAGCTCCAGACCGGGTCGCGCCATGGCATGATCATGCTGGACGATTACCTAAAGCAGCTCTACATCCAGGGCGTTATCGGCTATGAAGCCGCGCTCGAGGTCGCTGTGGACTCCCGCGAACTGGGCCTCCAGCTTTCCAAGGTCCAACCTGCCAAAAAGGGCAAAAAGTAGAGCTCAAAAACAAGACATTTCTATTAGGGGCTGGACAAATCGGGCAGGGGGACTTGTATTTTTCGAAAAGGGCGAGTATGCTTCCCCCCGTAAACGTTTTTAACCAAACTAGCCTATTTCCTGGATGGAAAAAAGAAGATAAAGACGCGAGGGGGTTTCAGATGCGCTCTCTAAAATGGTTGATGATGGGGATTCTTTTGTGGGCCGGCGTTACAACAGCCCAGGCTGCGGATCTTTTGCCTCCGAAAGCTGCGGCCCAGGCTATTCCGGTCATTTCCGTGAACGCGCCAACGACGCCGGCCAATAGTCCTTTGAAGGCAATGCAAGTTCCCGTAGCGCAAACCCCTGCCGACATCAGCCCTCTTTCCGAGCCCACAAAGCCGTCACTTCCGGATTGGTTGTTTCCCGACGGAGCGACGGTGACCGGCGATCCGGTGGTGTGGGACGGCACAACGCTTACGATTCCCTCAGGGACCACGGTCAATGTGACCGGAAGGCTTGTACTTCCCGAGCATTCGGATGACATCAAAAGCATACAAGTTTCCGGCACGCTTGCCAACGCTTTTATCAACTCAAATAGCCCCATTTTTATCGTTTCCGGCAGCGGCACCCTTACGCACGACTATAGCACCGAAACCATCAATACAACCCTCGGCGCGGGTAGCACTCTTTTCGGAACCGGCGGCACCATCGGAATGTTCAATACAGACCCCAGCGTGGGCGGTACCATAACGACCGGCGGTAGCACCGGAATCGTCAATACAAGCTTCAACGAAACACTAGGCACCATCACTCTCAATGGCAACGACGGCATCCTTACGACCGGCGGTTATATCGGAATCATCAATACAAACCCTGGCGCGGGCAGCACTATCACGACCGGCGGCACCATCGGAAGCGTCAATACAAACCCCGGCGTAGGCGGCACCATTACAAACAGCTATAGCACAGGCACGATTCCTTTTTCGAGGGAATTACAGGGTGGTGGAACCGATTGGGAAAGGCAAAATGCCAGCGAAAGCCTGAAAGGGATGATCGCGAACATCATAAGCGGCCAGAAACCGCCGCAGAAACGCATGCGGGCGGAAGCCCAAAAGATGGTGGATTTTCTGGAGCAATCCCTGACGGGGCTCGGCTCGCTGAACACCTCAAAAGTCGAACTCGTTGTCGAAAAAAGACCGGGCGGCCGCCAAACCGACATCATTAAAGTGATGAACCGGGACGGAAAATTCGCCGAACTCAGAATCGAGTATGACCCTACGGGGGCGGCGCCGACGGACGTGAGGTTTAGTTCGGGGTCGATCCTGAGAAATAACGGGCATGTTGCCACTGCCGACATCAAAAAGTATTTGAATCTTTACGCGAATTCCGCGGACATGCCCGCGGCAAAAGACGCGTTGGAAGAATTGTCCAAAGGGGGTTCGATCGCGGGATCTTTTTATTTCTGGTCTCCGATCCCGGCGGCGAGCTACATGGATTTTACGTCAACGGTTCAGCATGGAAAAACCACGGTCGAGAAGATATTAAGGGTCTGGGGAGACGGGCACGTGAGTTATACCGAAATGACGATAACAACGGGCCCGATCACTCACGGTTCCCCCCTCAGAAGGTGACGTCTACCCCATCCGCCGGCTCAGTCCCCAAAAAGGCTGTGCCCCCCCGCTATCCCTGCGCTACACCTTGAGCCCCCACCTTCGTCCTGCGCCACCTTCTCCTATCAATCTTCAACCGGGCAACGGTGGCGAGGTTCCCAACGGGCGGCATTACACCGATCCCTCCGAGCCATAAATGATTAATGGGCGTCGATCTCATTCGTTCTTCTCCCGATTTCTTGGAATGAGTAAACCCTCCGAAACATGTCCCCTTTTGTAAAAAATGGTCTTTCGTATGCGCAACTGTAAATAAAACTTGACCAGGTTGGGGGGCTTAGGTATCCTATGGCCGCCTTCGTGCAGGGAAGGTGATTTGAAGTCCACGCAAAAAGAGACAAAATTCCGATTTAATCCCAGCGTTTTAATCGCCACTTTTGGTTTTTCCGCGTATTTTTCATGAAAAGCGAACCTAGGACCCGAAGATCCGGTCTCAATTGAACCTCAAAATGACAAAACAAGCCCCGGCAGAAATTTCCCAAGGGGAAAAACTGTTCCTGGTGGACGGCAACTCTTTCTTTTACCGGGCCTTTTATGCTATCCCGAATCTGACGAATTCCAAGGGAGAGCCCACGAACGCCATTTACGGATTCGTGACGATGATGCGCAGGCTCATGGAAGAGCAGAAACCGGGCCATGTGGCCATGTGCTTTGACCGGAAGGAACCGACGTTCCGGCACGAACAATATAAGGAATACAAGGCGCACCGCAAGCCCATGCCGGAAGAGCTCGTGAAGCAGGTCGAACCCATCAAGGAGTTCTGCCGGCTCTCGAACTGGACGATCTTTGAAAAGGCGGGTTACGAGGCGGACGATGTGATCGGGACCCTTGCAAGGCTGGGGGAAAAAGAAGGTTACCGGGTCTTCATCATCACGGGGGACAAGGACGCTTTTCAATTGGTGAATGACCGGATTAAGATTCTCCAGCCCCACAAGGAGAATCTGGTCTATGACGCCGAAAAGGTCCGGGAACGATTTAGCGGACTCGGGCCCGACAAGGTCGTGGATATCCTCACGCTTATGGGGGATGCGTCGGACAATATCCCGGGCGTGCCGGGGATCGGCGAAAAGACTGCCATCAAGCTTATCCAGGCATTCGGTTCCGTGAGCAGCCTTCTCGAACGGCTGGAGGAAATTCCTTCGGAAAAGCAAAAACAGAAGATCAAAGAAAATATGGAAGACCTGAAATTATCCAAAATGCTCGCGACGATTGATACCGACGTGCCGCTTGAGATCGACTGGAACGCCTTGCACGTGGGCGAACCCCAGGACGGGGCTTTGATGGAATTCTTCAAGCGGTACGAATTCCGCGGGCTTATGAAAAGCGTCGCCGGGGAAGAAAAAAAAGAGGAGAGGGCGAGGAATTACAAAGCAATACAGACCTCTCAAGAGCTCAAAGCCTTTGCGGAAGCGCTTAGAAAAGTGAAGACCTTCAGCTTTGACACCGAAACAACCTCGACCGATCCTATGAAGGCCGCTTTGGTCGGCATGAGTTTTTGCTGGGAACCTTTTACGGCTTATTATATTCCCGCGTCCTCCGCGGCGCAGCAAGGCCCGGGATTGCCGCTTGCGGAAGTTTTGAAGGTTTTAAAACCCATACTGGAGGACGGGGAAGCCGCCAAGTATGGGCAGAACATCAAATATGATGAAATCGTAATGGCGCGCCACGGCGTCCGGCTGGGCGGCGTCGCGTTCGATACTATGATCGCGAGCTATTTGATCGATCCCGTCAAACGGAACCATAACCTTGACGATATCTCGCTCGAACATTTGAGCGTGCGAAAGATTACAACCGAGAGCCTTATTGGAAAGGGCTCAAAACAGATCACGATGGACGCGGTCCCCATCGAACAAATCACCCCTTACGCCTGCGAAGATGCTGATTGCGTGATGCGGCTTGTGCCGAGCCTTAATGCCAAACTTAAGGAGCTTGGGCTCACGGAACTTTATGAGAAGGTCGAGATGCCCCTCGCGGGTGTTTTGGCCCGGATCGAAATGAACGGCGTCGCGCTGGACCTGAAATTCCTGAAGGGACTCTCAGAAAAGGCCGCGCTTGAAATCAACGCTCTTGTGAAGGACATTCACGCGGATGCCGGGACGGAATTTAACTTAGATTCACCGAAGCAACTTGCGGACGTGCTATTCGTTCAAAAAAAACTGCCGGCCTTAAAAAAGATCAAGACTGGATACTCGACCGACGCGAGCGTGCTCGAGAAACTCGCGCTTTCGCATGAACTGCCGCGGAAGATTCTGGAATACCGGGAACGCGCGAAGCTGAAGTCCACTTATCTGGACGCGTTGCCGGAAATGGTGAATCCCGAGACGCATTGCGTCCACACGTCGTTCAATCAGACGACGACAGACACGGGGCGGCTTTCAAGTTCCGAGCCGAATCTTCAGAATATCCCCATTAAAACTGAAATGGGGCGACTGGTAAGGAAGGCTTTTGTGGCGAGGCCGCGGGGCAAAGGAAAAGGCAAAATCCTTTCCGCGGATTATTCCCAGATCGAGCTGAGAGTGCTCGCGCATTTTTCCGGAGACCCAAACCTAACGAAGGCGTTTGCGGAAGATCGGGACATTCATACGTTCACGGCCACGCTGCTTTACGGCGTGAAGGAAAAAGAGGTGATCCGTGAGATGCGAAATGCCGCGAAGACCATCAATTTCAGCATCGTGTACGGCAAGACAAGCTACGGTCTTGCGCAGGACCTGAACATGCCGATCCAGGAAGCGGACCAGTTCATCAAGAACTACTTCGCGCGCTACGCCAAGGTGAAGGAATTCCTGGACGCACAAAAGGAAAAAGCCAAAAAGGACGGGTTTTTGACCACGCTTCTCGGACGGCGCTCTTATTTTCCGAATATTAATGCCTCCAACATTCAACTAAGACAGTACGCCGAACGCTCGGCGATCAACGCGCCGATCCAGGGGTCGGCGGCGGACCTGATCAAGATCGCGATGATCGCGATCCAGCGGCGGCTGGAAAAGGAACAAAGTGAAAGCCTGATGATCATGCAGGTGCACGACGAACTGGTGTTTGACGCGCCTTCAGACGAGATCGACGCGCTTACGGCGCTTGTGAAAAAAGAGATGGAAAGGGCCTATAAGCTCCAAGTACCGCTAAAGGCCGATGTGACCGTGGGGGACACATGGTACAAAAATTAGTCGTAGGCCTCACGGGCGGTTTCGGGGTCGGGAAAAGCTCGGTCGCACAACTTTTCAAAAATTTAGGGGCCGAGGTGATCGATGCCGACGAGATCGCGCATGACGCCATGAAGAAAGGCAGCCCGGTCTTTGATCTCATTATCGAACTTTTTGAAGAAGCCCTTCATCCCGGAGGCAAGAAAATGGACCGGGAGATGCTCGCGGAGATCGTTTTTGACGATCCTAAAAAACGAAAAGAGCTTGAAGCGATCATTCATCCTTATGTTTATAAAAAGATCAAGGAGAGGATCGAAGAATCCTCCCGGCGAGTGATCCTCGTGGAAGTGCCGCTTCTTTTTGAAGCCGGCTTTGAAACCCTCTGCGGCAAGGTCGTGACCGTAACCTGTAATTCGACCGTCAAAATGAAACGTCTCAAGAATAAGAAGTTCACGGAGCAGGAAGTGCGGGCGCGCGAACGGGCCCAGATGCCCGAGGCCCTGAAAGCGCAAAAAGCGAATCTTATCATCGATAATTCGAAGTCTATTTATCAAACACAAAGGGAAGTCGAACGGATCTGGTATAAGTTCGTCTCTCTTACCAAGAGTTAATTCGCCCCGCTGCTTTCTTGCGAACGCAAGAGGCGGGGCTCATCAAAAAAGGAGTCAGCAAATCATGACAAGAGAAACAAGAGAAATCCGGGAACCCAGAGAAAGATCCCATCCCCATCATCGTCGCGGTGAAGACGGGAACGCGAAACCGCGTCCGCCCCGCATGATGCAAGAAGACGCGGCCGCGAACGGTGAGGCCCTGGAAAAAGCGTTGCAGCAGCAAAAATCCGGAGAAAAACCGCTGGATGTGGTCAGTCTGAAGCAGATGAAGATCAGCGAGCTTCAGAAAATGGCGCATAAATTTAACGTCGAAAACGTTGCCGGGCTCAAGCGCCAGGACCTGATCTTCAAAATCCTTCAAGGGCAGGCCCAGCAGTCGGGGCTTATGTTCGGAGAAGGCGTGCTCGAGATCCTGGAGGACGGGTTCGGCTTCCTGCGTTCTCCCAATTACAATTATCTTCCTTCGCCTGACGACATCTACGTCAGTCCAAGCCAGATCCGCCGGTTTAATTTGAGGACCGGAGACGTGGTGGGCGGACTGATCCGTCCGCCGAAAGAGGGCGAGCGGTATTTCGCCCTGCTCAAAGTCGAGCTCATCAATTTTGAAGCGCCGGACAGCGCGAAGGACAAGATCGCGTTCGACAACCTGACGCCGCTTTATCCGGACCAACGGATCCAGCTTGAGACCACGCAAGAGGAAGTCTCGATGCGCGTGATGGACCTTTTGACGCCGATCGGTTTTGGCCAGAGAGGACTTATCGTGGCGCCGCCTTACAGCGGTAAAACGATCCTGCTCCAAAAACTCGCGAATAGTATTACGGCGAACCATCCCGAGGCGTATCTGATCGTACTTTTGATCGACGAACGTCCCGAGGAAGTGACAGACATGCAGCGTTCCGTGAAAGGCGAGGTCATCGCCTCGACCTTTGACGAACCCGCGGACCGGCACGTCCAGGTCGCGGAGATCGTGCTCGAAAAGGCCAAGCGCCTGGTCGAGCACAAACGCGACGTGGTGATCCTTCTGGACAGCATCACGCGTCTTGCTCGCGCTTACAACACCGTGGCGCCGCATTCCGGGAAGATCCTCTCAGGCGGCGTGGATTCGAACGCGCTCCATAAGCCGAAACGGTTTTTTGGTTCGGCCCGGAACGTGGAAGAAGGCGGCAGTATCACGATCATCGCCACCGCGCTCGTGGACACGGGGTCACGCATGGACGAGGTCATTTTCGAAGAGTTCAAGGGGACGGGCAATATGGAACTACAGCTGGACCGCAATCTTTTCCAGCGCAGGATCTACCCGGCCATTGATGTGAAGAAATCCAATACGCGTAAAGAGGACCTCTTGATCCCAGCCGAAGAGCTCAACCGGGTGTGGATCCTCCGCAAGGTCCTGAATGAACTGAACCCGTCGGAGGCGATGGAGCTTCTGGTGGACCGTCTTAAAAAAACAAAATCCAACGCTGATTTTCTTATCAGCATGAATAAAGCAAAGGAGTAATGCCATGAAAAAAGAAATTCATCCGAAATACGGTCCTTCCACCATCCGGTGCGCGTGCGGCAACGTGATCGAAACGCGCAGCGTGATGCCTCAAATGCAAGTGGACATCTGCTCGAGCTGCCACCCCTTCTATACGGGCAAGCAGAAGATCCTGGATACCGCCGGGCGCATTGACCGGTTCAAGAAGAAATTCCAGGACCGTGTGGCCGTCAACAAGAAATCGACCAAGGTGGCGCCGAAAATGCCGGTGAAACTCAAGTTTTCCGAGGATGCCCGGAAAGAAAAACTCCAGGCGTTGAAGACTAAGGTCCAAGCGGAAGGAAAATAAAAACAACAGGGACTCGTTCCTCGGGACGCGTTTCACGTTTTTTACGAGATACTAGCCCCGCGTCCCCTGTTCCGTTTTTAATAAAATGAGAATCCGTGAACGTCTTGAAAAAACAGAAGCGAGGTTTCGTGAGCTGGAGGCGTTGCTCGCCAGTCCCGATACCGCCCGGAGCAAGTTCCAGGCCCTGAGCAAGGAAATGTCTTTGCTCCGGCCGATCATGGAACTTTTCGAGAAATACAAAAAGACCGAAAAAGAAATCACCGGGCTGAAACACAGCTTGGGCGACAGCCATTGTGATGAGGCGATGAAAAACCTCATCGCCGAAGAACTAAAGGCCCTCGAAGAAAGCCAGAAGGAGCGGGAAGGCAAGCTCGAGGAACTTTTTCTGCGGGACATGCAGCCGGACGCGGCACGGGACGTGATCGTCGAAATCCGCGCGGGAACCGGCGGGGAGGAAGCCGCGCTTTTTGTGGCGGACCTTTTCCGCATGTACAATATGTACGCTGGGAACCACGGGCTGCGCGTCGAGGTGATGGACACGAATCCTACCGGGATCGGGGGTTTCAAGGAAATCGTTTTCGGCGTCACGGGGGACCATGTCTTTAGTTTTTTAAAATATGAAAGTGGAATCCATCGCGTCCAGCGCGTACCCAAAACCGAAGCGAGCGGGCGTATCCACACTTCGGCGGTGACGGTGGCGGTGCTGGCCGAAGTCGAGGAGGAAGAGATCGAGATCAAGACCGACGACCTCAGGATCGACGTCTATCGCGCTTCCGGGGCCGGCGGGCAGCACGTGAACAAAACCGAGTCCGCGGTGCGCATCACCCATATGCCGACGGGGTTTGTGGTCGCGTGTCAGGACGAGAGGTCCCAGCAGAAGAATAAAACGAAGGCCATGAGAATTTTGCGCGCGAAGATCTTTGATTTTCGTCGCGCTCAGCAGGAGGCCGAGGTTGCCAAGAACCGCAAAGCGCAGATCGGCTCGGGCGATCGATCGGGGAAGATCCGCACTTATAATTATCCGGACAATCGCCTGACCGACCACCGGATCGGCCTCACGCTTCACAGCCTGAATCAGATCCTGGACGGCAAGCTGGATCCGGTCGTCGAGGCGCTCGCCGAGAATGAAAAGGTTCGCCTTCTCACGACGCTATGAGCTGCTCGAAAAAGATGAAAAACGGCGCGCTTCTCGAGCTGATCGCCTGGGGGCGCGGAGAACTTTTACGGGCCGGCATTGAAGAGGCCCAGGAAGAATGCGAGCGGATTTTGATGAAGCTTCTGGGATGTTCACGTTCCGAACTTTATCTAAAAGAGTATAAAGAGGATCTTTCGGAAGTTCGTGAAAAGCTCCTGGGGGTCCTTGAAAAAAGGGCGAAGAGAACACCACTGGCGTATCTTTTGAAAGAAGCGCATTTCTGGCAAGAAACTTTATTTGTAGATGAGCGGTGCCTCATTCCGCGACCTGAGACCGAAATTCTGGTCGAGCGAGTTTTAAAAGCGTCCAGTGAGGACGCCGGGAGAAGCTTTTCGTTTTTAGATATTGGAACAGGTTCCGGCGCTATCGCCATCGCGATCCTGCGAACTTTCAAGAACGCCCGGGGAACGCTTCTTGATATTTCCGGAGAAGCGCTTGAGGTGGCCCGCGAAAACCTGGATCGTTATAAGTTGGAAAATCGGGTGAGACTGGTCCAGGGGGATTTGTTTGGTCCGTTTGCGAACGATCAAAAATGGGACCTGATCGTCTCGAACCCACCTTATTTATCGGGAGAAGACTGGGAGGAGGTCCAGGAAGAGCTTAAATTTGAGCCCAAAAGAGCTTTGGATGGCGGGAAAGACGGCCTGGACTTCTACCGGAAGATCATTGCCGGTGCGAAAGATCATTTGACGCTCGGCGGACGGCTTGCCCTGGAGGTGGGTCAGGGCCACGCGGAGAAGGTTTCAAAGTGGCTTCAGACCGCGGGTTATGATAATATCCAGCGTTTCAATGACCATTTGCAGGTCCAGCGGGTCGTAATGGCCCAGAGGCATTCTTAATTTTGTATGGATAAAATCATTATTCAAGGCGGGGCTCGACTCAAGGGTGAGGTCGATATTTCCGGATCCAAGAACGCGGTGCTGCCGATCATGGCGGCGGCGCTTCTTACCGAAGAAGAATCCATTATTACGAACGTCCCGTCGCTTTGGGACGTGCACACGATGGTGAAGCTCTTGCGGTCGCTTGGCGCAAAGGCGATACTTGAGAACGGCTGTTTGAAAGTGAAACCGGGCAAGAACCTGAAACCGCTTGCTCCGTATAAACTTGTGAAGACCATGCGCGCGTCGGTGTGCGTGCTGGGGCCGCTTTTGGCGCGACTCGGGGAAGCGGAAGTATCACTTCCGGGAGGCTGCGCGATCGGGCCAAGGCCGATCGATCTTCATCTCAAAGGCCTTGAAGCGCTGAACGCCGAAATCACTATAGAGCACGGTTACGTGAAGGTGAAAGCCCAAACAAAATTGCGCGGGGCCGAGATTTATCTCGGGGGCGGTTATGGGTCGTCGGTACTGGCGACAGACAATGTGATGATGGCGGCGACCTTGGCGTACGGGAAAACCGTGATCGAGAACGCGGCCTGCGAGCCCGAAGTCGTGGATCTTGCGAAGTTCTTAAGAAAGATGGGCGCGAAGATCGCGGGCGAAGGCTCTCCGCGTATCGAGATCGAGGGCGTCAGGAAGCTCCATGGCGCGGAGCATCAAGTGATCCCAGACCGGATCGAAGCGGGAACATTCCTTTATGCCGCGGCGATCACGGGAGGGGATATCCTCGTGCGAAAAATGGAACCGAGCCATCTTAATGCCGTGATCGATAAGCTTCATCAAGCAGGGGTGCGCGTCGAAAAATTCAAGAATTCAGCACGCGTAAGAAAGAACGGGCGATTGAAGCCTTTCGACGTCACGACGCTGCCGTACCCGGCGTTTCCGACGGACCTGCAGGCGCAGGCGATGGCGCTTGCGACGGTCACGCCGGGGATCAGCGTGATCACCGAAAAGATCTATCCGAACCGTTTTATGCATGTGCCCGAACTCGGCCGCATGGGCGCAAAGGTGTTTTTGGAGGGGCCGAGCGCCATCGTTCATGGTGTCAAAAAATTGAGCGGAGCGCCTGTCATGGCCTCCGATCTCAGGGCCAGCGCGGCGCTTGTGCTTGCGGGCCTGGTCGCCGAAGGCGCGACGGAAGTTCAACGTGTGTACCATCTGGACCGGGGGTATGAGAACCTCGAGCAGAAACTAACAGCCCTCGGGGCTTCGATCCGCAGGGAGAAAGAATAAAAATAAAATTTAAAGATCAAATTTTGAAAATTTCTTAATTTTGATTTTTGTATTTTTATTTTTAAATCGAATACAAAGGAGGCTACGTGGCAGTTAAAATAAGAATGAAACGTTTCGGCAGCAAGAACCGTCCTCAGTGGCGTATCGTGGTCAGCGACGCGAAGATGCCGCGCGACGGGCGCTTCATCGAGGAGATCGGCTATTATGACGCTCTTCCCAAAGAAGATATTTTCGTCGTAAAGCAGGATCGTGTCGATTACTGGGTGAAACAGGGCGCGCAGATGAGCGTGGCCTTGAAGAGCCTTATGCGGCGCGAAAAGAAAAAGACTAAAAAAAGCGCCTAATGCCGCGTTGTAGGGATGCGAGCGTGAGATGAACGGCTCGCAGCGCTGTGCCCTGCTAGGACCCACGGGTCAGGAAGGCGTTCCATGCTTACGATCGAGATTGTAACGCTTTTTCCGAGGTTCTTTAAAAGCCCGCTTGAAGAATCGCTTTTGGAAAAGGCTCAGGCGAAGGGACTTGTGAAGATACAGGCGCATGATCTTCGCGACTGGACACACGACCGGCATAAAACGGCGGATGATAAGCCGTTCGGCGGCGGGGCGGGGATGGTGATGAAACCCGAGCCGCTCTTCGAGTGCGTCGAAGCGATCGGGGAGCATGCCTGGGTCGTGCTTCTCGATCCTCAAGGCGAGCCGATGAGCCAGGCGCTTGCCGCGAAGCTTGCAAAGAAAAAACATCTCGTGTTGATCGCCGGGCATTATGAAGGCGTGGACCAGCGGGTGAAGGACCATCTGATCGACCAGGAAATATCGGTTGGCGATTTTATTACGATGGGCGGGGAGGCGCCGGCCCTTTGCCTGATCGAGGCGGTGGTAAGGCTTGTGACGGGCGTTCTGGGGAACGCGGAATCGATCAAGCACGAAAGTTTTCAGACCGAGATGCTGGAGCACCCCCACTACACACGGCCCCGGGAATACCGGGGATGGAAAGTCCCCGACGTGCTGGTATCGGGGGATCACAAGGAGCTGGAGGCTTGGCGGAAAAAAACGGCCGAGCAAGCAACTAGGCGTAAAAGGCCTGATCTTTTGAAATAATTTACACAAACGGGAGAATACGCAAATGAGTAAAATGGACATTGTAGAGAAAGAAGCCGCAGCGAAGAAAACACCGGCATTCCGCGTGGGCGACACCCTCAAGGTGCACGTTCGCGTCAAAGAAGGCGACAAGACCCGCACCCAGCTTTTTGAGGGCGTCTGTATCCGCAAAAAAGGGAAAGGGGTCCGCGCCAGCTTCACGGTCCTTAAGGAAAGTTATGGGGACAAGGTCGAGAAGATCTTCCCGCTTCATTCGCCGAACGTGGAAAAGGTCACGGTGAGCGTGAAAGGGAAGGTCCGCCGCGCGAAATTGTATTATTTGAAAAACCAATAAAGCCTTTTCAGACCCCGGCGCGATGCAGGTTACTGAAAAGGTATCACGAAGAGAGCTTCTCCTGGAGAAGCTCCGGGCTTTTGACCAGCAGGAAGCTCCCGCGAGGGACGGAGGGTGGATGGCCGGCGTGGATGAAGCCGGCCGCGGGCCTCTAGCCGGTCCCGTGGTTGCGGCGGCGGTGATCCTTGTGAGACCCGAAACCCTCGCTGGCATTAATGACTCCAAAAAATTGAGTGCCGAACGCCGCGAAGAACTTTATGTCCGGATCGCCCGTTCTGCCATTGTCGGGATCGGCTTTGCCGATGAAAAACAAATCGACGAACTCAATATCTACGAAGCCACGCGCCTGGCTATGAAAAAGGCCGTCCTGAACCTTCCGCACACTCCTGCGAGCCTCCTTGTCGACGGTCCCATGCGCCTGGACCTCGAGATCGAGCAAAAAGGCGTGATTCACGGCGATGGGAAATCAGCGAGCATTGCCGCGGCTTCGATCGTGGCCAAGGTCTTTCGTGATCACTGGATGCGAAGACTTCATGAACTTTATCCCGTCTATGGTTTCCACAATCACAAAGGTTACGGAACCGCCGAGCACATGCAAGTTCTCAAGGAAAAAGGCCCCTCCCCGATTCACCGTTATAGTTTTGCACCGGTCCGGGAAGCGGCGCTGATCTTTCCCGTGACGAAGAATAGGGAAATGAGAGCCGCTCTCGATGGAATGGTCCCAATACCGATCAATCGAAGCAAAGCGGAGATTGGGGTCGTCCCGACCACCATAAATCAAAAAAAATAAAAGCCGAAGTGGCCTCGTGAAGCTGACACCCCATTCCGGACCTTTTCGATTTTCTCTCGGTGAGTGAGGCGAAGCAGCGGCTTGCGGGTTCCTGAGAAAACACGGGTATGAAATCCTCAAAAAAATTATAAGTGCAAGCTTGGCGAGATCGATGTGATCATCCGGCGGCGCGGAAGGCTTGCATTTGTTGAGATCAAAACGCGGGCCAGCGCCCAATTCGGGATGCCACAAGAGGCCGTCGATCTTCAGAAACAAAAAAGATCTTTAAGGTGGCTCAGTGGTCCCCGAAAGAAAAAAAGCTTGTGAAAACCCCGATAGTCTTTGATGTTGTCGCGATCCTTTGGGAAGAGGGGCAGACGCCCGAGATACGCCTGATCGCCGACGCGTTCGAAAATGAGAACAAATTTTATTGATTCTCGCTCGGGAAAAGAGCAGAATGCGCGCTAATCGATGTGTAAAAGCACGCATCGTTTTATGTCCTGCCGGCATGTAGGTTTGATGATCCAATCTTTAAAATATATCGGAGGAATCTAAATTGAGTAAAAAAAACGCTGTTTTACCGTCCCTCCACCTAAGAGATGAAGAGGCGCTCCTCGCTGTTGAGCGGGAAGTCTGTTCTTACGGCGATACGGTGCATTATGCCGAGCGGCCCAAGATCTTCGACCGCTGTGAAGGCAGTTACCTCTACGACATGACGGGGAAACCTTATCTGGATCTTCAAATGTGGTATTCCGCCGTGAACCTGGGTTACGGGAATCCCCGGGTCAATGAAGCTCTCAAGCGCCAGATCGATAAACTCCCGCAACTGGCTTGCCAATATCTTCACCGTGAAAAGATCGAGCTCGCGGAGCGCATTGTGGAGAGCGTCAAGAAAAGCTTCGGTCTTAAAGGCCGCGTTCATTTTAACGTAGGCGGTTCCCAAGCCGTAGAGGACGCCCTCAAGCTGGTGCGCAAAAATACCGGCCGCTCCCGGATGTTTGCTTTTGAGGGCGGTTACCACGGACGCACATTGGCTGCGTCCGCGATCACATCCTCTTACCGCTACCGGGAAGCTTATGGCGAGTTTGGGGACCGGGCCGAATTTGTTCCTTTTCCGTACGTGTTTCGTTCCCCCTTTCCGCGCGATCCCAAAGCCGCCGAAGATCATTTTATCCATGAATTTGAGCGCAAATTCGAACATGAATACACGGGAACCTGGAACCCCAAAACAAAGCGCGCGGAGTTCGGCGCTTTTTTTATCGAGGCGATCCAGGGAACGGGCGGCTATATCATCCCGCCGAAAAATTATTTCAAACAGCTCGCCAAAATATGTCATGATCATGGCATCCTTGTGGTGGATGATGAGATCCAGATGGGTTTTTTCAGGACCGGGAAAATGTGGGCACTCGAACATTTTGATGTTCAACCCGATATCCTGGTCTTTGGCAAGGCCATGACCAATGGGCTCAATCCTCTCTCGGGGATCTGGGCGCGGGAAGATCTGATTTCTCCGGAAAAATTCGGTCCCGGATCCACCCATTCGACCTTTTCATCCAACACCCTTGGTACCGCCGCCGGTCTGGAGGTCATGAAGATCCTTGGGGAACAGGATTTTGGGCCTAAGGTAATGGCGAAAGGTTCCTATTTTCTTGAACGCCTGCATGAGCTTCAACGCAAACATCCAGAGATCGGGGATGTCGATGGTCTCGGGCTCGCCATGCGCATGGAGATATGCGAAAAGGATGGCCTGACTCCAAGCCGTGCGTTGGCCGATCGGATGTTCCAGATCGGATTGGAAGGCGATCTTGAGGCTGATGGGCAAATAATGGGACTTGTGCTCGACATCGGGGGTTACTATAAGAACGTGATCACACTTGCCCCGTCGCTCGAGATCAGCGAAAAAGAGATCGATCGGGCGGTGCATCTTTTGGACCAGCTCATCACTCGGGCGAAAACGAAATAACAAGAAACAAAAACTATGGCAGTTAAATTCTGTTTCCGGCTACCCCGGCAATCTTCGTCCCCCGTTCTGATGAACGGATCGGAATACAAGGCTGAGTCTTCGCAGGCGACGGTCCTTTTGATCCATGGCCTGACCGGCACACCGAATGAAATGAAGGGTTTGGCCAACTTCTTTTACCGGAGGGGCTATTCAGTCCTTTGTCCCAGACTCGCGCACCACGGGGAACCGCTTCATATCCTGAAGCGGGCCAAGTGGCAGGAGTTTTACCAGTCGGTCAAAGAAACGCTTCTGAAGATCCCAACGGACCAGACAATATTCGTGGCGGGCCTTTCTATGGGCGCGCTTCTTGCCCTTTTATTGGCCGAAGAGTTCCCGGAACGGATTTCGGGCGTGACCTGCCTTTCTCCGACGCTTTTCTATGACGGATGGAATATTCCCTGGAGTCATTATCTTTTACCGCTCGCGTACTACACGCCCATTCGTTATTGCGCCTACTTTAAGGAGGAGCCGCCCTACGGGATCAAGAACGAACGCATTCGCGGCAAAGTTCATGAATATTATAAGAACGCTTCACTCGATGATGTCTCGGAAGTGGCGCAGTATGGTTATCCCTATTTCCCCGTGACACTTCTCTGTGAATTACGCTTGTTGATCCGGAACCTGATGAAAAAAATGTCCCGGATCCGCACCCCGGTCCAGATGATCCAGGCCTCCGAAGACGACATGACCAGCGTCAAGAATTCCCAGTTTATCCACGACCACGTTGCCTCGGTCCAGAAAGAGATCGTGCTCATGCACGACTCGTATCATGTCATCACGGCCGACCAGGAGCGGCGGGCTGTGGCTCAAAAGATGAACAAATTTTTTTGCCGTATCAGGGGCGTAGCGCCGGGTGGGGCGCTTAACGGGAAAGAGGAAGAGGAAAGAGAGGAAAAAGTGGAGAGAGAGGAGGGTGCATGCCGTCAGACGTAAAAAAAGGCAAGCCCCCCATGGTTTTTCTCGACTTCGACAACACGATTACCAGTCTAGATGTTCTGGATGCGATCATCGGGAAGTTCTCTATCGATCAAAAATGGATGATCTATGAAGAGGCCTGGAAAGAAGGGAGGATCGGCTCGCGGCAATGTCTTGAGGCCCAACTGCGATCGGTTCGCGTGACCCGCGCAGATCTCGAAAAATATGTGAAACAGATCCCCCTGGATCCTTTTGCCCTGAAACTTTTTCAGACGCTCCATCGACAGCACATTCCCTGCATGATCGTCAGCGACAGCTTCACCGTGATCATAAGGACCATTTTGCGTCACTACGGGATCCGGCAGGCCAAGGTTTTTGCCAATCAACTGAGTTTTAAAAAAGACCGACTCATTCCTTCGTTTCCTTACCACTCCAAAGATTGCCGTCGGGGCTGCGCCCATTGTAAAAGGATCCATGTTCTGGGACACAAGGACAAAACGACGATTTACGTGGGGGATGGCCTCTCGGATGTTTGTCCGGCACTCGAAGCGGATATTGTTTTTGCCAAAGATAGCCTTGCGAGTCATCTCGAGGCGGAAAGGAAATTCCATACCGCGTTCTGCGATCTTGGGGAAGTTTGCGCGTTTTTTGAGCGCGCAAAAATGAAAAGGCCTTTAATAAAGACGCTTGCCTATGCCTGACAATTTTTCGGCTGGGGCGACCTTGACGGTGCCGGGAAAAAGGAAAACCGGAAGCGTCGGTTTGCACGCAGAAATCATTACAGATATTACGAGGATCTCTCCCGAAGAATGGGCGGCCGTCTACCCGCAAGTCCTCGAAAGTTACTTTTTTTTCAAGACCCTGCAGGAGTCGGGCCTCGAACAATTCGAGTGGCATTATATCCTTATCCACGAGGCCAAAGAGCTAGTCGGCATTGCCCCCTGTTTTTTAATGCATTACCCTCTCGATACCACGATCCAGGGCCCCATCAAAGCCGTTCTCCTAAAGATCAAGGAGAAGTTCCCGCGTTTCATGGAGCTTAAGGCGCTTGTGTGCGGGCTGCCGATGGGCCAGGGGAGGATCGGCGTCGCAAGGGATCATCGGGCGGTGGTGCGGGCGATCTGTGAAGCCATGGAATCTTTGGCGGCATCCCGAAAGGTAGCGACCCTGGCCTTCAAAGATTTCGGCTTTCAGGAATGCGAATGGCTGGATGCGCTTCAGGCCGAGGGTTATTATAAATTTGAAAGCCTGCCTTCGACCGAAATGGCCGTTCCGTTCCGGTCCTTTGACGAGTATGTAAAAACGCTCAACCGTGCCTCGCGCGACGGGCTGAAACGGAAACTCAAGAAAATAGATCGCTCGCCGTCGCTTCCCATGGAGATCCGCGAGCGCCTATCGGAAGAGGAGCTGGATCAAGTCCACGCCCTTTACACGCAGACCTTGCTCAGTCACGGCGAGATGTCTTTTGAGATCATGACAAAAGATTTTTTCCGCCGCATCTCAGACAATATGCCTACCCAAACCCGTTATTTTTTGTGGCGTCTGGACGGCCGCATCGTGGCTTTTGCGTTCTGCTTTGTCTCCGCCGAGAGGATGATCGATTATTATCTGGGCTTTGATTACGCCCTAGCCTACGATCTTCATCTTTACTTCACCCGGTTCCGCGATCTCATGAAATGGTGCATCGAAAACAAGGTTCCGATCTATGAAATGGGCAGCACCGGATATGAGGCCAAGAGACGCCTGGGGTTCGGGTTTATCCGGCTTTTTGTTTATGCCAAGCATCTCAACCGATTCATCAATCCGTTCTTTCATCTGTTATGCCGATGCTTAAGGCCGGAAAATTTTGACATGACCTTCAAGTATATCCGGGAGAAACCATGAACAAGGCCGGAGGCGTCACGCTCAGGATATTTCTCGCGATTTTCCTGAACGACGCGATCGACGCGCTAGCCCAGGTCTTGATGAAGAAAGGGATCGTGGGAGAAGTCATGGCTTCCTGGAACTTTCACAGCCTGTTCTCTTTTGTGATGCAAAACGCAGCCTCACCGGCCGTCATCGCCGGCGTTATCCTCTACGCGCTCAACTTTTTCATTTGGATCGTTATCCTCACGAAGATCGACCTGAGTTTGGCCGTTCCCCTGGGGAGCACCACGTATGCGCTCATCCCGTTTTCCGCGGTCATTTTTCTGCACGAAAAAATATCCATGATGGGGATCACTGGAATCCTCTGCGTTATCATCGGGATACTGATTCTGTCCAAGAGCAAGCCGACGGCCCTCTCCGGGGTTCCCACGCCATGATCCAGACCATCCTGTGCGTGCTTATGGCCGAGATCTGGAACACGTCCGGGCAATTACTTTTCAAAAAATCAGCGGACGCCTTACTGTTCGCGCCGGAGGAGGGGCGTGGAACTTATGGAATCTTTTTTAAAGAGGTGTTTCGCCAGCCCGGCATTTTACTGGGGCTGTTCTGCCACGCGGTCGGACTCATCTTTTGGCTTGTGGCCTTGAGCCAGGCGGCCTTGAGCGTGGTATTCGTTCTGGGAAGCATGCAATACATCCTTATTTTGATCGCCGCGCGTATTTTTCTAGGTGAAAAAATCGACAGCATGCGTTTCCTCGGAACGCTTTTCATCGCGACCGGGATCGCATTGGTGGCGCTGAGCGGCTTATCATAAAAAATGCTTTTGAAATCCGCTCTAATCGGATATTCTTATACCGGAGGAGGTGGTTATTTTTAAAAGGTTTCAAATGATGAGTTTAAAATCGTTTAAACAGATAAGTCTTTTTCTGGTTCTTTTTTTTGTGGGCGTGGCCGTCGGGCACGCCGGCGAAAAGGAGCCGGATCTCTATGCCCCGGTCTATACGGAACCTCTTACCGCAAAATCTCTGAAAGATCCCGTTTCCCGGCTCATCGAACTTCCTTTTGAGGCGATCAAATGGCCCATGGATAAAGGGCTCGTTTTTACGGAAGAACACCGCCTTGATAAAAAAACCAAATGGATCTACGCGCGCATGGCGGAGGAGGGGATCAAGCCACTTGCGGGAGGCTCCGAGACATCCTCCATTCCTTTTTACGGGGCCGAATTGAACTTGATGGCCCTTTCAAAACAAAAAGAAAAATATCCGGATTTTGTGGCGACGACCACGATCCTTCACGGCCCGACCTCTTTTTTTCTGGTGGGTTCCGAGATCGGGGCCCAAAACATCGGTGGTGGCGGGGTCCACACCAGCGGTTTTTTTCAATATGATGTACAGGAAAAGGAACCTTTTTACGGGATCGGGCCCCATACCAGCCGGGGGGACAGTACTTCTTTCAGGATGAAAACGACCCAGCTGGGCGCGGTTGCAGGCCTCAGCTTTTCTCCGACCATCGACCTATCTTCCGTTTTCTCCTACAAACACGTAAACATTTTTAATCGTGCGCATGATGGGAAAGGGGATATCGGGACGATCTTTGCCGGACAGAATATCCCGAGTATGAACGGAGCGGACCTTTTAAATTATGAGCTGGTTTTGAACCGCGACACACGGGACAGTCAAGATCAGGCCACGAAAGGGAGTTATCAGAAGCTCTCCCTCAAGTTCACGGATGGCACCGGGAGTTCATCGGCGCGTTATTTCACTTACCTGCTGGATGCCGCCAAATATTTTCAGCTGGCGTCCCCGCGGCGGATCTTTGTAACGCGTTTCTTTACGGAATACAATCAGGAGATCAACCACGGGGAGGTCCCTTTTTTTGAGATGACCAAACTGGGCAGCTCCGGGACTTTTCCGTCGCGGAGCCAAACCTCACGGGCTTTTGTTTATAACCGGTTCTATGGCGAAGGCGCCGTCCTGCTTAATTTGGAATACCGCTACACGGTGATGGAATATAAGGAATTTAAAGCGAAAACAGCCTTTTTCTCGGATACGGGAGAAGTCTTTCGCAAGATCAACAAGTTCCGTTTGAAAGATCTCCGGGAATCGTACGGCATCGGCTTCTATCTCAGTTACACCAAGAACACGCTTTTGGCTTTTTCCGTTGCCAAAGGGAGTGAGGGTACGCGGTTCTACATTGATAATAAAATAGCGTTCTAACAGGATCAAGGCATGAAACAAAAAACAAGCGGTAAAAAAATCTGGTTCCGGGCGGCGCTCGTGGTTCTCTGGGCGGTGGCTTCCGGTCTTACGGGGAAGGCTGTCGCCGGAGAAACGGTAAAATTCAAAGAAAGTGAATCCTCGTTTTATAGCGACCTTTTTGACCAAAATGTTTACAGTGAAGGTGTCAATCAATTGGATCTGGGGCGCTGGGGGAGGAAGCTTTCCGGAAAAAAGCTTTCTTCGGAAGATGTAAATATTTTTGATGAGGTTCCGGATTCCGGGTTCTTCACGAACAGGCAGGGCCGGGAGAAGCTCTCACTCGAAGCTCTCGAAAAAGGATATCAGGAGATTTCCGGGCCCGATCTGAGCAAGCCCTTGCAGGTCATCGCGGCGGAGCAGCGCGGAATCTATCCCCGGTTCTGGGTCCGGGATGCGCGGGGAGACGAATATCTTCTCGAATTTGATCCTCAGGGGAACATGGAGCTTGCGACAGGGGCCGAGATCATCGCCAGCCGGTTTTATTATGCTTTGGGCTACACCGTGCCGCAGTTCACGATCCTTCGGATCAAGCCCGATCAGTTTCAAGTGGCGCCTAGAGCGGCCACCTGGGAAGACACGGGCTTTAAAAAAGCGCTCTCCCAAAAACGTTTTGAAGAGTACCTTATGGTTCTTCCCCAGAACACGGCGGGGCTGTACCAGGCTTCAGCCTGCAAAATCATGAAAGGGGACTACCATGGGATCTTCAGCTTCGAATCCCGCCGGAAGGACGATCCCGCGGACCGGGTGAATCACCGGGATCGCCGGGAGATACGAACGCTCGGGATCTTCGCCTCCTGGCTTAACCATTATGATCTTCGGGAAAGCGACACCCTGGATATTTCTGTCGAAGAGAACGGTCAGACCGTGCTGAAGCATTATCTGGCCGATTTTAACGGGGCTTTGGGGTCGATGCAGGAAGGCTCCAAGGAGCCGATGCTTGGTTACGAACACATCATCGATTATGGAGAGACCTTCCGATCGATCCTGGCGTTTGGATTTCGCGAGAAACCGTGGCAGAAAAAATGGCGTCTGGCGGGCGAAAAGATCCAAGGGTCTCCCGCCGTGGGCTATTTCACAAACGACCTTTTTGATCCGGCGCGATACAAAACACAATTTCCCTACGAGGCTTTCCGGCTCGTGACCCGTGCCGACGGCTTTTGGGCCGCAAAACTCCTTATGAGTTTTTCTGATGAAGATATTCGTGCGATGGTCAAGGCCGGGGAGTACAGCGACGCGAAAGATGCGGACACCCTTGCCAAAACCTTGATTGAGCGACGCGACATCATTGCCAGGTATTGGTTTTCGAAATGTGCTCCGCTCGACCGATTTGTTTTTTCGAACGGCAAGCTTGTTTTCAAGGATTTGGCTGTTGAAGCCGGGTTCGAGAAAAAAGAAGGCACTTTCTACCGTGTTGAGATCATGACGGATAACGAAAAACCCAAAAAAATAACAGATCTTGAGGTTCAGGAACCTGTTTTTGCGATCCCGTCTGATAAGTGGGACGGGAATGGAAAATTAAAGGTCTTAATTCAAACCGTCCGCGGTTCCCAGAAACCCAGCCTGCCTGTTACCGTCCTTTTGAATGTCGCCGGCGTTCAAGGGATCCATCACGAAGACTAGCGCGATTTCAAACGCCTTCCCTTAATGTTAGGTCGAGACCCAAATGGAAAGTCCCCATTTGGGGAGCTATTTATCTAGAAGGCTTGGGCTGTTCGAGCGGGAGAATGAAGGAAAAGGAACTGCCTTTTTTGAATTGAGATTCGATCTCGATCTTGCCGTGATGCCGTTCCACGATCATCTTGGAGATGGCAAGCCCCAACCCCGTGCCGCCCGGCGCAATGAGCTTCGCGGATTCAAGCTGGCCGAATTTCCTGAAAAGTTTCGGAACGTCTTTTTGCTGAATGCCAATCCCCGTATCCTTGACCGAGACCCTCACCTCCTGGGAGCTCAGGGAGGATGTGACCGTGATCTCACCCTGGAGCGTGAACTTGATGGCATTTTGTAAAAAATTCGTGAGAACCTGGACGATCTTGTCGCGATCCAGCTCAACTTCCGGAAGGTTTTTTTGGAGAGACATCTTTAAAGAAAGGTTCTTGTTTTCCGCCAAAGGATGCATGGACGCCGCCACTTCCTCGATGATCCGGGTCAAGTTTTCGGCTTTCATGTGGAACTCGATCACGCCGGCTTCTAGCTTATGGAATGCCAATACGTCGTTGACGAGTCGCGCCAATCGGTCGACGCAACGCTTGGAAATGTTCAGCACTTCTTTTTGCTCGGGAGTGATCTCCCCTGTGAGGCCTTCCAGCACAATGCTCAGCCCTTCTTTCACCGAATGAACCGGCGTGCGGAGCTCGTGGGACACCATTTGGATCAGTTCAGCTTTGATCTCGAGAGATTCCTGATATTTGCGCTCGGTCACGTCCTTTGCGAAACAATAAAAACCGTCAAAAGACCGGTCCTTGTTCACGCTTTTCACCAGGACGATATATTGATGAAAGATAGAACCGTCTTTCCGGATGCTTTTGACCTCGGCTTCCGCTTTTCCCGTGGATTTCATTTTTTCAAAAGCCTCCGTCGCTTTGTCAGTATCTTCGGGGCAGATCGTGGACACGCGATCAAGTGCTGCCATTTCCTGCGGGGTATAGCCCATCATGGCGGCGTAGGCCTTGTTGACATTCAAGAATTTCCTGTCAGGGCCCAAACGCGCGATGCCGTCCAAGGCATTTTCCATTGCCAGAGAAAGCTCCCGCAGCCGTTCTTCCGTTTGGATCTTTTCTGTAATATCTTCCGAGATCCCGAGCAGGTAGATGGCTTTCCCGTGCGGATCCAGGATCGGGATCTTTTTTGTGTGAAGGATCCGCACCCCCTTTTTTTTCGTGTGGATCGTTTCTTCCTGGATCTCCAAAAGCGTTTGAGAGCGAAGAGCCTCCTTGTCTTTTTCGATAAAAAAATCCGCCTCATTTTTAGAAAAAAATGAAAAATCATTTTTCCCTAAAAGCTCTTCTTGCTTGTATCCTAAAAGTTCCTCCCCCGCGCGGTTAAAACGCACGAAGCGCAGCTCCTCCGCGTCCTTGATGAAGAGCATGTTCGGGATATTTTCGATAATTGAGTCCAAAAAAGAGTTCGTGTGGCGAAGCTCTTTTTCGACTCGGAGACGCTCAGCGATCTGTTTACGCAACTCTTCGTTGCTGACCATAAGCTGGTGGGTCTTTTGTTCAAGTTCCACGGTCCGTTCGGTGACTTTGAGCTCAAGGGCCTCGTTCATGGTCTGAAGCTGCCGGAAGTAAGATCCGAGATGTTTGAGGGTTGGGAGGAACACCAAGACGCCGATTAAGCTTAAACAGAAGCCATTAAGAATAAAAAGAATCAGTCCGAGGGTTTTAATCCGCGTGATTTCGGAGGCGCTGGCGCTTTGGAAGTTCTTGATCGTAACGCGCAGCGAGCTCAGGAGGTGTGCGTTTTTTGTTCGGAAAGCCAGAAGCTGAAGATTTTCAGAGTGGACATTGACCGGGGAGCCCAGCAGGAATTTTTTTAAAACGGAAAAATATTCGTTCACTTCCTGATTTAACGGGGCCGAAGATGAAAAATAAATAGTGCGGAGTTTGGGGAGCAGGAAGAGCGGGAGGTGTGTTTTTTCAGCAAGGAGGTCATTGGAGGTGGTGTTGAAAACAAGCAGGGATTTAAGTTCATCATGGACGTTCGCACGGAGGTTTTGCCGCTCAAGAATGTCGCTCGATTGTGCGTAGGTGACGGAGAGAAAGGTTGCTTTTTGAATCAGGCTGTACTGCCCTTCCATGAAGCTGATGATCTCCGAGTCATGCTCAGCTTGGTGGATCTGGTTATTCAGAACGAGAAAATTCCCGATCGCGAAGCAGGTGAGAAAGACGAAGGAAAGAAAAAACCTGAGGTTTGTGGAGAAAAGGACCCGGTCTTTCCAGGGCCCGCTGAGTCCGCCCCCTAGGACTCTTTTTCCGGTGCGGTTCAAACCGGTCTCCCAAGATAGAACCCTTGCCCGTATTTGACGCCGAGTCCTTTGAGTTTGTCGAGGTCTTCCTGGTTTTCAATGCCCTCGGCGATCACTTCAGCGTTCAAGTCCTCCGCGACCTTGAGAGTGCGGCGGAGCGAACGCTCGACATGAAGGTCCTGGGCGATTCCGCGGATATACTTTTTATCAAGTTTAATCACATCCGGCTCAAGAAGAATAATGCTCTCGAGGCAGGTGTTGCCGAACCCTACATCGTCGACAGCAATTGAGATACCGTAGCGCTTGAGTTCTTCCACCGGACCGATCAGATGAGAAGGTTCTCCGAGGATCTGCTGTTCACTGATCTCAAGGCAGTAGCTTTCGGCCGGACAGTTTACGGCCAGTTTTTCGACAAGTTCCTCCACGGCAAGATCAATGATCGTGGCCGGAAAGAGATTGATATGGCGGTGTATTTTAGAAGGAAGTGCGGCGGATGCGGAGATGCAAGAGCGGAAGCAATGATGGTCGACCAGGGTGAGCATGTTGTTTTCCATGGCGACGCGGAAGAATTCGTCCGGCATATGGACACCGCTGTTTTTCAGGCGGGAAAGGAATTCATAGCCGACGAGCGACTGATCTGCGAGACGCATGATCGGTTGTTTGAGCGCGAAAAAGTCGTTGCCGCGTCGCATGAGTTCCATCATGTGTTCCGGCTCAGACATTTCTCCGTGGTTTTCCATGCCTTCAGGGGGTGGGTAGGAGATCCGGTTCTTTCCCTCATTTTTGCTTTGTCTCAGGAAGGGATCCGAAATAGTCAAGAGATCATCGACGGAAGTCACGTGATTGGGAACGGACGTGAGTCCGAAACTCGCGGTAATCCTCAGGGTTTCTTTTTCTGAAATGGTGATGGTGGTGTTCGATACCGCGAACCGGAGCCGTTCCGCGAGGCGAAGCCCTTCCTTGAGGGGAGTTTTAGGAAGCAACAAAATAAATTCATCGCCGCCGATCCTTGCCACGTGGTCCGAAGCGCGCACGGAATCCTGGATTTTTTTCGCGGTCTCCTTGAGCAAGATATCCCCGACCTGGTGACCTAGAGAATCGTTAATTTTTTTAAAGTCGTCGATGTCGAAAAGAAGGACCATAAGACCTCCTCCTTCGCGAGAGAGGATCTGAGCTTCGCGCTTGAGGGCCTGCTGGAGGCCGCGGCGGTTATAAAGTTCGGTGAGAGGATCCAAAAGCGCCATCTTTTCCAGCCGCAGGTTTGTTTCTCTCAGCCGACCTGTGACCGAGGCAAGCTTTTCTTTGATTCGGTGCCGGTCGATCGCGTGATGCAGAATACGGAGCAAAAACCGGGAATTGATCTCACCTTTGACCAGATAATCTTCAGCCCCCTTGCGGACGGCGTCGATGGCGAGCATGTCATTATCCAGGCCGCTCATGATCACGATCGGGGTACGACTGGCCCGGGAACGGATCGTGTTAAAGGTTTGGATGCCCGAGGAGTCCGGGAGCATCAGGTCCAGAAGGATTAAATCCCAGGATTTTTCAAACAGTGCCGCCAAAGCTTTTTGTAGAGTGGGGAAGCAGGTAATCTCGAGACGAGGGCTCTTTTCCTTGCTAAGGCGGATTCTTAGGATGTCGGCGAATTCCTGGTCATCTTCGACGAGGAGGACCTTTAAGTCGGGCCGCATGAACTTTTCCTGGTCCATCTCCACAACCTCTTTTCCGCGCCGGGATCTTTTTCCGGGGCACCCCTGTCTTAACGATCACGAATCTGGGAGGATTTTTTTGATCACCTCAAAAAGATCACTGAATTCATAAGGTTTTGTCAAATAGGCATCCGCACCGATGACCTTGCCAAGGATCTTGTCCACCACCGAATCTTTTCCCGTTAGCATGATAATGGGGATTTTTACAAGCTTTTCATCGAAACTTTCACGAAGTGCTTTACAAACCTCCTCACCGGGGAGTTTGGGGATCATGAGATCGAGAATAATAAGGTCAGGGATCTTTTCTGTAGCTTCCTTGAGGCCGGTCACGCCGTCAAAGGCTGCGGAAACCAAAAATCCCAGGTTTTTCAAACGCATACTCAGGAACTTGCTGGCGCTATATTCATCTTCGATAATGAGGATGTTTTTTTTCTTGGCAGGAATTTTTTCCACGGCGACGGTCTTTTGTGCGGAGGCCTTCATTTTTTGAGTTGCGGCCCCTGTTTCCATTTGAACCCCCTTTCGAGAAGCGGGTGAGACTTTTGAGACTTCCTTTTCGTCAGAACATAGCGACCCGTGTGGGCCAGACTTTCTTCATTCCCATAAGAAGTATATCTGTCGAATAGAAAAAAAGCAAATGAGCGTAATTTTTTCTGGAAGTTTTTGTTCTAGCAAAAACTATAAAGCGCTATCTTGCTTCATCAATAATACCCCGCCGTCTGAGGTTCCTCCATGAAGCCGTCCCGGCGATATGTTCTTCTGGATTCGGCGGGTGTCCGTCAAAGCGACGGGGAATGCCAAAGATATACGAAGCTTCAGGCAAGGCGTATTAATTCTGGTGTCCACATCGGGAGTGTTTCTGGTCACCGCGTCCGAATTGTTGATAAAGGTTATTGGAACAAATTAGGAAATAAGCTGGCCGGAGAAAAGTTAGTCGAGTATTTTTAAAAAGTAGATTTTGAAACCATTCCCAAAAGCTAAGTTGTAAGCAACTCGGCTTTTCTCATAAGAGCTCGCGCACCTTCTGCCCATTTTTTTTCACAATATAGCCCGGAACGCCGACCACCGTGCAGTGATCCGGAACATCTTTTACCACGACGGCATTCGCGCCAATGATAGACCCCGCGCCCACGCGTACTTTGCCAATGACCACAGCCCCCGCGCAAACGACGACATCCTCTTCAAGGGTCGGACAATCAGTTCTGCTGTTCTGGTGTCCAATGGTCACTTGATGGCCGATCCAACAATTCCTTCCGATCTTTTCTGCGGAAACGATCGTTGAGAAGCCATGCTGGATGAACAAACCTTCAGCAATATTTTTGGAAGACAGATAGAGCGTTTGCATTGGCGGAAAAATAAACGCTAAGAGCGCGCTCGCAGAGCCTAACCGGTAATAAACAAGCGATCTGAACTCCGGCAGCTCATCCATCAAACGCACAAAAAAGTAAAACCTGGACAGGGGCGTGGTTGCATTTTCGTCGAAGCAGATTTTCACCCATCGGGTCAGATCGGCCATAATAAGGGCTCGACGTTTTCGGGAAAATAAAATGAAAATCCCGCAGGGTATGAGCCTCGTGAGACAAAAAGAGAAACGGACAACAGCAATCAATCGTCGAATCGCTTTTAAGAACATATCGTGATCTTCCTCTCTCAACCGCGCTACTCTAAAAACTGAGAGCCGCGGCGCTTCGGGTTGCTTAAAACGCCTCGTGTTACCGGATGAACTCATCGGGAGCCAGGTTCTTCAGTGAGCCGCCTACTCGAAGCCGTGATCCGCCCGACAATCCCCATTCGTCATTGTAGCTTCTTCCAGATCACAAAACAAGAACGGGGCGCTATGTGCGAGCGCGTCCATTCTGGCTTCATATCGAGAGTTTCGGTTCGGCAGGAAAAGTTGGTTCTTATTCAATAAATATTGCAGAGGACGACAACATTGTTGATAATTGCGAAATAAACCTTAAACCACCACTGTCGGTCCAAACTCCGATACTGAATCGCTTCGGCGATGTGCTCGGACTGGATCTGTTCGCAACCCGCTAAGTCGCTAATGGTTCGGGCGATTTTAAGGACCTTGTAATAAGCGCGGGCAGAGAGATGAAGCTCTTATGGCCATTCCAATGAGTTTGCGGCCCTGAAGGTCGGGTGTGGCGAATTCCTTGATGTCTTTTGGATTCATTTGGGAATTCGTTTTGTAGGACCGTAAGCGATAGCGGGATCGCTGGATCTTCCGGCAGGCGCAAATCCGTTCGCGAATGGTTGCCGAACTTTCGGCGGGTTCTTGGCTCGTAATTGTCTGGAACGACAACGCCGGAACTTCAATGTGAATATCGATCCTGTCCAGGACCGGTCCCGAGATCTTCGACTGATATTTATGGATCTGTCCCAGCGAGCAGCGGCAAGTCTTTCGCGAGTCGCCCAGATAACCGCACGGACAGGGGTTCATGGCACCCACCAAAAGAAAATTGGCCGGGAACGTGATCTGACTTTTGGCTCGTGAGATCGTGATGCAGCCATCCTCAAGCGGGCTTCGCAGCGTTTCCAGCGCGTCACGGCGAAATTCCGGAAGTTCGTCGAGAAAAAGCATGCCTCCGTGTGAAAGCGACATTTCACCTGCCTCGGGGTGGTGCCCCCTCCGGTGAGGGCAACTGCGGAAGCCGTATAACGAGGCGAGCGGAAAGGCCTTTCGGAAATCAGGCCGCTTCCCTGAGGGATCAGACCCGCCACGCTGTGGATCTTGGTGATCTCCAGGGCCTCTTGGAGCTCATGGGAGGCGGGAGGGTCGGGATGCGCTTGGCGAGCATTGTTTTTCCGCTGCGTGGTGCCCGATAAAAAGAATTTTGTGATCCCGGGAAACCGCGATCTCCAGAGCTCGTTTGGCGGCTTGCTGGCCGCGAACCTCTGAAAAATCAGGCAGACTTTGTGACGGAGGCGTATTTTTGTAAGGAAGATTCCGGAGCGGTTCGACCGGTTTTTCGCCGATCAAAAAATCGACGGTTTCCCGGATGCTTTTGACAGGATAGACCGATACGTCTTTGGCGGCGCGGCCTCTGCGGCATTCCCGCGCGGGAGCACAAAAGAAGATGCCTTCAGGCCTGTGGTGATGGCGATGACTCCCTTCATGGGTCTTAGGGTTCCGTCGAGCGCCAATTCTCCGAGGAAAATATGTCCGGCGAGTTTTTCAGGAGGAATGATCCCGTGGCAGGCTAGGATCCCTATGGCGATGGGGAAATCGAATGCGGCGCCTTCTTTTTTGATATCTGCGGGCGCGAGACTGATCGTAATCTTGTCAGGCGGGATGTGAAAGCCGCTGTTCTTGAGCGCAGGTCGAACCCGTTCCCGGGCTTCCTTGATACTTGTATCCGGAAAGCCCACCAGGATCAGTTGGGGCAGCCCGCTAGTGATATCGACCTCGATATCCACCGGAAAGGCATGGATGCCTACGGCAAAAGCACTTTTGATGCGTATCATAAGAACAGGACCTCCTATTTTTGTTTCAAGCGCCGTTCTCCATATGATTTTATGGGTTAACGGTGCTAGCCCCAATTCTCACCCATTTCCTTAAAGCTCAAATTGGGGCAAGAAACAAACTTGCTTTTTAAATGAGCTAAACTTATAATGACTCACTCCTTTGGGAAGACAATGAGGAGAAGTATTATATAATCATATTATTTATGACGATAGAGCATAAATAAAAGACTGTCAACTCTTTTCCGTCTTTTCCAAAGGATCTATGATCGTAATTCCGAACCCCCCATTTCATAGTGAAAAAGCTTTTGCGGCTGTTTTTTTAAGCTGGTTCGTGGCCCAGGCCCTCAAGGTGATCCTGGGCGGAGCGAGGAAAAAAAAATTCGACATCCGTTGGCTTTTCGACACGGGAGGAATGCCGAGCGCGCATTCGGCGACCGTGGCGAGTCTTGCGACGGTGGTAGGTCTTTATTATGGTTTCAGGAGCATCCCGTTTCTGATGGGGTTGATCCTGTGTTTTATCACCATGTTCGATGCTGCGGGAGTTCGCAGGCATCTGGGGTGGCAAGGCAAAATTATAAATGAAATTGTGGACGAGTTTTATTCGAAAGGAGCTGTCCCCGAAAAACGTCTCAAAGAACTTCTTGGCCACACACCGTTTGAGGTGATTGCCGGGGCAGCTTTGGGGATCGCCATGGCTTTTCTTTTTTGCTGGTGAAAGGATCCGTATGAAAAAAAGTATTTTCTTTGTCGTTTTGATGGCGGTCTTGATTTCTACGACGGTTCCGGGTTTTTCGGCGGAGGCGACGGCCGAAAAATCCGCCACGCCAGAAACATCCCAAAGTTCAACAGGGGAGGAACTCCAGAAAATCGAGGGGGACACTCTTAAGAAAGGTGATTCCTTTGTGAGCGAAGCCAAGCCCACGCCGGTTGCCAAGGTTTCTCCTGACGCAAAAGAAGAAACGGTCACAACAAAAGTCCCTGTCTCAAAGGAGGCCCATAAGACTCTTGCTGAGAAAAAAGCAGCTGAATCCAAGGTAGAACCAGAAAGTTCCTCCTCGTTAAATTCGGCCGAAATGCAACGTCGCTGGGAACGTTTGTTCTCAAAGGAGATCACCCCGGATAGCATGGCCTACATTGTGAAACCCGGTGATCGTCTCTACGTGATCGCGCTAAAAAACCATACAACCGTCGACTTCATTAAAAAGATCAATGATCTTAAAAGCGACAACATCTACCCCCAGATGAAGCTCAAGATCCATACGGCGTCTTTTTCGATACGAATCGATAAATCCAAGAATGTGCTTGTGCTTTACTCGAATGATGAGGCGGTGAAAAAATATTCTGTCGCGACAGGGAAAAAGAACTGCACGCCGGTGGGCGAGTTCAAGATCACAGACAAACTTGTTAATCCGACCTGGTTCAAGACCGGGGCCATTCTTCCTCCGGGAAGCCCGGAGAACGCTCTTGGGACGCGTTGGATGGGATTTAACAAGCCCGCCTATGGTATTCACGGTACGGTCGAGCCCAAGAGCATCGGCACCCAGGCCTCTGAGGGTTGTATTCGCATGTTGAATAAAGAGGTCGAGGAACTTTATAGCATTGTGCCTGTCGGCACAAAGGTCACCATCCAGGATTGATCCGGAAGCCCCTCCTATGCCAAGAAAAATAAAGAAAAAAAAATCTCACGCGGAAGAGGCGCCTGAACCGACCCCGGCCAAAGATAAGATCAAGCTTGGCACGAGAGATATTTTTGATGCTTGTCTCGCATTCGAACGGCCGGTCGTGGATATGGAGAAGAAGATCAATGAGCTTCGCAAGATCAACCACGACGGCATCGATCTTTCCGGCGAGATCAAAAGCGCTGAGAAAAAACTCGAAAAAGCCATCCAGGATATTTTCGATCACCTTACTCCTTGGCAGCGCGTGCAGGTTGCGCGCCACCCGCTTCGTCCCTACACCCTCGACTACGTGAATTATCTGACCACTGATTTTCTTGAGATCCATGGCGACCGACGTTTTAGCGATGACCGGGCCATCGTGACGGGGATCGCGAAATGGGAGGGCAAGGAGCCGGTCTGCATTATCGGGCATCAGAAAGGACGTGACACCAAAGAGAACCTGATGCGCAGCTTCGGGAGCGCCCATCCAGAAGGCTACCGGAAGGCCATGCGCGTGATGATGCTCGCCGAAAAGCACAACTTGCCAATCCTCTGTTTTATCGATACTCCGGGTGCTTATCCCGGAATCGGTGCGGAAGAGCGTGGCCAGGCCGAAGCTATTGCTTACAATCTCAGGGCGATGGGGGAGCTCAAGGTTCCTATCATCTGCATCGTGATCGGCGAAGGCGGTAGCGGCGGCGCCTTGGGGATCGGGGTCGGAGACAGGATTTTCGTGATGGAGAACGCGTATTATTCCGTTATTTCTCCGGAGGGTTGTGCCGCGATTCTATGGAAAGAACCTACGCGAGCGCCCGACGCTGCGACCGCCCTGAAATTGACCGGCCAGGACCTGCTCGGGCTTGGGGTGATCGACGGAGTGATTCCGGAACCGCTCGGCGGCGCTCATCGTGATTTCAACGCGACAGCGGAGAATCTTCGCAAAGCGGTGAACGAAGCATTGGAAGAATTGAAGAAAACTCCTCGGAAGGACCTGCCAGAACTTCGCTATCAGAAATTCCGTAAAATGGGTGTTTTTAGCGAAAAATAATTTTAGCTGAAGGCTGTTTCCCCGCCCCGCTCAAGCCATTCTTTGGAACTGTTTTTTCAGGCTTATCAAACGCTCCAAGAGCCTTTTTTCCGGAACCAATTCTTTTAAGGTGTTTTCCGAAATATCCAGCAGAGCGACCTCATGGACGCGATTAATATGTTCGGGGAAGCGCTGAGCGAGCTCGTAAGTCGAAATACCCTTCCGATATTTCAAATCGAACAATTTCTCATAAAGCGTCATATTTTCTCTCTCCGGGTCTTCCAATCACTTCGAGTTCTTTCGCTGGGATTATCGGCCTGATTTTCATTAATTTTAAAAATAAATAAGTAATCGGTCCTGCCAAAATCAGCCACTTTAAAAAAGGATCCAACGATTTAGACGGCTTTTAAGCGTATTTCGTAAAAAAAAATGACCATAAACTGTCTATATATAGCATCCGTATACATCCAGAAGCCCTATTAGTGGTGGAACATTAAAATTTCTTTATTTTTTCAGTTGACTCAAATCAATAAAGTTATAGATTGTAAAGTATAAAATGTAATTTACATTTTATAAACTATGAGGCTAATAAGAATAATGATTCTCACAGCGCTGGTTTTGGGGCAAGTGAATGCTGCCGAAGCCTTTCTCGGGTTGGGTAAGAAAAAAGAAAAGCCTCTTGCTCAAGCCGAAGAATTTTACAGAAATCATGAATATTACAACGCCCGCCACGCCGTTCAGCAAGTTCTCGATGAAGAGCCTCAAAATTCACGGGCGAAGAAACTTATGGCAGACATTCTTGACAAAGAGATCGAACGCCAAAAGGAACATCTTTTGCCGCAGGCTGCCGAAGAAATGAACGCGGATGACAAACAGGATCAAGTCAAGACCTGGCTTGAGCGGAGCCGCGCTCTGTTTAATGCGAATCAGTACGATCTGGCTCTTTTTGCTGCGGAGAAAGTTTTTCTTTATGACGCGAACGATAGCACCGCCTCTGAGCTCATTGATCAGATCAAGGCGAAGGCTCTCAAAGAAGGAAAGGCCGACACACTCTTTATCCATAAGATGTATAAAGATGAAATCGCGGATCGCCTGGAACAATATCGCACCCAAGCGGAGGATCTCGTGACTCAGGGGCAATGGGGACAGGCTCAATTTACGGCGGAGAAGATCCTCATGCTTGAGCCCGAGGATCCCAAAGCTTTATCTGTTCTTCAAAAAGTCTTTTCGCGCAGGGACGGGACAAGGAGCGGATCACTATGAAACGTGAAAAACTCTACAAAATCGGGGAAGTGATGCAATACACGAACCTTTCCAGGCAGACGCTTCATAATTATACAGTCGCGGGGCTCATCCATGAGGCCCGGCGGACCATTTCAGGGCACCGGCTCTATGATGAATCAGCGTTCGATCGTTTAGAACAGATCAAGATCCTGCAAGCTAAAAATTATACATTGAGCCAAATCAAAAAGATCCTCGAACAGCAGGAGAGCCCGAAGTGAGCGGTTCTTTGGCGGGACGAGGCAAAAAGGAGACCCCCCATGCACGAAGATGAAATCAAGATGTGGAAAAAGTTCAAGAGAACCAAAAGTCTTTCTTTGCGCGAAGAGATTGTTAAAAAGTATCTTTATTTGGTGAAATATGTGGCGGGTCGTGTCGCGATCGGGTTGCCCCCAAATGTCGAGTTTAACGACCTCGTCAGCTATGGCATCCTCGGACTTTTCGATGCTATCAACAAATACGATGTTTCTCAGGGAAACAAGTTCGAGACCTATGCGGTTTCCCGCATTCGCGGGTCGATCATGGATGAACTTCGCAAGCTCGATTGGGCTCCCCGGCTTCTGCGCAAGCGCGCCCGGGAGATCGACCGTAAATGCAAAGAACTCGAAGAGAAAAACGGTCGCCTGGCTACGGATGATGAGGTGGCCAAGGCCTTGAAGATCTCAACGGATGATCTGAATTCAATCTATAGCGACCTCAACTCAACGACCTTTTTGTCACTTGATGAGGTATGGCAGAACGATGATGGCAACAAACCCATCTCGCGTCTCCAGACCATCGAGGATTCTCTGATCACCGACCAGTTCAACTATGTTCACCAGAGCGAGGTCAAGGAGTTGCTCGCGGAGGCGATCGACCAGCTCCCTGAAAAAGAGAAGCTCGTAATCGTGCTTTATTATTATGAGAACCTGACACTTCGCGAGATCGGCGAGATCTTGGATGTCTCTGAATCGAGGGTTTGCCAGATCCATACCAAGGTTGTGGCGCGTCTGCGTGGGCATCTCATGCGTCGGGCGGGGCACTTAACCCTGGAGGCTTAGAGGCTGGCAGGGAGCATTGGGAAAAAATTAGGCATTTTTTACAAACATATTAAGTTTTGTCACGCTGCGTCGATATAGAGAAAGCCACAGCGAAGGAAGCCGTGTAACTGTTTTGTCCCAAGGCGGCCGCAAGTGGCTTAAAGGCAGGAAGAATGCAAAGCGTGGCAGAAAAAAGACTCAAGTTCAGAATTCAGGCTCCAAGCGAGAAAACAAATGCCCCGAAAGATCGCGAGGAGGTCCAGAAATACCTTCGTTTGATCCCCACCGAAGCGGAGCCCAATCTGGGGCGTGTCCGCGAAATCAAACAAGAGATTAAAAAAGGCACTTATCTGACGCGGGAAATAATCGAAGAAGCTGCGATGCAGCTCGCCCTCAGACTGCTGAGGAAAGAAAAAGATTAATTTTTAGCTATTGAAGCGGATCGCGTTCTGAGACCCGTAAGCTCGATCCACTTTTTGATCGCCGGAAGTTCCATGAATTTCTTCCACACCAGCTCATCATTCAAGTAATTCTCCAGCATGAGCAGTGTAATCCCCTGATCGATGCCGAGATATTCACTGGCCCACCACTGTTTGTCGAGATTGAAAGCATCCTTGAATCCAAAATTCCCGTAGAGCTCTTTTTGATAACTGTCATAGAAAAACCGCGCAGCTTTAGTCGAAAATTCCGGCGTGAAAACGATCGAGGAAAGCGTAGCGTAAGGAGCGATCGTGCCATCCTGAAATCCGCCGCCGGGTTTTCCGCCATACGCCCTGTACCCGCCCGGGCCGACGGAGGCCGAAAGTCCCCACGAAGATTCAGAATAGCCCTTGTATTGACCGGAAAAACTCATGGAATATTCCCGGTTCGCTAGAGAGGCTTCGCGTGAATTTTCAAAAAAGTTAATTCCCCGGTCGTCCAGTTTTCGAAAATCAATATAAGCGTGCGAAAACTGATAGGTGAAAAGGGAACCGGTTGAAGCATAGATAATTTTATGATTGTTGTAATCCCCTTCGGGACGCAGCCATCGCTCCCAGGCGTTGGGCGGCACCGGGAAGGTAGGGGAACCGATCGCGAGGGCCACAAGGAGCATGAGTTCATTGTAGGAATCCCAGTAGTAGGGAAGGAACTTTGATTCGGGCGTCCACCCCATGCAGATGAAGTCAGAATTGTTCATCATCCATTTCCAATCTGCGCGTTCATAGATCTCACGAGCGAGTTTTTCGATTTCCGTGCCGGGATAATAACGGGCCGCCAAAAGAGCACCCGCTACGGCAAAAGCGGTGTCGATGGAGGAGGCCTCCGAGCCCCAAACCCGGTTCCCGGTTTTGGTGTCAAGGAAATGATAAAAAATTCCTTTCTCGTGTGCAGCCTTGTGGCGGAGCGTTTGGAGGGTTGTGAGGATCCGGGCGTAAGCGTAGTCCTGAGCGATCCAGCCGCGAGAGCCGCCGATCGCGTAGGCGGCGAGAGCGAACCCGGTAGCTGCCACTGAGGAAGGAGAACCCGCGCGGGAGGAATCTTTGGTGAGCCCCGTCATTTTATCCGAAAAACGCGTGAAGTATTGGAGCGTGTCTTTTTCGATCTTGTTCAAAAGTGCCCGGTCTTCAGGCGATGGCTCAAAAGCCAGGAGCGTAGCGCAGGGAAGAGAAAAAAGGAGGAAAAATACGAGAAAAAAACAGGTGAGGCGTTTAAACATTAGCGCTGGTTTGGACAGTGGAGAGTTTTTCTTTGATCTTTGCGACGGCCTGAGGGGCGTCCTTTTCTTGGGTCAAAGCTTTGAGGTTTGAAAGTAAACGGTCTGTTTTTTCCATCGCCTCGTTGAATTCCTGCGCGACGGGATGGCCCTCGTCCAGTTTCCTTAAAGTCACACGCGATCGGTAATCGCCTTTTTCAACCTCATTGAAAGCCTTGCTGAATCTAAAAAGAGGCCCTGCGATCTTGTGGGAGATGAAAATCGTGCCCCAAGCAAGAAAGAAAAGGAGCAACGAAAATTTCCAAAACAGCGACCGGTTCGTTTCGTCCAAGATCCCTTTGAAAACTTCGCGCTGACGGAGGCTCAGTTTTTCGGTTTGCTTGAAAAAAGACAAAGAAGAGAAATCCTGATTGGCGTCGGGGTGGCGAGCCTGCTCATACTCGACCATTCGGGAAGCGGTTACAAGATCGTTCAGTGTTTGTTCATTGGAAAAGGTTTCGAGAATTTTGCTCCAGATCCCAAAATAAAGGCCGGCGAGCGCGACGAGATTGATCAGGAAGAGGGGAATAATGACCGCAAGCATGAACCGGATCTGGAGAGGTTTATTGATAAAAAAATGCTTTCGGCGATTTTGACCCATGGATTTTCCCTCTCTGTTAATACTATTGAAAAGGAATTCATCTGTCAAAACGTTATTCCTTGTATATAATACGCCGAAATGCGGATGAGGGATGTCGGAGGGCGGAGGGAGTTTTTTTTCATCACCCTTCATCCGTGATTCAGCCAACGAGGTGTAAAATGTGCGGCATTGTCGGTTATGTGGGCTATCGGAACACTGTGCCGGTCCTGGTCCAAGGACTTGAGAGGCTCGAATACCGGGGCTATGACTCGGCGGGAATCGCCTGTGTGGATCATCAAAAAGGTGGTCTGTGTGTCATCAAGGAAAAGGGCAAGCTCGGCGTTCTCAAGGAGAAGCTAGGGGATTTTGAGATCGAGGCGCATATCGGAATCGGGCATACCCGCTGGGCGACGCATGGCGAACCTTCTCGCGCAAACGCCCATCCTCATGTGGATGCCGGGGGGAAGATCGCTTTGGTCCACAATGGGATCCTGGAGAATTATGTCGCGATCAAAAGCGCGCTCCAGAAAAAAAAGATACGCTTTTTATCTCAAACCGATACCGAGGTCGGCGTCAACCTCATCGGCTTCTATTACCGGAAATCCGCCAAGCTTTTTGATGCTGTCAAGAGGGCTGTCGGCGAACTGCACGGGTTCTTCGCCTTCGTCCTTTTCTCTAAAGACGATCCGGAAACTCTGATCGCGTATAAAAGATCCAACCCGCTTGTGATCGGACTGGGTCGCGGAGAAAATTTTGTCGCAAGCGATGTGACGGCGCTTCTTTCTTACACGCGTCAGGTCATCTATCTCGAGGATGAAGATCTGGCTGTGATCACCGCCCAAAAGGTTTCGATTTATTCCCTGAAGACAAAATCCTGGATCAAGCGCGAAGCGACGACCGTCCACTGGGACGTGTCGCAGGCCCAGAAGCAGGGATTTCCGCATTTCATGCTCAAAGAGATGTATGAACAGCCCGAGGTTCTGAAGAATATTCTCACCAAGCGTATCCAAAAAAACGGTGAAATCTTTTTCGATACCTTGGATAGAAAATTTCAAAAACGTCTCCGGAAGATCGAGCGAGTTTCCATGATCAGTTGTGGTACGGCTTACCACGCCGGCTTGGTTGGGAGCATCGCCCTCGGACAGTGCGCCAGGCTTCCTTGTAACACCCAGGTCTCGAGCGAATTCCGTTATGGGGATCCAATCCTCGATTCCAAAGACCTGGTGGTATTGATCACGCAATCCGGTGAGACCGCGGACACGTTGGCGGCCCTGCGCGAAGCGAAAGCCAAAGGTGCGGCAACGCTGGCTATCGTAAACGTGGTGGGGAGCACGATCGCGCGTGAAGCGGATGCGGTCATTTATACGCATGCTGGTCCGGAGATCGGTGTGGCTTCAACGAAGGCGTACGTCGCTCAGCTCGCGACGCTCCTTTTGCTGGATTTTTATATGGCCAAAATCCACAAAGCGATCCCTGCGGCGGATCTTAAGGTCTTGCTCCGGGAATTCAAAAAAATGCCAAGACATTGCGCCAAAGTTTTGAAAGAAATTAAAAAATTCGAGCACTGCGCCCAGAAGCATTACACCCGTCGCAATTTCCTTTATCTGGGGCGAGGTTGCAATTACCCAACGGCGCTTGAAGGCGCCTTGAAGCTCAAGGAAATTTCTTATGCTCATGCCCACGGGTATGCGGCGGGAGAGATGAAGCATGGGCCGATCGCGCTGATCGACCACGAGCAGCCTGTCATCTGTATTGCGCCGGATTCCCTAACTTACGACAAAATGATCTCCAACATCCAGGAGATCCGTGCTCGGGACGGCATCGTCATCGCGATCGGGACCGAAGGTCGCAGGGACCTCGAAAAAATGGCCGACGATTTTTTTGCGATCCCAAAAGTTCCCGAGATCCTCTCACCACTTCTTACCGTGATCCCGCTCCAGTTCTTTGCCTATAAGGTTGCGGTGCTGAACGGGCGCGATGTCGACCAACCCCGCAACCTAGCCAAATCCGTAACGGTGGAATAAGACAAGACGGATCGGGAAAAGGCTGGCGAAAAAGTTATCGAAAAGGACATAATGCCCAAGACCCGAGATCGTTTTTCAGCCTTGAGGGCTTGCTAAATCGGTGGTTATCGGGTAGGATTCCGTGACTATAGAAAAAAGTGAAATATTTTTTATTAAAGCTTGACAGAGTTTTGCTCGTTCATATAATACACGGCACCTCAAAGGAATGGGGCAGTCGAGTATTTCCTGAATTACTTCTTTAAAATTTTCGCAGTTCCTTTCTTGACGCTTTCTCTTCAAGGGAATTTTTGTCTCGAGGGGTTGTTCTTTCTCATTTTTGTGTGCGGAGCCGGAAGTAAGTTTTGCAACTGTCCTGTCGGAAGACAGGGCACGGATCAAATACTCTTTTCGGAGAGTTTGATCCTGGCTCAGAACGAACGCTGGCGGCGTGGATTAGGCATGCAAGTCGAACGGAACTTCTAGCTTTTTCGGAAGTTTAGTGGCGAAAGGGTGAG